>JAEEGJ010018405.1_pt1 | contig 15606 bp, 8 predicted proteins | sample 8958761 | NCBI WGS metagenome assembly JAEEGJ01 (sample SAMN16246546, study PRJNA631951) | gut metagenome | biome: gut microbiome; feature: rumen; material: RS-attached | host: Bos | place: Iran: Karaj | collected 2018-10
TGACCTTTACCAATGCCGCCGCGGCCGAAATGCGAGACAGGATAAGGGGAGCGATCGACGAACGGATAGATGATATGAGGAAGGATCCCGGTGCGGATGAAGCGACCCTTTCAAATCTCGAGCGGCAGAGCATTCTCGTTCATAACGCGATGATAACGACGATACACGGGTTCTGTAAGAGCGTTATAACGGATCACTTTGAGGAACTGTCGATCGATCCCAACTTCAGGGTCGCAGATCAGAACGAATGTCTCCTGATGATGCAGGACGCTCTGGATAAGTGTCTTGAAGATGCGTACCGGAAAGCGGATCCGGCATTTATAAGGGCTACGGAGTGCTTTTCGGGTTCCAGAAACGATACGATGATCGCCGATCTGATAATCCCGATACACAGGTTCATAATGGCCAATCCCGACCCCGAAAAGTTCATAAGGGATTGCTGTGCCGGTTACGGATACGGATCTTTTGACGAATTTGCCAAGTCAACACTTATCGCTGATTTTGAGAGATTTCTCGGAAGTGAACTTGAAAGGCTTTTGCGCAAGGCAAAAGAGGCGGTAGACCTTATAGACGGCAACGAGGGCCTGGAGCCGTACCGCGCCGCCGTAGAGGCATATGCTACCGCTCTTGAAGAGATAAGGACTCAAAAACCCATCGGAGATACATCTTTCTACGACTGTGTCAGAGGCGCGCTTGCCGCGGTAAACGCACCGGCATTTGGCAGGATAAGCGACAAAAACCTTGATGAAGACGGTGTTGCGGCAAAGAATGCGGTTAAAAAACTGCGGGATGACGTCAAGTCCGGAATATCGAAGCTTTCAGATATGCTCTGCTTTGACCTTGAGACCGCTTACCGTCACGTATGCGCTTCACAGACGGAACTTTGCGCCCTCGCGGATCTCGTTCTGGAATTTGGCAGGACATATGATGCGATAAAGCAGGACGGGAACGTTATAGACTTTTCCGACATGGAGCACATGGCGATAAAGATCCTCGAAAACAAAGAGATAGCGGCTCTTTACCGCGAGCATTTCGAGGAGATATACGTTGACGAGTATCAGGACAGCAATATGACCCAGGAAATGCTCGTAAGACTCATATGCAGGCACGATCCCGGAAACGTCTTCCAGGTCGGTGACGTAAAACAGAGCATTTACCGGTTCCGCCAGGCCCGACCCCACATATTCCTGGAAAAATACAACACATACGAGGATACCGAAGGAGCAGGCAACAGGCGGATACTTTTAAACGATAATTTCCGTTCCCGGGCGGAGGTTGTGGATGCCGTAAACGAGGTGTTTGCTAAGATCATGAAGAAAGATCTCGGCGGGATAGAATATGACGATGATGCCGCGCTTAAATGCAGCGCAACCTGCTATGAAGAAGAGCTCCCCTGTGACGGCGATGATTACAGAGCCGAGCTTATTATCGGGATAAAAGATGAACTTACCGGCGAGGAGTTCGAGGCAAACGTCATAGCGAACCGCATATCATCCATGATCGCCTCGGGATACAGGATATACGATAAAGCGTCAAAGACCGTAAGAAGCGCCTCATACGGGGATTTTACGATACTTGTCAGGTCGGTCAAAAAGTTTGAACCGGTATTTCGCAAAGTGTTTGCGGCATACGATATTCCCCTGGCCGTTACCGGACGGGAAGGATACTTCGGAACAAGGGAGGTCAAAACGGTACTTGATTTCCTGTCGGCCGTTGATAACAGTCTGTGTGATATACCGCTCGCAACGGTGGCCAGATGTCCCGTCGGGGGATTTTCGGACAGGGAACTGGCCGAGATAACCGCGGCTTCCGGGTCGAAAAAGTGCCTGTATGACAGGATCAGGGATGCCGAAGGGATATCGGAGGATCTTCGGAGAAAATGTGATGCGCTGCTGAGCCTTCTCGAGAAGTACAAAGTTATGTCAACCTACATGCCGGTTCATGCGCTCATTTCCGATTTTATCGATAACGAATACGGCGATTACGTCAGATGCATGAGCAATCCCGCACAGCGTATGGCAAATCTGAACATGCTCCTGAGTAAAGCCGAGGACTATGGCAAGACGAGCTTCAAGGGCCTCTATCAGTTTGTCAGGTATATGGATCAGATCCGCAAATATGAGATCGATGACGGAGAGGCCGGCATAGTCGGTGAGAACGATGATGTGGTCAGGATAATGACCATGCATGCGAGCAAGGGTCTGGAATTTCCGGTATGCTTTCTTGCGGGGCTGGAGAAGAGACGGAACAGTTCGGATGAGTCCGGAAGGCTCATATGGAACGTTACCGGAGGATTCGGCTGTGATCATACCGACCCGGAAAAGCGTCTTGTTGTTCCGACGCTTCCGAAGATGATAGTAAGCCTTCAAAACCGTCGCGAGGGTATTGCCGAGGAGATGCGCGTACTGTACGTGGCAATGACGCGAGCCAGGGAAAAACTGATCATGGTCGCGTGCGACAAAGAGGACGGGTTCGCAAGCCCCGCCCGTGATATCGAAGAAAGCTCTTCGTATCTGGATATGCTAAAAGCCGCCGCAAAAGATGGGGGAGGGTTTGACGATATCGACATTTCCTACGTTACGGAGGCTGACCTTGTCATATCGCGATTCGAGGATAAGATGGAAAGGGAGTCGTTTGCGGATGACCTTCTAAAGACGGTAAGAAAATACGGCGAAGGCGAAACCGAAGAGGATAAGGATATCCCGGAATACATGACGCGTGCGCTCTTTACCTACCCGTATGAGATCAATCCCGATATTGTCGCAAAGCTGTCCGTATCGGAACTAAAGCACAGAGCCATTGAAGAGGAGATCGCAAGGGGCGCGGAACTTGTACCCGAAGGACAGACTCTCTTCGCTGAGACACAGCCCGAGACTTATATCCCGAAGTTTATGAGAAAAGAAGGTGAAACGGCAACCGGAGGAACTTTCTACGGAACCGCGTTCCACCGTATCATGGAATTATGGGATTATCCGGCGGATAAAGACACCGTGACGTCACAGGATGTTACGGAATTTGCCGACAGTATGAGGCAAATGCACCGGATGGATAAGGAGCAGACGGATGCCATAAGGCCTGACGATGTCGCGTTCTTTTTAAACAGCGAACTTGCAAAGCGTATGAGAAGCGCCAGATCTGCCGGAAGGCTCTTTCGCGAGCAGCCGTTTGTCATTGGAATTCCTCAGGACGGGGAAACGGTCCTTGTTCAGGGTATCATTGATGCTTATTTTACGGAGGATGACGGAATAACCGTCGTTGACTACAAGACCGACCGTGTGACCGGCGAAGAAATGCTTATAAAACGTTACAGGGCCCAGCTTGAGTATTACGGGAAGGCCCTTTCACAGATTACGGGAAAGAGCGTCAAAGCTCTTATCATATATTCTACTCATCTTCGGAGCGCCATTTGCGTATCTGATCAAGCCGCTCTTTGACCGCGGCCTCATCTCCCTGAACTCCGGGGTTGTAGTATGTGCGGTCTTTAAGAGAATCCGGCAGACACTGCATTTTCGTTATCTTTTCTTCGGTATCGTGGGCATAGATATACCCTTTTCCGTATCCTGCATTTTTCATCAGGTCCGTCGGGGCATTTCTGATATGGAGAGGCACCGGCTCGGCGGGTGATTCGCTTATGTCCCTTGCCGCCTCGATACATGCCACTTCAAGAGCATTCGATTTCGGAGCCATCGAAAGGTAAACGGCGGCGTGCGCCAGGTGAACATTGCATTCGGGAAGACCGAGAAAATGACATGCCTGATATGCGTTCACGGCTACGTTTAATGCATTCGAATCGGCCAGTCCCACATCCTCACTCGCAAATCTGACCATGCGCCTTGCTATATAAAGAGGGTCCTCACCGCCGTCGATCATACGGCACATCCAGTAGACTGCCGCATCGGGATCGGAATTGCGCATCGATTTGTGAAGGGCTGAAATGAGATTGTAATGCTCTTCGCCGTTCCTGTCATACAGAAGTGATCTTCGGTCCATGCACTGCGCGATCGTCTCCACGGTCACGGTGATGACGCCATCGCGATCGAGAGTACCGTTGTTCACGGCCATTTCAAGCGTATTGAGCGCAGTCCTTGCATCTCCGTTTGAAAATGTCGCTATCGAACGAAGCTCGTCATCCGTTATCGCGATCTTCGAGTTTCCGAGGCCCTTCTCGGAAGTAAGTGCTGTTTTTAGTAGCCTGAAAAGGTCATCTTCCGTAAGAGCTTTTAAAATGAACACCTTACAGCGTGACAGAAGAGCCGAATTGATCTCGAACGAGGGGTTCTCCGTTGTTGCTCCGACAAGAACGATGCTGCCTTTTTCGACATAAGGCAGAAACGCATCCTGCTGTGCTTTGTTGAAGCGGTGTATCTCGTCCGTAAAAAGGAGAGTCCTGATACCGAGGCGTCTGCTGTCTTCGGCTTCTTTCATGACTTCCTTAACATCCTTGATCCCGCTTGTGACAGCCGAGAATTCAACGAAATGAGCTTTCGCGTGGTTGGCGATTATCCGGGCCAGAGTTGTCTTTCCGACGCCCGGAGGTCCCCAGAATATCATTGAGGATATCTGGTCTTTTTCGATCAGCTGACGAAGCAGCATGCCCGGTCCGACAAGATGCTGCTGCCCGACGTACTCATCAAGAGTCTCGGGACGCATCCTGCTCGCAAGAGGTGCCTGTTTATATTGTGACGGAGAATCCGAGAATAAACTCAACTGTTCCATTTATCTGTCTCTGTGGGTCATTGTTATACAAACTGTTTAATAAAACGCATGAATCCCGCAACCCCTTCGGGTGTCTGCTTATAGACTCCGGCGTTTTCAAGTACATGCGAGAATACGATCCCGACTTCGCGCCTCAGGAATTCCTCAACGGCACTCTCATCGGTCTCGTTCTTTACCCGAAGATCACCGATCCCGGCCGTAAGTATTTTGCAGAGCCATTCTTCGTGGACACGCAGGTGCTCATCGGCGCGAACTTTATCGCATATATCCCGGACGGCTTCGCCGTCACCGGAAAATCCCTTAAGAGCTGCTTTGACGATCGCTTCGATATCGGCAAGTTCCCGCTTGAGCCTTGCCGGAAGGATCGCCATCCCCATGACCTCGATAAGTCCGATGTTCTCTTTCTTGATATGATGGTACTCGCTGTGAGGATGGTACACACCGAGAGGATGTTCGTCGGTTGTGATGTTGTTCCTGAGCACCAGGTCCATCTCATAAAGGTCGCCTCTCATTCTGGCGATCGGAGTGATCGTGTTATGGGGAACCTTTTTCCCGTCCTCATAAGTGTATGCAAAAACAAATGAGTCTTCATCGGAGTATTCTCTCCATTTTGCAAGTATTTCGGTGCAGGCTCTGACGAGGAGCGCCATGTTCTTTGTACGTAGTCTTATCGTCGTAAGCGGCCAGTTTATAAGACCTGCCTGTATGTCTTCGTAATCTTTCAGTTTGAATTCTTCGGTGTAACCGGCTCTTACCATGGGAAACTCATAGCATCCGCCCTGGAAGTGGTCGTGGGTGAGTATCGATCCGCCCACAATCGGAAGATCCGCGTTCGAACCGATCGTATAATGCGGAAAAGCCTGGATAAAGTCGAGAAGTTTCGCAAAGGCATCTTCATCGATCTTCATCGGAGTGTGCTTCTCGTTAAAAACAATGCAGTGCTCGTTATAGTAAACGTAAGGACTGTACTGCAGATAGTAGGGCTGTCCGCAAAGCTTTATCGGAATGATCCTGTGGTTCTGCCTTGCGGGGTGAGTAAGAGTCCCGGCATAGCCCTCATTCTCGCGGCACAGAAGACACAGCGGGTATCCGGACTTGGGAGCCGAAAGTGCATTTGCTATATCCCTCGGATCCTTCTCCGGCTTTGCCAGATTGATCGTAATGTCGAGTGTTCCGTATGAAGTGGGAGATTCCCATTTTATATCTTTGGCTATACGGTCTTTCCGGATGTAATTGGTAGCGATCGAAAACGCGTAGTACCGGTCGGTCGCCTCTTTCGGGGACTTTTTGTACCTGTCGGCAAATTCGGCTCTGACAAAGGAAGACGGAGGTGTTATCAGCCCCATTATCTTCGTGTCAAAAAGGTCACGCGATGCGACGGAGTCGCTCTTTAAGATCCCCTTATCAAGCGCCTTTTGCATCATATCTTCGAGTATGAGATGAAGAGGACGCTCATCGCTCTTAATGTCCGAAGGTTCGAAAGCCGTCTCCTCAAACAGTTCAAGAAGTCTGTTTGTACACAGTATTGCATCATCTTCCGGGATCAGATCGTGCTTCTTCCCGTAAATGACAAGTTCATTTATAAGATCAGAGATATTGCGATCGCTCATTATTAATCTCCTCCTACGGTCACATCAGTCGGATGCAGCCGTATTTCCTGATCGTGTACTTTTGCGCTGCACCTTCGCCAAGTATATCGTTCATCGAAGCGATGTATTCGTCCGCGAATTCGGTCTTTACAAATGTCTGGATCGTACCGGCGAATCCTCCGCCGTGTACCCTGGCCACACCTTTTAACGGAGAGCTGAGGAATACTTCGCTTACCGCAAGTGCAAGTGCAACACCCTGCTGATTCGGATCTTTAACGCTGTATATGTTCTGAAGGTATTCGAAGGAAGATTTTGCCGAAGCAGCGAAGTTTTTGAGGAACTTTTCAAAATCCTTTGCGACGAGTGCTTCGGACTCGACAATAACGCGTTTGTTCTCGCCGAAGAAGTGCATGGCGCGTACGACGGCCCTGTCGCCGGTCTGTTTTCTGATCTCGGGGATATGTTTAATAAATTCCTCTTCCGAAACCTCCGTGAGCACCTCCTTATCGAAGAAGGCAGCCACGGCTTTCATTTCTGCGGGGATCGATGCGTACTCATCGGTAAGATCGGCATGACTTGCTTTCGTATCGGTTATAACGAGCGAATAACCGTAATCCGACGGATCGAGGTCGATACGCTCGATCTTCGGATAAGTATCGTCAAAGAGCGGATCGCCGTCGCCCGTTTTGGCGAAGTCGATATGAACGAATCCACCGACGCTGCAGGCCATTTGGTCCATCAGGCCGCACGGTTTGTCCATGTAGTGATTTTCGGCGAACTGCCCTATCTTGGCTATATCAACGGTTGAAACTTTATCGTCGTTATAAAGTCCAGAGAGGATAACCCCGATCAGGGACTCGAACGAAGCCGAACTGGAAAGTCCCGAGCCTCCGAGAACATCGCTTGTTACATAAGCGTTGAATCCGCCGATCCGGTAGCCTTTTTTGGCAAATCCCGCAGCAACGCCTCTTATGAGGGAGGCAGTCGATCCGGTTTCGGAAGATACGGGATCGAGCCCGGCAAGGTCCACGGTGAACGTGTCATATCCTTCGGAATAAAGCGTTATCACGTTTTCTGAAACGGCACCTGCGATCGCAAGTGAATCGATATTAAGCGATGCGGCGAGTACCTGCCCGCGCTGGTGGTCGGTATGGTTGCCGCCTATCTCGCTGCGTCCTGCGGCCGAAAACACATGTGCTTCATCCGAGCTTCCGAAGTGCTCTTCGTAGCCCGAGACCGCATTTGTTATACGTTTCCTGTGATAAGAAAGCATATCGGGATCGTTCCCGTATACATCGCAAAAAAGCTCGCTGTTAAACAGTTTTTCAAGATTCATTTTCCTTCTCCGTTCGATTCGCGATTCTTGTGATTTTGACAATACTATATTAATATAAACGTATATTTTATCTAGCGCAATACAATATGTTTGCCGGAGGTCCGACTATGAAAGAAAACGTTATATACATCGACCGCAACTGGAAGTTTGACGACGAGTTTACGGAGGATATGACCGATCCGAGATACGATGAATCGTTGATGGAGGATGTCATCATTCCGCATTCGGTCAGACAGATGCCACTGCATTACTTTGATGAGAGCATTTATCAGACAGTCAGCTGCTACAGAAGGCATTTTACGGCTCAGAAGGACTGGAAGGACATGGTCGTTCTGCTCACATTCGAAGGGGTGGCGCATGAGGCGCAGGTCTATATAAACGGCAAAAAGGCCTCAACGCATACGTGCGGCTATACGGCATTTACCGTAGATATAAGCAAATATCTCGATTACGGCAACGACAATGTGATAGCCGTTCGTGTTGACAGCCGTGAGACGCTCAATCAGCCGCCTTTCGGTTTTGCGATCGATTACATGACCTACGGAGGGATATACAGGGACGTTTACCTGGAGGTAAAATCACCTTCCTACATTTCGCGGACAGCGATAGACACAAAGCTGACCGACAGATATGAGCAGGACGGAAAGCTTTTTTGCAAAAAGGGTGCCGTTGTAACGAAGGTTTATACCGAGGGGGCAACGGACGGATACAGGATGGTGACTTACATCCGCAAAATGGGTGAGGAAGCATTTACAAGATCATCCGAAACGGAAACGGTGAACGGTTATACGGAGACGATACTTCGCGCCGACGACGTTGAACTTTGGGATCCCGATAATCCTGCACTTTATGAGCAGAAGATAGAACTTATCAATGCGCAGGGTGTAATAGTCGACAGACACACGGATACGTTCGGGTTCAGAAAGGCCGTGTTCAAACCGAACGGATTCTTCATAAACGGGCGAAGACTCAAGATCAGAGGTCTTAACCGTCATCAGTCGTATGCATATGTCGGATATGCCATGCCCGATTCGATGCAGGAACTTGATGCGGTGATCCTCAAAGACAAGCTCGGGGTCAATGCGGTCAGAACTTCACACTATCCGCAGGCGCAGAGTTTTCTCGACAAGTGCGATGAGACAGGTCTTATGGTGTTCACTGAGATACCCGGATGGCAGCATATCGGCGACGACGAGTGGAAGGATAAGGCGGTCGACAACGTTAGGGACATGATCCGCCAAAACATCAATCATCCTTCGATAATACTTTGGGGTGTCAGGATAAACGAGTCGACGGATGACGAGGAATTCTATGCCCGCACGAATGCCATGGCTCATGCCGAGGATCCGTCAAGACAGACCGGAGGGGTTCGCTGCTATAAAAAGGGTGACTTCCAGGAGGATGTGTTTACATACAATGATTTTTCGCACTGCGGAAATAATGCCGGAGCAGAGAGGAAATCGTCGGTAACACCTGATATCGGCAAGCCCTATCTTGTGACCGAATACAACGGTCATATGTTCCCGACAAAGGCGTTTGACTGCGAGGATCACAGGACAGAGCATATGCTCCGCCACGCGAGAGTGCTGAATGACGTCGCAAAGGCCGATGACATCACGGGATCGTTCGGATGGTGCATGTTTGACTACAACACGCATAAGGACTTCGGAAGCGGGGACAGGATATGTTATCACGGAGTGTGCGACATATTCAGAAATCCCAAGCTTGCGGCACACGTATACAGGGCACAGCAGGAAGAGAGACCGGTACTGGCAGTGTCATCCGCGATGAACATCGGAGAACATCCGGGCGGAAACACGGGAGACGTGTATATCATCACGAATGCCGAGAAGGTAAGGATGTACAGGAACGACGAACTCATCAGGGAGTATACGAACGCCGATTCCGGGTTCCCGGCTCTTCTTCACGGTCCTATCCGTATAGACGATTATGTCGGGGATGCTCTCGTTACACACGAAGGTATGCCGGAGAAGAAAGCAAAAGAGATCAAGGACCTTCTCAATGAAGTAGCCAGAAACGGTATGTACCGTATGAGCGTAAAGTTTATGGCCAAAGCTGCTCTTATAGCTGCGAAGTACCACATGAAAAAAAGCGATGCGGTAAATCTGTATAACAAATACATAGGAAACTGGGGCGGAAAGGTCAGCTCATACAAGTTCGAAGCCATAAAGGGAGAGGATGTCGTACGCGAGATCGTAATACAACCATTCTCAAGAGTGCATCTTGAAGCAACCCCCAATACTACCGTACTTCACGAGGGAAGGACATATGATGTGGCGCTCGTACGCCTGCGTGCCGTAGATGAGAACAAAAGGCTGTTAAACTTCTGCAACGATCCGGTGAGCTTCAAGGTCCAGGGTCCTATAGAGATCATTGGTCCCACTGTTGTATCGCTTTCCGGAGGAATGGGCGGAGTGTACATAAGGTCTACAGGAATAGGACATGCAACGCTTTCGATCACGGATTTTACCGGAGAGACTCAGAACGTTGAATTTGATATCGACAGTGTATAAAACGGGAGAGAAGAGATGAAGCTCACACTTAAGGAGAAGATATCGTACGGACTCGGTGCCGTCGGAAAAGATATGGTATATATGCTGTCTGCAAGCTATATACTCTATTATTATCAGGATGTTCTGGGAGTGTCCGCCATAGCCATGGGGATCATTCTCCTCGCGGCAAGGGTGTTTGATGCATTCAATGACCCGATAATGGGGGTAGTCGTTGCCAAAACGAAGACCAGATGGGGAAAGTTCCGGCCGTGGCTGATGATCGGTACGGTCACAAACGCGGTCGTTCTGTTCGCAATGTTTTCGGCACCGCCTGCGCTTGACGGAGGAGGGCTTGTGGCATATGCGGCCGTCACATACATACTGTGGGGAATAACCTATACTATGATGGATATTCCCTATTGGTCCATGATCCCCGCGTTCACGGAATCGGGAAAGGAAAGAGAGAATCTCTCCACGCTCGGAAGAAGCTGTGCCGGAGCAGGGTCAGCGATAGTCACCGTTGTTACAATGATGGCTGTCCATCTGTTCGGATGAAGCTATGAGATGGCCTGATTCATGTGGATCTCGCTTAGTGTCGCCGTCCTTTTCATAGTCTTTATTTCGATCACGTGTATAAATATCAGGGAAAAATCAACCGTCGACATGGATACTCCCTCAGTGGGGCAGATGTTTTCGGCGCTTGTCAAAAACGACCAGGCTATGACAGCCGTTGTCGCCATAGTTCTCATAAACTGTTCCGTCTATATCACGTCCAATCTTGTTATTTACTTTTTCAAATATGATTTCGGAGGGGTGGGATGGTATCAAAGCTATACGCTGTTCAATATGTTCGGCGGAGCTGTTCAGATACTTTCAATGATGCTGTTTTACCCGCTTCTCAGAAAGTTTGCGGAAAACGTTAAGATATTCTACATATGTATCGCAAGTGCCGTTATCGGGTATGCATGCCTGTTCGGGATCACTTTCACGACTATGAAGAGCGTGTTCGTTCTGTTTGTACCGGGATTTTTCATTTTTGCGGCAAACGGTGTGCTTCAGGTTCTGACGACCGTATTTCTGGCAAACAGCGTCGATTACGGCGAACTCAAAAACCACAGAAGGGATGAGTCGGTCATATTCTCGATGCAGACATTTGTGGTCAAGCTCGCTTCTGGGATTGCGGCTTTTGTAGCTTCCATATGTCTGTCGGTCAACCACCTCGGTAGTGAGGAGATTACCGAAGCCGAGAAGAGTATGGATTTCTCATTAAGCGTTGACAGCGCATCAAGGCTGGGGCTTCGGATGACCATGACGATGCTTCCGGTTATCGGACTGTTCATTGCCATCTTTTATTTCAAAAAGAAATTCATCCTGGATGAGCAGAAGATGAACGAGATCACAGACAAATTGAAGAGAGGCGCGACCGAATGATAAGACAGACAGATGATAAGTTCGTCCTTGATACAAAGAGTACGACATATGCGTTCAGAGTGCTTCCCACGGGACAGCTTGAACACCTGTATTACGGAAAGAAGATAAGACTGGATGATGAGTCCGGTATATATACGGATGCTCTTTGCGAAAAGCACGAATTTGCACCGGGGAACAATATTGTATATGACGATAAGACGCAGAATTACTCGCTTAACGACATGAGACTCGAGTTTTCCGCAAACGGAAAAGGAGATAACAGAGAGCCGTTTATCGAAGTGGTACACGAAGACGGAAGCAGGACTTCCGATTTTGTATATACGGGTGCGGTCATAGGAAAAGATAAGAGAGTGCTGATAAACATGCCGTCATCGTATGACGCACAAAGGGATGCAAGCACCCTTACGGTCACTCTTTCCGACAAAAACTATGACCTGTCTGTCGAACTTATATATCATGTATTCGAAGATTGTGATGTCATCACGAGATCGGCGGCGCTCATCAATAACTCAAAAAGCAATGTGAAGATTCTACGCTTCATGTCCGTGCAGATTGATACAAATGACAGCAATCGGGTACTCTCGACATTCAACGGGGCCTGGATCAGGGAGATGAAGAGAGTCGACCGCAAACTCTCACGGGGAAGGTTTGTCAACGATTCATGTGTGGGGGCGTCATCTTCCACGGCAAATCCGTTTGTGATGTTTAGTAAAAAATGCACATGTGAGAATCTAGGCCCGGTCTACGGGTTCAATCTCGTATACAGCGGCAATCACACGGAGATCGCCGAAGTAAGCGAGTTCGGAAAGCTCAGGTTTCTGTCGGGGATCAATCCCAAGGGCTTTGAATACGATCTTGCATCCGGTGAGACTTTTGAGTCTCCGGAGGCAGTCATGACCTTCTCGGATGAAGGATTTAACGGGATGAGTCATAACATGCACCGGTTCGTAAGAGAACATATACTTCGCGGAAGATGGGCAAAAGAAGAGAGACCCGTCCTTTTAAACAGCTGGGAGGCGGCCTACTTTGACATATCCGAGAGCAAGCTTCTTAAGATGGCTAAAGCAGCGAAATCCGTCGGGATAGAACTGTTTGTAATGGATGACGGCTGGTTCGGACGACGCGATGACGATAAGTCGTCGCTCGGTGACTGGTATCCGAACACCAAAAAGCTGCCTCACGGTGTAAACGGCCTGTCCGAGAAGATACACGATATTGGACTGAAGTTCGGTATATGGGTGGAACCGGAGATGATCAGCGAGGACAGCGATCTGTACAGGGCGCATCCCGACTGGGCCATGAGGATCCCGGGCAAGCCTCATTCTCCGGGACGAAACCAGATGATACTCGATCTTGCCAATCCCGAGGTCTGCGATCATATCATAACGGTGCTGTCGGATCTGTTTGAAACCGGCGGGATAGATTACGTCAAATGGGACATGAACAGAAACGAAAGCGATGTGTATTCGCCGTATCTTCCGCCCTTGAGACAGGGAGAGACATCTTACCGATACATGACCGGACTGTACAGGATCCTTTCCGCGCTTACGGAGAAGTTTCCGGACATTCTGTTTGAAGGGTGTGCTTCGGGAGGGAACAGGTTCGATCTCGGAATGCTCTGTTATTTTTCTCAGATATGGGGGAGCGATGACACGGATGCATCGGAACGTGTTGATATTCAGACAGGATACAGTTACGCTTATCCGCCGGTGACCGTGAGTTCGCATGTGTCTTCGGTGCCCAATCATCAGACGCTGAGGGTGACGCCGCTTGAGACGAGATTTAACGTTGCGGCATTTGCAAACCTCGGATACGAATGCAATCTGTGCGACATGGATCAGGCCACCCTTGATGAGGTAAAGAAGCAGGTGCTGCTGTATAAAGAGTGGAGAAGCATATTCCAGAACGGAAGGTTCTACAGGGGAGAGACTGTCGACAACGGAAACGTTGTTACATGGAATGTTGTGTCTGCCGATGGCAGTGCGTCAGCGGGCATGATGTTCAGAAGACTCGTTGTTGCCAACGATCAGAGGGGTGTGTTAAAAATGCACGGACTTGAAGGGGACAAGAAATACCGCTTCTACAGCCTACCGTTCAAAATGGATGTCCGTCTGTTCGGGGATCTGATAAATATGATATCACCCGTTCATGTGAAGAACGGTTCGATGATTCACGACATCATTTCAAGATTCGTCAAACTTGACGGGGAGCACGAGGATACAGTGACTTTCGGGGATGCCCTTGATCTCGCGGGAGTTGAACTGTCTCCGGCGTATTCTTCAACGGGATTCAACGAGAGGACAAGAGTGTTCCCCGATTTCGCATCACGTCTGTATTTTGCGCAAAAATTATGATATTATATTTTAATGCGTCACATTATCACTATGATCTGAAAGGATAGATGATGAGTAAGGAAACAGAGATAAGATGGCACGGAAGGGGCGGACAGGGCGCCAAGACTGCAGCTCTCCTCCTCGCCGATGTGTGCTTTAAAACAGGCGCCTATGTACAGGGATTTCCGGAATACGGACCCGAGAGAATGGGTGCACCGATAACGGCTTATAACAGGATAAGCGATAAGGAGATCCGGGTACATTCCAACATTTACGATCCGGATCTTGTTGTGGTCGTCGACGAAACGCTTCTCGAGTCGGTCGACGTTACCGCAGGTCTCAAGCAAGACGGTGCGATAATAGTCAATACGGAAAAGGCACCGGATGATATCAAGCCGCTCCTTCGCGGATACGGCGGCCGGGTGTATACGGTCGATGCAAGGAGCATATCGATAGAAGCACTCGGGAAATATTTCCCGAACTCACCGATGCTTGCGGCGGCAGTCGCAGTATCGAAGGTTATGGACAAGGAGTCGTTCATAAAAGAGATGCGTGCATCGTATGAGCATAAGTTTGCGAAGAAGCCCGAGGTCATTGAGGGAAATATGAAGGCTCTCACGATGACATTCGATCGATTGAAAGGATAAAAAATGAGAACAGACATAAGCAACATCAACGAACAGTCTCCATGCGAAGACCTTACGGAAGGTCTCATGATTTTCGCCGGAGGAACATCAAAGCAGTTCATGACCGGCCAGTGGAGAACCGCCACGCCGGTATTTGATAAGGACAAGTGCAAACAGTGTCTTCTCTGCGCACCGGTCTGTCCTGACGGATGCATTCCCGTGAAGGATGGAAGGCGCGATGACTTTGATATGGACCACTGTAAGGGATGCGGGATATGCGAAAAAGCATGCCCTTTCGGTGCGATCACAATGGATTAGGAGGTTTATATGTCCAGGAAAGACCGTATGTCGGGAAACGAAGCAGTGGCATATGCGATCCGTCAGGTGAATCCTGATGTAATGCCTGCATTTCCCATAACACCTTCAACAGAGATACCGCAGATGGTATCAACATATATCGCGAACGGGGAAATGGATACGGAATTCATACCCGTTGAATCCGAGCATTCTTCGATGAGCGCGACCGTCGGAGCGGAGGCTGCCGGAGCAAGGAGTATGACTGCGACTTCATCGTGCGGTCTTGCATTTATGTGGGAAGAACTTCTCGTTGCCGCATCAAACCGTCTGCCGTGCGTTCTCGCTCTTGTCAACAGAACGCTCTCGGGGCCCATCAACATCAACTGTGATCATTCGGACGGAATGGGAGCGAGGGATACCGGATGGATACAGATATATGCCGAGAACAATCAGGAGGCTTACGATAATTTCATCCAGGCATTTCCGATCGCGGAGGATACGAGAGTGCATCTTCCGGTCATGGTATGTCAGGACGGGTTCATAACGAGTCATGCCGTTGAGAATATACTTCTTGAAGACGATGCCGATGTTAAGGAGTTTGTCGGTGAATATCATCCGGAGGAGTTCCTTCTTAATCCCGATAAGCCCGTTGCGGTAGGCCCTTATGCAATATCCGCTTACTCCATGGAAGCCAAGTACAATCAGGAACAGGCAATGGTAAGGAGCAAAGAGGGCATTAAGGAGATCGCGGCAAAGGCTAAGGAG
>JAEEGJ010018408.1_pt1 | contig 15604 bp, 11 predicted proteins | sample 8958761 | NCBI WGS metagenome assembly JAEEGJ01 (sample SAMN16246546, study PRJNA631951) | gut metagenome | biome: gut microbiome; feature: rumen; material: RS-attached | host: Bos | place: Iran: Karaj | collected 2018-10
TAACACCTATGTGAACCCCGGTCTGCCCCCTGGCCCCATTCGTATCCCTGAGAAGAAGTCGCTCGACGCGGTACTTGACGCCCCCGACCACAACTACCTCTATATGTGTGCTGCCGAAGATTTCTCGGGTTACCACAACTTCGCCTTGGACTATGGCACCCACATGGCCAACGCCCGCCGCTACCAAGACGCCCTCAACAAGCGCGGCATTAAGTAGAGGTTTCAGGGCGCGTCAGCGCCCTAGCTTCCGCTTCAAATACCTGGGAATAAAGCCCACGTGGCGCGCTAGGGTGGGGAGGGTGCCATAGTGATGACACATGATGCGGTAACGCTCTAACAGTGATTTCTTATGGTATTTGTCGGTGAGCCCGTCGGTCAGGAAACTGATGATGGGCTCATCCCCTACATACTCGTTGCGCTCGCTGGCCTTCAGCACCCGCACACACCAGTCATAGTCGGCGCTGAATCGGTACTGCAGGTCATACTGCGGCATCAAGTCGCGGCGCGCAACAAAGGCCTGATGACACACCAGCATGCCTTGCTTGAAACTGTCGGCTGTGAGTTGGGCAGGTGCCGTGAGATGACGCATGCCCACCACGACCCCCGTGGCATCGACCAGCTGCGTCTGCCCATAGATGACCCCCGGACTGCCCTCGGCATGCGCCGCCAGACGCGCCAGCGAATCGGGCGCGGCAAAGCGGTCGCCCGCGTTGAGCCAAATCAGGTATTTTCCCTCGGCAAGGCGGATTGCCTTGTTCATCGCATCGTAGAGTCCCTTGTCAGGCTCGCTATAGATACGAGTTCCTTCAATATTGGCCACACGCACCAGGTCAAGAGTGCGATCCTTCGATGCGCCGTCGACCACCAGATATTCATAGTCGCGGCAGGTCTGCTGCCGCACGCTCTGCAGCGTGGGACCAATCACCTCAGCGGCGTTCCATGTGACTGTAACAATCGTGAATAGCTTCATAGCAGTGCAAAAGTAGGACAAATCAATGAACTGTCCAAATTTTCAGCTACTTTTAGCAATGACATCATGTTGCTTTGCGCCGTTTAAGCCTCTTTAACACGCGTATGAGAGGTAAATTTTGTTCTTTTTGTAATTTTGCAGCACATCCGCGTGTCGTTCCGCTACAGTGCCGTGCCATCGGTTCAGGGCATCATCGGCCTCTCTCTAGTGCCGCATGTACATCCTGCGCCTCTAAAAACGCCACAATTTATTCTCAATTCCAATTCTCAATTAAAAGAGCAAGATGCAATATCGGTCGGAAAATTGCGTTATAGTGTTTACAATGCTTAAAATTCGACTACGACATATTGCACTGTTCGCGCTGATGGCATGCGCCGTGGCGGCACTGGCACAGGACAATGACAAAATCCTTAACCGCCAGTATGCCGACATGAAACGCATCCACTACGGCTTCTCGGTAGGATTGAATTTCCAGGACCTGAATATTACTAACAATGGTTTTATCACCGCGGATGGTGAGAGCTGGTATGCCGATATCCCTAGCCACTCACCAGGCTTCTGTGTCAACGTCATGGCCGACCTGCGGTTGGGCACGCACTTCAACCTGCGCGTGGCACCGGGTATGTATTTCGGCAACAAGGTGGTGCAGTTCCGCAACGCCCTGGGCGATCCAGAGGCGCCCGAGCTATCACATTACCGACAGAGCCAGAACGTCAAAGCGACCTACATCGTGCTCCCTATTGACCTAAAGATTTCGGCGTTGCGCTATCATAATCTGCGACCCTATGTCAACTGCGGCGTGATGCCCATCTATGACGTGGGTAAGGAACGCAGCGAACAACTGAAGTTGCAGAACTTCGACGCCATGCTCACAGTGGGCATGGGATGCGATTTTTACCTGCCTTTCTTCAAGCTTTGTCCTGAGGTGAAGTTCTGCTTCGGCTTGCGAAACCTATTGCAGAAAAACCGACCCGATCTGCAGGATTACCCCGAGATGATGCGATTCACCGAGAGTGTGAGCAAAGTGCAGAACAACATGGTAGTCGTTACCTTCTACTTCGAGTAAAAGCATGAGAGCTCATCGCATTACATATCGATTGCTAACCCTCACGTTGTGCCTTGTCGCCGTGAAGTCCCAGGCACAGACCGATGCGCAGCTCACGCAGTACTGGGCCGTGCCGTCTTACTATAACGCTGCGGCAGTGGGCAACATTGACTTTATTCACATCACCGCAGGCAGTAGATTGCAGTGGTTGGGTATCAAGCACGCGCCCATGACCTTTCTGGCCGTGGCCGACATGCCGTTCAAGCTGCTTAACCGCCGTTGGGGAGCAGGGGTCATGGTACAGGCCGAGACGATGGGTCTCTACCGCAACACGACAGCTGGGCTGCAGTTGGCGTGGAAAAAGAAGATGCTGGGAGGAACGCTCAATGTGGGCATTCAGGCCGGCATACTCAACGAGTCGTTCAAGGGCAGCCAGGTTATTTCCATCGATGGTGACGAGGCACACAGCAGCGCCGACGATGCCATTCCGCAGAGCGATGTGGGAGGCACAGTCTTTGACTGCGCCGCAGGCGTGTTTTTTACTCACAAGCGCTTCTGGGTGGGTGCATCGGTGCCCCATCTTACCGCACCCACGGTCACCTTGAAAATGGGTGACGACGAGGAACACCAATATGAATTTGACGCTGGCCGCAACTATTATTTTATGGCAGGTGGCAATATTCCATTGCATAACACGTTAATTGAATTGCTGCCCTCGGTGATGGTAAAGACCGATTTCAACGCCTTCCAGGCCGAGGCAACGGCAAGGTTCCGATACAACCGTTTCATCAGTGCGGGAGTGGGATATCGATATAAGGATGCCATCTCGGTGATGATTGGTTGCGACTATAAGAATTTCTTTGTTGGCTACAGTTACGACTATGCCACATCGGCCATACACAAAGCCAGCAGCGGCAGCCACGAACTGTTCTTACAATACAACGTCAAGCTCAACATGGGTGAGCGAAACTACAACAAGCACAAGAGCATCCGCATCATGTGATGCGAGACACTAGATACAAGAAACGAGAACCAAGAAACGAGGCTGAAAAAGTCTCAACTCCCAATTCTCAATTAATGAAGATATGAAAAAGTTACTGTTAATATTTGCAATCACGATTGTGCTGGCTTCGTGCAGCGCGATGCGGCGCGGTAGCATGGCCGGAGGCGAGGTGACTGGTATTGGTGCCTCTACATTCAGCGAGCCCACGCCTTATGGCATGGTACTCGTCGATTGTGGCTCGATGCGAGAAGGGCCGGCGCAACGCGACTCGGTTTGGGGCTTGGACAGTACAGCCCATGGCATCTCGGTTGATGCGTTCTGGATGGACGAGACCGAAATCAGCAACTCAAAGTACAAGCAGTTTGTCTACTGGGTGCGAGACTCCATCATCCGTGAGCGACTCGCCGACCCCGCCTATGGTGGCAACGAGGAGTTCAAGATCGAGGAGGACAAGTACGGCGAACCCATCACGCCCCACCTCAACTGGTCGAAGCCCATCCCCTGGCGCAAGCCCAACGAGGACGAACAGCGTGCCATCGAGAGCGTCTATCGCACCGACCCCATCACCGGCAAGAAGATGCTCGATGCCCATCAGATGAACTATCGCTACGAGATCTTCGACTACAATTCCTACGCCCAGCGACGCTATCGTCTCAATCCGGAGCTTCGCGACCTCAACACCGACCATGCCGTGGACTACGATGCCGAGGTCCTCATCTCGAAGGATACCGCCTACATCGACGACGATGGCAACATCGTACGTTCCACCATCGTGCGTCCGCTCACGTCCGAGTGGGACTTCCTCAACACCTACATCGTCAACATCTACCCCGACACCACCGTCTGGGTCAACGACTTTGCCAATGCGTTCACCGACCAGTATGCACGCTACTACTTCTCTTCGCCCATCTACGACGACTATCCCGTGGTGGGTGTAAGCTGGGAGCAGGCCAATGCATTCTGCCGCTGGCGCACCGAGTACCTCGCTTCAAGCCACGGTATGCGCGGCATCCAGGTCGAGCCCTACCGACTGCCCACCGAGGCCGAATGGGAATATGCGGCACGTGCCGGCAACAACGACCAGACCTTCTCGTGGAAGACCGACGTGCCCCACACCGACAAGGGATGCTACAATGGTAACTTCAAGCCCGGCAATGGCGACTACAGCCGCGACGGCTACATCATCACCTCGCCCGTCGGAGCCTATCCCAGCAATGATTTCGGACTCTACGATATGTCGGGCAACGTCGCCGAATGGACCTCCTCGGCATGGACCGAATCGGGCGTCCACAGCGCCAGCGACATCAACCCCGACTACCAGTATAACGCTGCCAAGGAAGACCCCTACCGCATGAAGCGAAAGGTGATTCGCGGCGGTTCGTGGAAGGATGCCGAACACTACATCCGCGGCGACGTCCGCTCGTGGGAATACCAGAACGAACAGCGCTCCTTCATCGGTTTCCGATGCGTCCGCACCTACCTCGGCAACAACAAGGCCAACGTCAAGACCAGCAGCAAGACCAAGGCTGCCAAACAACCCAAACAGAAGAAAGAACGCGGAGGTGGCGGCGGTGGCAGCCGCTCCGTAAGAAGAAGATAACCAATTAGAAATCCAAAGCATCTAGAGCCTCTAGAAAATCTAGATAATCTAGAACATCTAGAACCCCCAAACCAAAAAAATCATGAATTTCCGAAACATCCTCCATATTCTCCAGGTCTTCAAGGGCGAGAAGGGACAAAAGCGATTCAACTACCTCTACTCCATCGGTGCCTCCATCGTCATCCTGGGTGCACTCTTCAAGCTGACGCACGTCCCCGGCGCCGACCTCATGCTTATCCTCGGTATGGGTACCGAGGCCGTCATCTTCTTCCTTTCCGCGTTCGATACCCCGGCTCGCGACTACAAATGGGAGAAGGTCTATCCCGAACTCGACATCCCCAACACGGAGGAGGCTGCACGCAATCGCCTCGACCGCATGAAGGATGGCGCTCCCGAACCACGTCGCCGTGGCGGTGAAGCCAACACAGGCAATGTGGGCGGCAACGTCACCATCATCGGAGGCGGCATGCCGGCAGGAGGCACCATCGTTGTGGGCGGAGGTGCTCCTTCGACGGGTGGTGCTGCAGCCTTCAATGGCAATCCCGGCACCGTAGGTGGAGCCGCTCCCCTCGTTGCTTCGGGCAATGTGGGTGTCACGCCCGAACAGGCCGACCAGGTGACCGAAGCCACCGAGAAGTATGTGAAGCAGCTCAACGAGATCAGCCTGGCCCTCAGCAAACTCCAGGAGACCATGGCTGCCCTCGAAACCACTACGACCTATGCCGAGCAGATGGCCACACTCAACCGCAACGTCCAGGGCCTCAACACCATCTACGAGATTCAGCTCAAGAGCGTCAGCGCCCAGCTCGGCACCATCGAGCAGGTCAACCAGGGCCTCAACAACATCCGCGCCCTCTACGAAAGCGGACAGAACGACTCGTTCCGCATCCGCCAGGAGACCGACCAGATGACACGCAACCTGCAGCAGCTCAACGAGGTCTATGCCCGCATGCTCCAGGCCATGACCGCCGGCTACGGCATGCAGATGCCCCAGCAGCCCATCGCTCAGCCCAACATGGCCTACAATCCCCAGCAGACCCTCTACGGCCAGCAGCCCCAGCAACCCGGCTTCAATCAGCAGCCCCAGCAGCCCGGCTTCAACCAGCCCCGTTAATCCCCCCTTTTGTCCCCGCGGCAGCCATCCTTGGCAGCCCTCGCATCCTCCCCTTGTCCCCGCGGCAGCCGTGCATGGCTGCCCTCGCATCCCCAACAAAACCCCTCAACCCCCAATAAATGAGTGCCAATAACAGCAGACTGTCGCCCCGCCAGAAGATGATCAACCTCATGTACATCGTCTTCCTTGCCATGGTCGCCATGAACGTGTCAGGCGATGTCCTCGAAGGCTTCAAGCACGTCGAGGATGCCCTCGATGCCAGTAATGCCGGCGCACAGTCACGCAACCAGAAACTATACCAGGAGTTCGACCTCGCCCAGGAGAAGAACCCCGAAAAGGTGTCCCGCTGGTACACCCACGCACAGGAGGTTCGCACCAGTGCCGAACAGCTTGTGGGCTTCATCGATTCGCTCAAGCTCGAGATCGTCCGCAATGCCGACGGCAAGGACGGCGACCCCAACAACATCGAGAACCGCGAGAACCTCGAAGCCGTCAACCAGGTCATGCTCTCCCCGCTGGGAGGCAAGGGTCCCCTGCTCCGCAAGCGGCTCGAAGCCTACAAGGACCAGCTCGTGGCCTTCCTTCCCGATGCCGATGCCCGCGTCGTAGCCAACTACCTCAACACCACAACCACCGGCTCCGGCTTTGCCAGCTGGGAGAACCAGATGTTCGAGAACATCCCCGTGGCAGCTGCCGTCACCATCCTCGCCAAGCTGCAGGGTGATGTGCGCAACGCCGAAGGCCAGGCCGTCGAAAGCCTCATGCAGAGCATCGACCGTGGCGACGTGCGTGTCAACCAGGTCAGCGCCTTCGTGATTCCCACCTCCCGCAACGTGATGCGCGGCTCGGTCTATGAGGCACAAATCGTCATGGCCGCAGTCGATACCACCCAGACGCCCTCCATCTACATCGGCGACAAGCTCTACAATCCCGCCAAGCAGGGCTACTACAGCGTGACAGCCGGTCGCGAAGGCATCCAGACCCTCCAGGGCTACCTCGAGGTCGAAAAGCCCGACGGAACCACCGAGAAGCTCCCCTTCGAATCCAGCTACTTCGTCAGCGAACCCGTCGCCACCGTTTCGAACACAATGATGAACGTGATGTACGCCGGCATCGACAATCCGCTCTCCATCTCCGTGCCCGGTGTGGCAGCCGGACAAGTCAGCGCTTCGATGACCAACGGCACGCTCACCCGCACCGCATCGGGCTGGGTGGCAAAGCCAAAGACTGTCGATCAGGATGCCGTCATCACCGTCACTGCCAACCAGAACGGACGCACCATGACCGTCAGCCAGACCTCCTTCCGCGTGCGTCGTCTGCCCGACCCCACCCCCTACCTCCTGTGCAAGGATGCGGCAGGCAACTCGGTGCGCTACAAGGGCGGCACACCCATCTCCAAGCAGGCCCTGCTCGCTGCCGGAGGCATCCGTGCTGCCATCGACGACGGCCTCCTCAACGTCGAGTTCACCGTCAAGTCATTCCGCATCGACATCTTCGACTCGATGGGCAACGACATCCCCGAGGACAGCCAGACGTCGGCCTACTCCGAACGCCAGCGCACAGCCGTCAGCCGTCTGCAGCGTGGCAAGAAGTTCTTCATCACCCGCGTCAAGGCAGTCGGTCCCGATGGCATCGAGCGCACCCTTTCGCCCATCGAAGTCATCGTCAATTAAGAAATTCTAAGGGAATAAAAGGGAATTGAAGGGATTATAAGGGATTCTAAAGGACAAATGTTTCTTGGGTCCATTATTCTCCACAGGCGAAACTATCGTCCCCAAATATCCCTTAATATCCCTTAATATCCTCAAATATCCCTTAATATCAACATTAATCAATGAAACATATCATCCGTCTGATCATGCTCACGCTCATGCTGGGCATCGTCATGCCAGAAGCCACCGCACAGGTCAGCGTACGTCGCTCCAGCAGCTCACGCAGCTCGTCATCTTCGGCATCGAAGAAGAAGGACAAGGATAAGGACAAGGACAAGTCCTCCGAAAGAAGGCGCGAGCGAGAGGCATCGGCCCGGCCCACCGAAGTCAGGGGCTCCATGACGCCATCCACTCCGACGCCATCCAACGACGGTCAGGCAGCCAGGCCGCCCCGTCGTCCCGAAGGCCCTGGGCAGGACGGAGTGACGCCCGCACGCGTGACGCCAACCCGCCGTGTGGCAAAGAAGGACAACCAGCCCGTCATCGACGGCAACAGCCAGCGCCAGCAGTCGTTCGCCGAATACCAGCGCAAGGACGACGGCTTCACGCCCTGGCAGCATACCGTCTATCGCGAACTCGACATGCAGAATCCGGTCAACGCCTCGCTCTACTATCCCGAAGAGCCCATGGATGGACTTACCAACCTCTTCCGCGTCATCCTCGACGGCATCTGCACGGGCCGGCTGAAGGGCTACGAGTACCTCGACGGACGTGAGATCTTCGACGAGAAATATGCAGTCAATCCGCGCGACATCCTCGACAAGTTCCAGATCCTCTATCAGGAGAAGCCCGCCGTCGGACAGAACGGCAAGCCCACCTTTGTTGTCGAGGAGATGGACGTGCCCTGCAACGAAGTGCTCAGCTACTTCATCAAGGAACGCTGGGAGTTCAACCAGAAGACCTCTAAATACGGTCCGCGCATCCTCGCCATCTGCCCCGTGCTCCATCGCGCAGGCGACTTCGGAGGCGACCTGGTGCGCTACCCCATGTTCTGGCTCAACTACGAGGACCTGCGCCCCCTCTTGCGCGACCACCTCATCATGAGCGACGGCATGAACAACACCCCGCGCTTCACCATGGAAGAGTTCTTCACCCTCGAACAGTACAAGGGCGACATTTACAAGGTGCAGAACACCCGCGGCCTCTCGCTCATGCAGCAATATCCCGACCCCGACACCCTCAAGCTGATGCGTGCCCGCATCGAAGCTGAGCTGCGCGGTTTCGGCGACAGCATCTGGGTCCATGAGGACACCGAAGCCGACCTCGCCGCCCAGGACAGCATCCGCGCTGCCCGCCGTGCCGAACGTCGTGCCCGCCGTGGCGAACCCGCCAGCACCTCCTCCGATGCCGACCGCAGGAATCGCCGCACCAAGGCCGAAGTGGACATGGCCGCCGTCGAAGAAGCCAAGGAAGCCAAGGAAGACGACCTCGACACCCGCATCGAAACCACCGGCAAAGCCCACTCCGCCCGCCGCCGAAAGTAAGCCCAGCCCGCCCCTCCGTCCCCCCGTGTCCCCGCCGCGGCCATCTATGGCCGCCCTCCGTCCCCCCCGTGTCCCCGTCGCGGCCATCCTTGGCCGCCCCCTTTCGCTCCTAACATTTCAAAATAATCTATGACCACTCAACTCAAGACCCTTCGCGACTCCGCCGCCCTGCGCTGGACCGCGCTACTCCTGCTGGCACTCGCCATGTTCTGTGCCTACATCTTCATGGACATCCTTTCGCCCATCAAGGACCTCATGCTCTCCGAGCGTGGATGGGACTCCACGGCGTTCGGCACCATGCAGGGCTCCGAAACCTTCCTCAACGTCTTCGTCTTCTTCCTCATCTTCGCCGGCATCATCCTCGACAAGATGGGCGTGCGCTTCACCGCAGTCCTCTCCGGTGCCGTCATGTTGGCAGGCGCCCTCATCAAGTACTATGCCATCAGCGAAAGCTTCATGGGCAGCGGTCTGGAGACCTGGTTCACCAACAACCTCAACCACATCCCCATCTTCGAACAGCTCGGCGTCTCGCCCTTCTACGAGGGCATGCCCGCTTCGGCCAAGGTGGCAGCCTGCGGCTTCATGATCTTCGGCTGCGGCGCCGAAATGGGCGGCATCACCGTCTCGCGCGGTATCGTCAAGTGGTTCAAGGGTCGCGAAATGGCGCTTGCCATGGGTTCCGAGATGGCCCTTGCCCGTCTGGGTGTGGCCACCTGTATGATCTTCTCGCCCTTCTTCGCTAAGTTGGGCGGACACATCGACGTGTCGCGTTCCGTAGCCTTCGGCGTAGTGCTCCTCTGCATCGCCCTCATCATGTTCGTCGTCTATTTCTTCATGGACAAGAAACTCGACGCTCAGACCGGCGAAGCCGAAGAGAAGGACGACCCGTTCAAGGTGAGCGACATCGGCAAGATCCTCAGCAGCATGGGCTTCTGGCTCGTCTCGCTGCTCTGCGTGCTCTACTATTCTGCCATCTTCCCCTTCCAGAAGTATGCCGTCAACATGCTGCAGTGCAACCTCACCTTCTCCGAAATTCCTGCTGACTCGTTCTGGGCCTCCACCTCGGTCACCATCGTGCAGTATGTTGTCATGCTCATCGTTGCAGCCACCGCCTTCATGTTCAACTTCATGAAGAACAAGAACACCAAGTACGGCGTGCTCTGCATCTCCATCATCGCCCTCATCAGCTATTGCTACATGGGCTATATGCGCCAGTCGGCTGAATCCATCTTCGCCGTCTTCCCGCTCCTCGCCGTGGGCATCACCCCCATCCTCGGCAAATACGTCGACTACAAGGGCAAGGCAGCCTCGATGCTCGTGCTGGGCTCGCTGCTCCTCATCGCCTGCCACCTCACCTTCGCCTTCATCCTGCCCATGTTCAAGGGCAACCAGGTGGGCGGTGTCATCGTGGCCTACCTCACCATCCTCGTCCTCGGCTCGTCGTTCTCGCTGGTTCCCGCTTCGCTGTGGCCCTCCGTGCCCAAGCTGGTTGAACCCAAGATCATCGGTTCTGCCTACGCCCTGATCTTCTGGATCCAGAACATCGGCCTGTGGCTCTTCCCGCTCCTCATCGGCAAGGTGCTCGACATGACCAACGAAGGCGTCACCGACCCCACCAAGTACGACTACACCTGGCCCCTCATCATGCTCGCCTGTCTCGGCGTCGCAGCCCTCGTCATCGGTCTCATCCTCAAGGCTGTCGATAAGAAGAAGGGCCTCGGACTCGAATTGCCCAATGTGAAGGCATAATCCGCTGTCATCACTTATTTATACCACCATAAACATCGGGGGATGTGTCTCACGCAGGCGCATCCCTTTTTGTTCCCCTCCTTCTACCCTCCTCTTTTTCCCCACCTCCCTTTTTCCCCACCTTTTTTTTGTCCACCTATCCACCCTCCTTTTTATCACCTCCATCTGTCATCTATCCTCATTTCCCACACCTTTCCACGGAAACGTTGTCAAAATCGATGCATATTCGCAAAATTTGCGTATATTTGCACCGACCCCGACAAACTGTTAATTGTTATTTGTTAATTATTTATTGTTAATTGAATAATGGCTTTCGCAAAATGGATTGGCGGCTTCCTTGGACTACTCTCAGGAGGCTTCTTCGGAGCCATCGCAGGCTATGCTCTCGGCTACGTCGTCGATGACTTCATCAGCAACCGCACTGACGTGGCAAAAACCGACAACGGGCCACGCACCAGCTACCGGCAGCGCACCAGCACCGGTGGCTCCCGTCGCACCACCTATTCGCAGCACGGCACCCAGCAGGAAGGCGAGCGCAACAGCTACCTCTTCTCCCTGCTCCTCCTCTCGTCCCACATCATCATGGCCGACCAGAAGATCATGCATTCCGAGATGGAATACGTGCGGCGCACCCTGCGCAACAACTTCGGAGCCGATGCCGAAACCCAGGGCAACGAGATCCTGCTCCGTCTCTTCGAACGCCACAAGCAGCAGGGCACGACACTCTGGACCATCCAGCTCAAGCAGTGCTGTCAGCAGATAGCAGGCGCCATGTCCGTCGAGGAACGCCTCCAGCTCATCGCCTTCCTCTGCGAAATCGCCAAGGCCGACGGCACCGTAGCGCAGCGCGAGGTCGATGAGATCCGCAACATCGCCACCTGGCTCGGCATCAGTCCCGACGAAGTCGACAAGCTCCTCCACCTCGGCTCCAACAAGATCGAGGACGCCTACAAGGTGCTCGGCGTCTCGCCCGACGCCTCCGACGACGAAGTGAAGAAGGCCTATCGCAAGATGGCCCTCCAGTACCACCCCGACAAGGTAGCCACCCTCGGCGACGACGTCAAGGCCGCCGCCGAAAAGAAGTTCAAGGAAATCAACGCCGCCAAAGAGCTCATCTGGCTCGCCCGCGGCCTCTAACCCGCCCCTTGCGCCTCTCCGTGCAGCCCCGTCGCGGCCCCTCTTCGTCCCCTCCGCGCGGCCCCTCCCCGTGTCTTCGTCGCGGCCATCTATGGCCGCCCTTCCCCCTCCGCGCTCCCCGTGTCCCCGTCGCGGCCATCTATGGCCGCAAAAACACCCACCCATGCCAACCCTCGAAGTGTGCGCCGGCGACCTCGCCAGCGCCCAAGCCGCCGCCCAGAGCGGTGCCCATCGCATCGAGCTCTGCTCAGCCCTCGAGCTCGACGGCCTCACCCCCTCGCCCGCTCTCATCGAAGCCGCACGCCGCATCGAAGGCCTGAGGCTCCACATCCTCATCCGACCGCGCGAAGGCGACTTTGTCTATAGCGAAGCCGAGACCAACACGATGCTCCGCGACATCCGCCTCGCCCGTCAGCTCGGCGCCGATGGCGTGGTCATCGGCGCCCTGACGCCCGAAGGCGACATCGACCTCCCCTCCTGTCGTCGGCTCATCGAAGCCGCCCAGGGCCTGCCCGTCACCTTTCACCGCGCCTTCGACCGCGCCCGCCATCCCCTCCAGGCCCTCGAGGACATCATCGCCCTCGGCTGCACGCGCCTCCTCACCTCCGGACAAGCCCCCACTGCCGAAGCCGGCATCCCCCTGCTCCGTCAGCTTGTCCTCCAGGCCCACGGCCGCCTCATCGTCATGCCCGGTGCCGGTGTCACCCCCGCCAACGCCCGCCTTATCCTCGACGCCACCGGCGCCACCGAGATCCACGGCTCCTTCCGCTCCCTCCAAGGCGGCCTCCTGACCACCGATCCCCACCTCGTCCACCAGGCCCTCCTCGCCCTATAAGCCCCCTCTAATCCAAGCCCCCTCGTTCCCATTTGTCCTTGTCGGCAGCCAAGCTTGGCTGCCCACCATCGCCCCTTTCGCCCATGTCCCCGTTGCGGCCATCCTCGGCCGCCCAAACCGCCCCGCCATGAAGTCCCTCCCGATCCTGACCGCCCTCCTTCTCGCCCTCGCCGCCTGCGCCCCATCGCCCGAAACCACCCGCGACGAGGCCCTCACCTTTCTCTATGCCTCCATGCCCCTGCCCGACAGCGTGGACTACAGCCGCGACTTCTGGCTCCAGAACATCGACTGCGCCCTGCAGGCACGCCGCGAGATGCCCTGGGGCGCCACCATCCCCCAGCGCGAATGGCGCCACTTCGTCCTGCCCGTTCGTGTCAACAACGAGAACCTCGACACCTGCCGCATGGTGTTCTATACCCAGCTCAAGGACCGCGTCAGGCACCTCACCATGTCCGAAGCCATCCTCGAAGTGAACCACTGGTGCCACGAGCACGTCACCTATCAGCCCAGCGACGAACGCACCTCCTCGCCCCTTGCCACCCTCCGCACCGCCTACGGACGTTGCGGCGAGGAATCCACCCTGCTCGTTGCCGCCCTGCGCAGCGTCGGCATCCCCGCCCGCCAGGTCTATACCCCACGCTGGGCACACACCGACGACAACCACGCCTGGGTCGAAGCCTGGGCCGATGGCGAATGGCACTTCCTGGGCGCCTGCGAACCCGAACCCGTCCTCGACCTCGGCTGGTTCAACCAGCCCGCCTCCCGCGCCATGCTCATGCACACCAAGGTCTTCGGACCCTACGACGGTCCCGAGGAAGTGATGCAGCGCAACGCCTGCTTCACCGAGATCGACGTCACCAGCCGCTATGCCCCCACGGGCCGCAGCTGCGTCCAGGTGCTCGATGCCGAGGGGCGTCCCGTGCCCGATGCCACGGTGGAGTTCAAGATCTACAACTACGCCGAGTTCTACCCCGTAGCCCGCCGACAGACCGATGCCCAGGGCATCGCATCCATGCAGGCCGGGCTGGGTGACCTCCTCTGCTGGGCACACAAGGGTGACGCCTATGGCTTCGGCAAGATCCGCATCGGCAGGCCCGACACGCTGCGTCTCACGCTCAGTCATCATCCCGGCGAACGCTACAGCCTCGACCTCGACATCGTGCCGCCCGTCGAACGAAACACGTTGCCCGAAGTCACCCCCGAACAACGTGCGCTCAACACCTCGCGTTTAGCCTACGAGGATTCGCTCCGCAATGCCTACGTCGCCACCTTCCCCGCATCCGACGATCCCCTCATCCAGGCCTCACGCGGCAACCATGCCGTGATAGCCGCCTTCCTCCGTCCCGACCATCGCCCCGCAGGAACGGTTGCCCCCGCCCTGCGCCGATCGCTGCTCCAAGCGCTCACCGCCAAGGACCTGCGCGATGTCACGCCCGACGTGCTCGACGATGCGTTCTTCGGAATCGACACCGCAAGCCCCGAAGCCCTCGACGACTTCCACGTCCGGTATGTCCTGAATCCTCGTGTGGCCAACGAGCAGCTCCGGCCCTACAAGGCCTTCTTTGCCGGGCACATCCTGCCCGAACAGGCTGAGGCATGGCGTGCCGACCCGCAGCAACTCGTCGCCTGGATCGGCGAAAACATCCAACTCGACACCATCCGCAATCCGCAGCAGCTGCGCATGACGCCCGTCGGAGCCTGGACCAGCCGGCGCTGCGACGCCACCTCGCGCGACATCCTCTTCGTCGCCCTCGCCCGCACCTGCCGCATCCCCGCCCGCATCGACCCCGTGACCCGCAAACTGCAGGTCGCCCAAATGGGAACCACCCCCCTCTGGACCGATGTCCACTTCGCCCCGTCTGTTTCCGTAGCGACCAAGTTTGGTCGCCCCTCTCGCCCCACCGCTCCCTCTCCTCAAGGAGAGGGCCGGGGAGAGGCCTCCCTCACCTACGTCCCCACGCGCTACAATCCCGATCCGAAATACTACACCCACTTCACCCTCTCGCAGCTCCAGCATGGCACGCCCGTCCTGCTCAACTACGGCGAAGACGACACATACCGCACCCTCTTCGGTGAGGCATCGCCCGCCCTCCGCCGCAAGGAACCGCAGGGCATCGCCCTCGACGCCGGCGACTACCTTCTCGTCAGCGGCACACGCCTCGCCAATGGCACCGTGCTCGTTCATGTCGAAGCCGCACCCGTCCAACCTGGTCAGCTCACCCGCCTGCCCCTCGTGCTCCGGCGAGCCGAAACCGAACTGCAGGTCATCGGCAGCTTCAACAGCGAGAACCTCTACAACGACCGCACGCAAGGCACCCGATCGCTGCTCTCCACCACCGGACGCGGCTATTACATCCTCGGCATCCTCGCACCCGGCAACGAGCCCACCGACCATGCCCTACGCGACCTCGCCGCCTGCAGCGATGCCCTCGCCCAAAGCGGCCTCCCCCTCGTCCTCCTCACCCGCAACGAACAGGAAGCCACAGCCCTCGACAAGCTGGACGGCTTGCAGCACGTCGCACTCGGCACCGACATCGACCATCAGATCCTCGACGAGCTCTGCACCGGCATGCACCTCAACGGCACCCTCCCCATCTTCATCATCGCCGACACCTTCAACCGCGTCGTCTTCCTCTCCGAAGGCTACGCCATCGGTCTCGGCGAACAACTTGTCCAGGCCGCAGCATCCCTGTAGGTAAAAGGGCTCACAGAAAAATACACAGATTTACACAGATTTTGCTGCACAGCCCGTGTTCGTTATATAAAGAAAACCTATTCGTGTAGAGTGTGCGATTCGTGGTCTAACAAATCTCCAATCGAGGAAGAATCAAGTCGGCCGTGAGAGTATTTCCGCCGTTGTGGCGAGTACTCTGACGGCCGATAGAGTATTCCATCCTGTAGCATCGGGTATTCTGTCGGCCGTGAGAGTATTCCATCCAGTCGCATCGGGTACTT
>JAEEGJ010018410.1_pt1 | contig 15602 bp, 16 predicted proteins | sample 8958761 | NCBI WGS metagenome assembly JAEEGJ01 (sample SAMN16246546, study PRJNA631951) | gut metagenome | biome: gut microbiome; feature: rumen; material: RS-attached | host: Bos | place: Iran: Karaj | collected 2018-10
TTTCCTTATAATGTCTGACCCGGTCAGATAATTCCTTATAATACATATCTTTTGCTTCAGTGCAGAAGAAATCACTCATGAGCTTTCCTAAAGCAGTATTCTTTACTCTTATTGATCCGTTTACGTATATTATATGCTCTCCGTCTTCAAATTGCATATTGTCTTCAAGTATCACCCTGTCTATGTGATAGATAGGCTTATTTGTGCCTATAACATCTTTTTCAGTTATGAATATCACATAGTTCTCACGGAGATCAGAAAAGTCTTCTCCTTCCTTAAGCATATCCGAATCGATCATGCTCGAGTGATACCTGGCCCGCTTTGGGTTGGCACCTGTGTTGGCCCGTTGTATCTCAATATCGTATTTAGCACCGGAACTGTCCGTCGCACATATATCAAGCCAGACACTACGACCATTAAGATTATTCAGTTGTTTTTGTGTCTTAACTTCAGTTACCTTAAGATCGTCTCGATCGAGGATTACCTTCAGCAGCAGTTCCGCACCTTCAATATACCCATCAAAACAGATATTCATGAAGTCATCGTCGATCAGGCGAAGTGCCTTTATCCTTCTCAGATCTTCAGGGTTATGCTGTCTGCGTTTTTTCTTCATGCGCTTACCTCTAAGAGGCATTATAAGCACCATAAAAACGGATTTGTGACCGAATTGCACCAATTTTGCAAAACGGCCCTTAAAATGAGACTTTCAGGCCCTCATTGAGACTATTTGCCAAATAATGAGACTGTACACGTGCCTGCGCCCACATATAACCCACCTGTAAAAGATCGCAGTCTATCGCAAGCTGCCTAAACACCCAACACAGATCAGCCTGAGGCAGTCAAGGACAAAAGCATTCGCAAGAATGTGCCGAAGGCATCCTTGACGGTCCAAGGCTGATCTGTATAAAAAGCATGGCAGCTTGCGATATGAATAACGCCCTTGCGATTGCAAGGGCGTTAAGCTGATTCTTAGTATCTCTTTATCTTCTTGGATGTGTTCTTCTCGAACTCCGTCATCCTTAAAACTGTCTTCTTTATCTTCTTGTAGCTTTCGAGCTTCTCGTTTGTCTCAGAGACCACGTTCTTTAATATCTCCATGATCTGATCCTCTGTGGGTTCAGTCTCGATGCCGAGCTTGGCCTTGATCTCGTCTAAGTCCGGGAAGATCGTTGCCGTGATGACGATGTCGTCCTTAACTTCATCGTTGACACCGGATACGACGGACTCTGCTACATAGGGGCTGAGGCTTAAGAGGTACTCGATCTCCTCAGGGAATACGTTCTTACCGTTCTTGGCGATGATGACGTTCTTCTTTCTGCCCGTGATGATGCAGAAACCATCCTCGTCGATGTATCCCAGGTCGCCTGTGTGATAGTAACCGTCCTTATCAAGTGCGATCGCGGTATTCTCGGGATCGTTGTAGTAACCAAGGAAGTTGTTGTCACCCTTGGAGATGAACTCGCCGATGCCGTCAGAGTCGGGGTTAAGGATCTTAACGTCACAGCCCGGGAGCGGAAGTCCCGCAGCGTGATTCTTGAAGCAGACATCACGGTTGAGGGCAAGGATCGGCGCGCACTCTGTAAGGCCGTAACCCTGAACGCAGAGAAAGCCCATGTCCTGAAAGAACTTTAAGATCTCGGGATTTACCGGAGCGCCGCCCAGGATTATGAGTCTCATCCTTCCGCCGAAGATGTCGTGGATCGGTTTAAAAAGCTTCTTTCTCATCTTGGGAGAAAAATGAAGCGCATTAGCGATCTTTATGCCCGACTGAAGTTTCTTGGCCTTCTTGGGATCAGCCTTAAGCCCCTTCATTATCTTCTTATAGAAGAGCTCGAGCATTACGGGGACCATGAGGATAGCCGTAGGTCTGGCTTCTTGGATGTTCTGCGCAATGTATTTGAGGCCCTCGCAGATGGCAACGGTCGTGCCTCTGTAGACCTGACCTAAGAATCCGCATGTACATTCATATGTGTGATGCAGCGGAAGAACAGAAAGCCATACGTCGTTCCTGTCGATATACAGCATCGAGAACATGGACATCAGGTTCTTGCAGATGTTCTTCTGGCAGAGCATAACTGCCTTTGATTTTGCAGTCGTGCCTGATGTAAACAGAAGGATCGTCATCTCTTCAGGATCGATCGTAGCTTCAGTGAAGATCTTGTCGCCTGCATTAAGCTTTTCTTCACCCTGCCTGATGCAGTCCTGATAGTAAAGGAATCTGTCGTCCTTGATATCGTCCATGCAGATCCAATACTTCATCGTATCTACTTTGCCGTAGACCTGCTCTACGATAGGAAGTTTTGACTTGGAGAAAAGAAGTATGTCAACTTCAGCTCTTGTCAGCATGTTAAGAACATCGTCAACGGGAAGCTCCTTATCCAAAGGCACAACGCATCCTGTACCGTTTGTGGTTGCAAGATAAGATGTGTACCACTCATATCTCGTCTCGGAGAAGATAGCGATCCTTGCACCCTTCTTCACGGTGTTGAGGAAGTAAGTACCGAGGGAATCGATATCGTGATCGTACTTCTCTGTGGATATCGGGACGTAGTCTCCGCCCTTCTTCTCCTTTACTAGGAAAACGGGGTTCTCTGGAAACTCATGAAGTCTCTTCTTGATTACGTCTCTGAGATCGTGGATCTCGGTTACTTCATATAAACCGGAATACGGGTCTTTCATTATCAGCAGTATCCTTTCTCGATGGCGAGTGTCGCTCTTTCAGCGGCCTTTCCTCCCTTTGCCAGCTCGGAATCGATGAATCCGGGGTGTGTTGAAAGGAAATGTGCCATATAGCCTGAAGGCGAAGCAAGGTATTTCAGTACGAAATCCTTCTGGGCCTCATCTATCTTACCATTCTTGTAGATATCTTCAAAAAACTCGGCGTTGATCTTGGTAAGTGTCTTGAGCTTAACTCCAAGTCCCTCAAGGACTTCCGCGCCGCCCTGGCATCTGTCTACTACAGCAAGTGTGTCCGTGATGTCAGCACCAAGGTTCCTGATCGCAGGTACCCATGCTCTCTCATAGGAAGATGCGGTGTTGATCAGGTCGCAGATGTGAAGCGCCTTCTTGCCCTTGAGCTGATCTGCAGGTGCAACGGCGTCTCCGTCGATCTTCTCGGAATAAGCTGAGCTCATGTCCTTGTAGATCGTGAGATGAGGCTTGCCAAGCAGGTATGCGGGGATCATGGAGAAGAAATAGTCTCTTCTTTCTCCGCCTGAGATGAAATCGAACTCATAGTTCTTTGCTTCCTCGGCAAGACGGTCCATAGTCATCTTGAAAGTGCCGTTCATGTCGTAGAACTTCTTGAGTTCTTCAAATATCTTCTTGGGCGCGGTGAGCTTGTCCTCAGCGATGGATGCTTCGATGACCTTGAGCATGTCGCCTGCGTCCTTTTCGCTCTTCAAGAGGAAGTGCGTGTTGCAGTAGAAGGGTCCCAGCATACCTGATGTGTACCAGAACGGATTGTCAGCCGGAGCCATCCTGATTGCTTCTGTCTCAAAGAGCGCGTCGATTATCTTATCTTCCATACCTTCTCCTTTACCTTTACCAGAGCTTAAGCGTTCCCGTAAGCTCTTTTAGATCTATGTTATTGTCGCTGCAGTACTTATCTAAATCTTCCGTGATCTGTACCGGAAGCGCGGGATGAACGAGGCATGCCGTTCCGATTTCAACGGCTGATGCGCCTGCGATCATGAACTCGATGACGTCCTTATAGTCAGCAATGCCGCCGCATCCGATTATCGGGATATTAAGCACCTTGCTGCACTCAGCTACCATCCTGATAGCTACAGGCTTAACCGCGGGGCCTGAATATCCGCCGGTGTTGTTTGTGAGCACAGGTCTTCTCGTCCTTATGTCTATCCTCATGCCCATGAGAGTGTTAATGAGGACAACCGCGTCAGCTCCACCCTCCTGGGCAGCTATAGCAGTTGCTTTGATGTCTGTGACATTAGGTGTGAGCTTGATCCAGATAGGCAGATCAGTAAGGCTCCTGAGCTTTGAGGTTATAGCCTTGATGGCTTCAGGATCAGAGCCTATGGTCATGCATCCAGCCTTTACGTTCGGGCATGAGAGGTTTATCTCCAGGGCATCGATCTTATCCTTATGGGGATCTAAAGTCGTTACCATGTCCACATAGTCTTCGAAGCTGTGTCCTGCGACGTTGACTATTACGGCTGCACCTGATTCCTTCATGAAATCAAGGTCGTTCTCGATGAAATAATGTACGCCCGGGTTCTGAAGGCCTACCGAATTGAGCATGCCCGAATCGCACTCGGCGACTCTTACACCGGGATTACCCACTCTGGGCTTTATCGTAAGTCCCTTGGACGAGATTCCGCCGAGGATATTGAGGTCGTAGTATTCAGCGAGTTCCCTGCCGAAGTTACATGTGCCTGAAGCAAGGATGATGGGGCTCTTGAGGTTAACATTACCTACGCTGACATTAAGGGATTTGCTCATGACCAGATCACCTCCCTGCTGTCAAATACGGGGCCTTCCTTGCAGCACCTGACGTTCTTATATCCTTCAGGGCCGTTGTCTTTTACCTTTACGATGCAGCAAAGGCAGATGCCCGCTCCGCAGGCCATTCTCTGCTCCATTGAAACGAGGCACTTCATTGATTTTGCATTTGCCCACTCGCTGACTGCCTTCATCATGGGGATGGGGCCTACGCAGCAGATGAGTGTCTTTTCCGGGTTTTCGAGCGCCAGCGTATCAAGGCCAGCGATTACGGTACCCTTGATGCCCATGTCGCCTGCATCTGTCGTGAGGATATAGCCGTCCTTGTTGAGGATCACCTGTCTTGCATCCCTGAAGCCTTCGCAGACCGTTACGTTCTTGCCCTGCTTCGTGAGCTCCTCATAAGCGAAGTTGATCGGGAAAACTCCCGTTCCGCCGCCCGTGAGGATGACGTTGTCATATCCTTCAAAATCAAAGCCGTTGCCCAGAGGGCCTAAGCAGTCAACCTCTGTGCCTACTTCAAATGCCTTGATCTGTTCTGTGCCTTTTCCTACGACCTTAACGCCGATATTGAAAGTTCCCTTCTCCCTGTCGACGCTTGCGATGCCGAAAGGTCGCTTGAGGAACATCGTTCCCGCAGAGATATTTACAAACTGTCCGGGAACAGCAGTACCTGCTATCTCGGGACATTCAAATCCAAGATAGCAGGTATCGGAGTTTAATAATTCTTTTGAAACTAATTTGATCTTATATTCTTTTCTGATTGCCATTTATACGTACTTGCGGTTCTTTAATGCTTCGTTGAGTTTTGTCTTCATGTCCTGAGCTTCGAATCTTGCAGCGAGGCCGAAATCCTCGGGCTTCATGTCCTGACGGACGTGCCAAGCCGTCATGATGGCTCTTGAGCTGTTTACGATTCCGCCCTTGCCGTCAGCAGTAAAACCTGCCACTGCGGCATCAGCGCCTGCGCCCTGAGCTCCGTAACCCGGAACGAGCATGAATGTGTGAGGCATTACCTTTCTGAGCTGAACTGCCTGTTCGGGCCATGTAGCGCCTACGACAGCGCCTACTGAGGAGAATCCCTCTTCGCCGATGAGGCCTTCGCCCCACTCGCTAACCTTGCCGGCTACTACTTCGTAGAGCATTCTGCCGTCAGCAAGTTCAACGTCCTGGAAGTCGCCTGCCGAAGGATTGGATGTCCTTACAAGGCAGAAGATTCCCTTTCCGTCACGCTTTGCAACGTCGATAAAAGGCTTTACGCCGTCGATTCCGAGGTAGCAGTTTACGGTGCATGCATCAAGTCCGCTCATCTCCTGATTCTCGCCAAGGAGGAGATCGGTCTTGCCGAGAGCTGACTCGGCATAAGCGGTAGCAGTGGAACCGATGTCGTTTCTCTTGCAGTCGCCGATAACGAGCATGCCCTTCTTCTGAGCATATCTTGCGGTAAGCATCATCGTCTTGATGGCCTCAACGCCGTACATCTCGTAGTAAGCGTACTGGAGCTTGACTGCGGGAACGATGTCATAGGTCTGGTCGATGATCTCTTTGTTGAAGAGCCAGAGAGCCTTTGCGGTGGCCTTTGCTGCTTCTTCAGGGAAGATCTGCTCGGCATAGTTCTTGATATGATCGGGTATGTAGTCGAGCTTGGGATCAAGTCCGATTACCGTTGGGTTGTTAGTCTCCGCGATCTTTCTGACCAGCTCATCAGCAAAGTTTCTCATAAGTCACTTTTCCTCCCATTATCGTAAGTATGGTCTCACCGTAAAGTTTCCACCCGTCGTAAGGGGTGTTCCTCGATTTGGAGAGCATCTTATCCTTCTCGAAGGTAAACTCATGATCAAGGTCGAAGACTGCGAGGTCCGCGTCGTCTCCCACGTTCATACCGCCCCTTCCGAGCTTCAAGATCTTAGAAGGGCCGTAGCACATCAGGTCGATGAGTTTCTCAAGAGAGAGCTCTCCTGTCTTTACAAGATAAGTGTACCCCAAAGCAAAGGCTGTTTCAAAACCTAATATGCCATTCAAAGCGACAGAAAATTCGCAGACTTTCTCGTCAGCATGATGAGGGGCATTGTCCGTGGCGATCGCGTCGATCGTTCCGTCCTTCAATCCCTCGATGATGGCGAGCCTGTGCTCCTCTGTCCTGAGCGGCGGATGCATCTTGTAGTTGGTGTCGTAATCGACGCACTTGTCATCTGTCAGGGTGAAATAGTGAGGGCATGTCTCACATGTTACCTTTACTCCCCTTGCCTTGGCATCCCTGATCATGCGGACACCGCCCTTTGTGCTGACGTGGCAGATATGTACCGGGATGTTCAGATACTCAGACAGGATGATGTCTCTTGCGATCATGATATCTTCAGCTGCGGTAGGGATACCTCTGATGCCGATAGAGGTTGAAACCTCGCCCTCGTTCATCGCGCCTTCCGCAATGCTCTTGTCCTCGCAGTGGTTAAGTACGGGAAGATCAAAGTCTGAAGAATACTCCAAGACCTTTCTCATTATGCCCGCGTTCTTGATCGGGTGGCCGTCATCAGATACGGCTACGATTCCGGCTTCCTTCATGAGGCCCATCTCGGAGATCTGCTCTCCGTCGATGCCCTTTGTTGCAGCGCCGATCGGATATACTCTGCAGTTATCGGCTTCCTTGGCCTTCTTTAATATGCCGCTGATAACTGCAGCGTTGTCAGCAACAGGGTTTGTGTTGGGCATGCAGCAGATGGATGTGTATCCGCCCTTGGCTGCGCTTGCCGTACCTGTTGCGATGGTCTCTTTATACTCTCCGCCCGGTTCTCTCAAGTGGCAGTGCATATCTACAAGGCCCGGAGTAACCATTGCGCCCTTAAAGTCAAATACCTTATCTGCCTTGTCTTCGGCAAATTCTGCTGCGAACTTGCCGTCTTCGATGAACACCTTATCGGCCTTATCGTTGCCAAAGACCTTGCAGTTCTTAAGAATTATCCTCATAAGTTGTTCCTCCTTGCCATGAGCAGATAGAGCACGGCCATTCTGACCGCGACACCGTTTGTAACCTGTTCGTTGATGACCGACTGATCGCAGTCGTAAACCGCTGTCGGAAGCTCAACGCCGTGGTTGCACGGACCCGGGTGCATCAGGAAGGCATCCGGCTTGGCAAGGGCCAGCATCTCGGGAGTGATCGCATAGAAGTGAGCGTACTCGGCAACCGAAGGGAACAGTGATTTCTGCTGGCGCTCGAGCTGGACCCTGAGGCCCATTACCGCGTCAGCATCCTTTACGCAGTCAGCTACTGAGTCTGCGATCCTTACGCCCATCTTTTCGATGCCTATGGGCATCATGGTCTTGGGGCCGTATACACTGACCTGCGCGCCGAGCTTTGAAAGGCCTATAGCGTTGGATCTTACTACTCGGCTGTGGTAGATATCGCCGCAGATGGCGATCTTCTTGCCCTCGAATGTATCGAATCTCTCATACATTGTGAGCATGTCTAGGAGCGCCTGCGTGGGGTGCTCGTTCATTCCGTCGCCCGCGTTTACTACCGATGCCTTGAGGTAAGGCGCGATGAAGTGCGGTGCACCGGACTGGTTGTGTCTCATGATGATGATGTCAGTGCCCATCATGTCGATCGTTCTTGCGGTATCAAGGAGCGACTCGCCCTTGTTTACCGAGCTTCCCGAAGTTGAGATGTTGGCAGAAGCTGAACCCATGTACTTGGAAGCGAGCTCGAACGAGAGCCTTGTTCTCGTCGAGTTCTCATAGAAAAGCGTTACGACCGACTTGCCCTGAAGGTGCGAAGTCTTCTTATTTGCTGAAGAAATAACCAGCTTCATTGTTTTAGCAGTATCAAGGATCTCCATGATCTCTTCCGCGGTAAGCTGCTTCATACCGAGGAGATCTTTACTCTTAAGTCCCATCAGGCGTTTTCCTCCTCTTTAAGCAGTATTACTCTGTCCTTGCCGTCAACTTCCTTGACCTCGACGTCAATATGCTCTGTAATTGCGGTAGGAACGTTCTTTCCGACATAGTCAGCCCTGAACGGAAGCTGTCTGTGGCCTCTGTCGATCAGGATAGCAAGCTGGATGTTTGCAGGCCTTCCCATATCAAAAATGTTCTCTATGGCGGCCCTTGTGGTCCTGCCCGTATAGAGAACATCATCTACGAGGATTATCTTTTTGCCGTTAACGTCGAACGGGATATCAGTGCCGTTTACGACCGGATGCGCAGAGAGCATTGAGAGGTCGTCTCTGTAGAAAGTGATATCAAGGATGCCCATCGGGACCTTTACGCCCTCGATCTCCTCGAGCAGCTTTCTGATCCTCATTGCAAGGGGCACTCCCCTCTTCTGGATTCCGATGATAGCAACATCATCAAGTCCGTCGTTTCTCTCAACGATCTCATGGGAGATCCTGATCAAAGCACGGGACATCGCCGCTTCATCCATCAGTTCATGACCGGGAATCAAAACCATAAAAAAACTCCTTCCGCTAATATGTGGCTATGTAAAGCCCGTCCGGCAGAAAGGAATCCGTAAAATACAAGTATATAGATGTTTTACAGCACTTACGGCCTCGCCGGACCGTTTAAAGTTTTGCTGTAGAAATTCTATATTTATCGGGGGTGAATTTCAAGGCAGGTAATATTACATTTTTGCCTGAGGATCGGTCCGTTTGATTAAGCGGACAACATTCTTGAACGCCCAAAATCAGCATTTTCAGGTGCTAAAATGTTTATGGGTGTTACCCACATGACATAGGCGGTTACCTCCATTCCTCTTTGGAGAGAGGAGGTGGTGCTGATGAGTGACTACGAAATACTCATTGTGGTTTTTACCGTAATAGCGATAATCGTAGGAATACTCATATAGTATATAAAAAAATGACCTTCACCTTACCAAAAGCCACGGTCATTAATTTGATCCAACTGAGGTAAACGTCTAGTGGGTAACACCTCTTATATTCAAATTATACTACTTGTTTATCTATACAAGGACAATGCCCTCTTCTGACAATTCTTAATTGAATCACGACACATGTCTGAATTCGCCCGATGTATATGTTGCATCGTTCTTAGAAAGGAGATAAAGGCAATACTGATTCATGCTTATACCCTCCTGCTTGGCATGTTCAGCCAAGGACTTATGAAGACTTTTAGGTATCCTGAGTTTAAACTGTCCTGAGTATTCCAGAAGATAAGAACCTTTACCAGGCTCAACAATATCAATACCTTCTTCAATTGCGGTTTCAAGCCAAATACGCTTGGCATCCTCTGCATTCTTCACAACATCTTCTAAAGTCTCAGCGCACGTAATACATCCAGGAAGTTCAGGAAAGCGCGCACCAAAACCGCCCTCTTCAGCATCAGGAACGATCTCAAGTCTGTAAGGAAGAGACAGGTAATAATCAATTGTTTTCTTCATAATCGCCCTCGCTTTCTATGGCTTCCTTAACCATAACAATATAAATCCGCTTTATCGGCTCATGAGCAGGTATTGTAATGGGTGCGCTGCTATTTTTCCTAAACACCTTGTGACTGCTGCCGCTTCCAGGCCCGCTCATTGTATATCCATAAGCTTCGAGCACCCTTCTGACTTCATCAAAACGCAAGTCTTTATCAAGCATTCTGATTCGTTGAAGAAGCTTTTCAAACTTGGACATACAGAACCTCCTATAAACATTATAGTGGTGTCATATACGGTGTCAAGCCAAATCAGCAAATTCCAACTTTTTTAAGAAAGCTATTTATATAAGCGGTATAAGTCTCAAACCCCGCAATGCTGCGGCATCTGGCATGCCCTGCTCCTTCAACCATGATGAGCTCGGTGTAAGCACCGTTTTTCGCTGCCTGCTCACACAAACGCTGACTGTGATAAGGCTTGATGAACGTGTCCCCTGCTCCGTGGATAAACAGCACCGGGACCTTGTTGTTCACCACATCTCTATAAGCATCCGACTCTTTGCAGTCAACACCGAAGAAGATCTTGCCGCCGAGCCAGCAGAATACCGCAAGGAACCTGAGATGTATGTTGTTATAGCAGTCACTTATGACCTCGTAAGCGCCCATGTTCGGGCAGTCGGCAACAATGAAATCGATCTTGGGATCGTACTTAGTTACTATCAGAGCCGATGAACTTCCCATCGATTCACCCTGGATTCCAAGCACTTTGATGTCACTGTATCTTTTCCAAGTATCCTCAATGACTTTCAGCATATCCTTGGACTCAATGTCACCCAAGGTGCACTTGTCCGGAGCGTTATCACCGTGTCCCCTTGAATCGTAGATAATGCAGGAGAATCCCAGTTTGATATAGCAATTCACGTATTTGACCGAACCATAGCGGCTTGAAGTGTGGCCGTGGGCAACTATCACATACTTGCCTGTTTCTCTGGTCTCCTTAGTGTCAACAAAAGTCGCGTTCAGGATATAGCCGTCCTTGCCCTCGATCTTGTAATCCTTCTTATCGTATTTATCAAAGTCCATCCAAAGGCCGCGTTCTTTGTTGATCTCAATCTCCCTGTCCGTCGGAATAAGCTTCGGCTTTACAAGAGCCTCCGCATTCTTATAGGAAAATATAACCAGCCCGACCAGAGTAATGAAAACTATTGCTGAAACAATAATGATCCAGAGCATGGTCTTACCGTTCCTTCTTATAGTCGAGCCTGACGAGCGCCTTGCCGTTGGGCAGGTCATCCCTGAAGCTGCCCGTATTCTTGTAACCTATCTCCTTAAGGCATTCGGTCATAGTGTGCTCTTCCATCTGGTGATGCACTTCATCGAGCCTGTCAAAAGCATGTAGATAGGGGGAATCAGACACCCAGGCCTTTTCGTCAGTGTTGATCTGGATTCCTACAGAAACATATTCAGGATCTATCTTTTTGATTGCATTCTTAAAAGCATCGTAACCAATGTACTCAACCAGGAGATTCGCGATAACAAGCTCTGCGCGTGGAAGCTTGTCCGCCTCATTGATAATGTCCAGCTGCAGGCACCTTAAGGCTTTCTTTTTGTCCTCATGCCTCTTATAGACTTCTTTAAGATAATCTTCATTTATATCAACGCCGTAAACAGTATCATATTTGTCCAGATCGATGTGCTCAAGACCGTTTCCGCCGGCAACACCGAGGACAACTGCGGTCTTTACCGGAAAATCCTCAAACTGAGAGGCCATCATGCGGTTGAGCGACTGAAGCTGCCCGACCGAGTCAAGGCTCATGTGGCTTTCATAATCTATAAGTTTTATGCTGTTCCACGGATTGCTCATATTATTCCTCTTTCACGCCTTTTGATTGATTATAGCAAACTGCGAAGTGTTGCCCACATTTAAACACCTTAAACACCGCTGCCGCACCCTCGGGTTTGCCAGTCTTACGTCTGTCCCGCCCTGTTCACACCTTGAACACCAATTCAACACCCACCGTCTTGCCAGTCTTTCGGCTGTCCGGGCCGTCCCTACCTTGAACACCAAGCAACGCGTCCGCCATCCCGCCTGCCTAAACAACTTTCGGTCAATTATTTTGCCGTCCTTCCCTGGATGTCCAGGCCGGCAAAATTGACAATGAAATAACGCTTTAATATAATTTACTTCGCTACGGGGTTGTGGCGGAATGGCAGACGCAGCAGACTCAAAATCTGCCGACCATAAATCGTGTGGGTTCAAGTCCCACCAGCCCCACCAGTTTTGGTACCCTCAATTGTTGTACAGAGATGTTACAATTATTGGGGGTATATTTATGAATAACACTGCTGATATCAAAACAAATATTCCTCAACGTGATTATCAGTTTGACAACATTCGTGCGTTATTGATATTCATTGTTGTATTCGGTCATTTGCTTGAACTGATCGACGACGGCCCTGTTACAGGAACTCTTTACCGTGTAATCTACTCTTTTCATATGCCGGCTTTTCTCTTTGTTTCCGGTTTTTTTGCAAAGTATGATCCTAAGAAAATCTTAACCAAAATACTATTGCCATATATTGTATTTCAGATCTTATACACTTTGTTCAATTCTATATTGAATAAAAACTATGAATTGCAAATACAGTTCACACTTCCGTATTGGCTTTTGTGGTATCTGCTTGCACTGTTTATCTACTTTTTACTATTACCTTTATTCGAAACTGACAACCGAGATACTGCAATAGTGATAATCACAATATGTTTCTTTATTTCTTTGACATCCGGATATGATACGGGAACTAATAAATTGCTGTCGATTTCAAGAGTCCTGACATTTTTGCCTTTCTTCATGGCCGGTTTCTATTCTCACAGATTCAAACTTAAAGAATGGATAAACAAAAATAAGGCTTTTGTTCTAGTGTTTTCTGCAGCTGTCTGTCTGATTTGGGAAGTGTATTACTATGTCTTTGAAGTTTCCGTTAATACCATGTACGGCTCAAAGAATTATGGTGGCAACAAAATGGCATTAGCCCCGCGTTTCATGTTTCTATTCGGTGCTTGTTCCTGGATATTCTTCCTGACAGCTTCTGTTTCTGATAAAAGGATTCCGTTCATAACCACTCTTGGTCAAAGGACTGTTGCTGTTTATCTTCTTCACGGCTTTGTTGTTAAACTACTTGAAAAATCAATGATTCTCAAAGAATACAAACTGATCAACATTATCTTTGCTTTTCTAATTTCAGTTGTGCTAACAGCAGTGCTTGCAGCAATACCGGTGAACAAGATATTTAACACACTGAAAACGCTTTACAAAAGAGCATCAAAACCTATAGGAAACAAATAAACCACATGCAGGCATTACGCAGCTTCAAACTGCTCCTGCTCAGCCTTGATTACGCCCGCCTCGAGCAGGAATGAATAAATGTGGTCGCTGTACTCCTCTTGGCCTGCAACCTTAACTGCCTCGCCGTGCTTTGCGCCCGGGACGAGCCAGAGTGCAGCATATGAACCCTGCTTTATGCAGACATTGTACATGTCCTTGCTGTTATCGACGTCAATCCAGTCGTCATCTGCACCGTGAACGAAGAAAACTGGGACTGTCTTGCCTTTAATGGCATCTATTCCGCTGACTTCGGCGGTATCGATGTTATAGAGCAGCTTAAATCCGATATCTGCGCATGTTCCGAACGGATAAAGATACATATCGTTGTACATGTCATGAACCATATACTTAAGGCTCTCCATGGCGCAGTCGGAAACAATGAAATCAACTTTGTCAGAGTATCTGAGCACATTAAGCGAAGTCGAAGAACCCATTGACTCGCCCTGAAGTCCCAATACCTTAACGTCTCCGAAGCGCTTAAAAGTATCCTCGATCAGGTAGTTTAAGTCCTGAGCTTCCCATCCGCCCATTGAACACAGAGCCTTGGCATTGGCACCATGGCCCCTCTGGTCGTAGATGATGCAAGTGAAACCGAGCGCAATATACGGGTCAACGAACTTGACCATAGCATACTTGTTGCTCTTATGGCCGTGGGAGATGATGACGTACTTCCCAGTTCCCTTGGTCCCCTTTGATGAGACAACGGTACAGTTAAGCTGATAGCCGTCCATAGCAGAAACCATGTAATCCTGCTTATCGTATGAGTCAAAATTGCCCCAAAGGCCCTGGCTCTTAACATAAGCGATTCGGTCTTCATAAGACTCTCGCGATATATGCGTGATCGAAGTTGATGTTCCAACCGCCGCGCCGATCAGATTAAGCACGATAAAGACCGCGATCGATATGAGAACAATCTTAAGGACCTTTTTCTTTGAAGCTTTCTTACCCGATTTAGACATAGACTCACCCCTGATCAATGTTCCGGTAATTATAGCAGAGTTTTGGTAAAGAACGCTTTTGCCCGCTCCTTGAACTCGGGATTCTCATCGTATACTGCGTGTCCATATCCCTTGAACACGTAAAGTTCGCTGCCGGTGATCTCCGAAAGCTCCGTAGCGGCGGCGCTTCCGAGCACAGCGTCTTGATCACCTGCCAGAACCAACGTAGGACATTTGATCTCACCGAGCCTTCCATAAACATCGTACTGCTCCATCTTACCCGTAAGAATCACGAGCCTTGCAAACTCTTCTTCGGTTATACCCTTGAGCGAATCAGCGATCATGGCGCCGAACTGCTCGACAAACGCCGGTGAATATACATATTTGATAAAGGAATCTATTAGTCCCTGTTCGTCTTTCGCTTTGGCAAGCGTATTCCAGGACTTGACCACGGTCTTTGACTCTCCGGAAATACGGGCCGATGTTGATCCCAGAACAAGAGCACCGACCAGATCAGGCCTCTTCAATGCCAGAGTCAGGGCGATCATGCCGCCCTGGGAGATGCCGTAGATGGCAGCATCCTTGAGTCCGAGTTCATCAAAGGCTGCAGCGTAGTCTGAAGCCATATCATCAACTGAATATGAATCCGGGAGGTTCAGTCTCCTGTCAAAAACGTAGACTTCAAAGCCTTCTCCGAACAATGAAAGCGCGTCAGCGACCATATCCTTGTAGAGCAGAATGCTCTTTACGGCGAGACCGGGCAGGACAACGAGGGTCCTTTTCCCTTCTCCATACTTGAAATACTCGATCTCAGCGCCCTGAGAAACAACCTTTTTTATCTCTATAGCCATAGGCTTAAAAGCCTCCTTAATTATTTTTGACAATATTATATCTTAAAAATGAAAATCATTATGAGTGATACATGTGGAATTTTCATAATAAGTCGCTCAACTTTGCCAAAACCCGCCCAAAAACCAAAAATATTTAAATACATTTTCAAGGCCTGTGATATATAATTACTGTGTTAATTTTTTAAGAAAGAGGTCCCGATTTATGGCAAACATTGATCTGACAAAGTATGGCATTACCGGTACTACCGAGATTGTCTACAATCCTTCTTACGAAATGCTTTTCGAAGAAGAGACAAAGGCCGGTCTTACAGGTTACGAGGTTGGTCAGGTAACAGAGCTTGACACCGTTAACGTTATGACAGGTATCTTCACAGGACGTTCTCCTAAAGATAAGTACATCGTTATGGACGCTAACTCCAAGGATACTGTTTGGTGGACAACTGACGAGTACAAGAACGACAACCACCCCATGACAGAAGCTACATGGGCAGTTGTTAAGGATATCGCTCAGAAAGAGCTCTCCAACAAGAGACTTTTCGTTGTTGACGCTTTCTGCGGCGCTAACAAGGATACCAGAATGGCTATCCGTTTCATCG
>JAEEGJ010018411.1_pt1 | contig 15601 bp, 15 predicted proteins | sample 8958761 | NCBI WGS metagenome assembly JAEEGJ01 (sample SAMN16246546, study PRJNA631951) | gut metagenome | biome: gut microbiome; feature: rumen; material: RS-attached | host: Bos | place: Iran: Karaj | collected 2018-10
ATTCTGGCTATAAGAATATTTCAGACCGGAAGCGTACTCAGAACCGCAGTGATTTTCTTTTCCCTCTCTAATGAAGGCATCAGCCTTCTTGAGAATGCATCACACCTTGGTTTGCCGATACCGGCTGTGGTCAAAAAGGCATTAAACCAGTTACACGATAAATCAGAAAATAAGGAGAATAAAAATGAGTAACAGTAAACTTGTAAGTTACACGGGACTCAGTCCCAACCATTCCGGCAGAAGGACTCATGCAATAGATCGAATCACACCTCATGCAGTTGTCGGGCAGCTTAGTGTTGAGAGGATCTGTGACTGCTTTAAGGACAGGAGCAGACAGGCAAGCTGCAACTATGCCATCGGTGATGACGGCAGGATCGGTCTTTGCGTTGATGAGCAGAACCGATCCTGGTGCTCTTCATCAAGGGATAATGACCAGTGTGCCGTCACCATCGAGTGTGCATCAGATCTGACAGAGCCTTATGCCATGAAGCCGGAGGTGTATTCTGCATTGGTGGAACTCTGCATTGACATCTGCAGACGGAACGGCAAGCGGAAGCTGGTATGGATTGCAGATCGGGATAAGGCTTTGGCATATGAGGTCAGAAGTGACGAAATGCTCCTAACCGTTCACCGCTGGTTTGCAAGAAAGTCATGTCCGGGAAACTGGCTAATGGAACGATTAGGCAGTTTGGCGGACGAGGTTAATGGCAAACTGTAACTCGAATTAACTGTTAATAGCAAGAGGTGAATAGATAGGCAATTCGAGGTCACTTGCCTATTCTCTATTCATCGACTACTTCTTCAACATAATCGAACGTATTATTTTGAGATACAGGGTGGCAAAAATCGTTTATAAACTCCCTCTCATAGTCGATCCAGTACAATATCTGCTCTTGTGGGTAAAGCTGAATATTGTAACGATTAGGGGCTGATAAGCGGTTTATAAATGCCTCTTTCATGTATACCAAGTAACTTGGATATAGGTTTTGATTATAGTTATAGTTTTTTATACTGTAATAATTCTGGTCAATTTCTATAGGTTGGCAAGGTATATAAGGTTGGTAAGGTGGAAAAAAAGGATTGACCAATGATCTTAACAGATGTTCTTCTAAAGAATCTAATAACTTTCTGTAATTATTTATAAAATCGGTTAATTTGTTCTTCTTTTCTTCTTCGGTGAAATCTTTGTTTATGATAAGTATCCCTATTAAGCAATTTCTTGCTGATGAGATTTTATTAATGATTTCTATATAATTATTAATATGTATATTTATAGGTTCTATTGAGTGAAATAATCCAAATATAGCGGAAAGCATGTTTTGATGAGCATCTTCTAGTCTTTTAGAATCATTGCAATTGAATGTTATATATGTATAAAAAGCTGCAATGCCATCATTATACTTTTGATATAATTGTACGTCCTTGCTATATAATAATATATCAGAGATTTGGTATATCTGGTTTAAGATGCTGTTATTTACCTGTTTCAGAATATTAAATTCATTTAAATGCTCAATTTGAGCCTCTTGTAGTGCATCAATGATGTTATCCCCTAAGGCATTAGCCAATTGATCAATTGATCCAAATTTGCATAATTTTCCGTTCTTACGAATGTGATATTCTAATTTGTAGTTATCAGCCATAAATTTTGATCCTATTTAGTCTTTTTGTACATATAACACACTCAGTGCGTAAAATCAATGAATTAATGAACTTGTTCCATACATCTTTAATGTAGATTGTACTAGCTGTTAGTTTTAGTTTTCATAATCATGATTTAGGAACGTTAATTGTTTCACATGCTTTGTTGTTAGCTTTAATGCTGATATTCACGAATTGTCTTTGTAAAACAGAGCTCCTTCTGGGCGAAGGAAGAAAGAAGGAAGTTTCTGAAAGATTTTTTGTAAAAAGGAGCTCCTTCTGGGCATTTGTAGGTAAGAGCTAAAGTATATTTAACTAGAAGGAGCTATGAAATGCAGATAACCAATCTTCCATCAAATGAAATAAAGAACAGTCCAACCATTAAAAGATACACAAAGGAAGAACTTCGTAATGAGTTCAATTTTATGAGGGCAGAACAGATTACAGGAATGCTGCTCAATCACGGCTTTATCACTGCTGATGAATATCAACTTATTATGGCTGAAAACAAGCTTTCATTCCCTACATTCTTATCGTCAATTCTTTGATTATTGAGTTGCTATAGATGGCGCACAGAGCAAATATGTTATCGAAAACGATGGGGATGAGGCTATGAAAAAGATAATCAAAATTGAATACGCACCAGAACAGAAGATGCTAAAAAGAAAAAGGGTGGCTGCGTACTGTAGAGTTTCATCTTCCGATGATGAGCAATTGATCAGTCTCGATGCCCAAAAACAGCATTACATGGACTTCATATCCTCGAATCCGGGATGGGAATTCGGTGGCATTTATTATGACGAGGGAATTACTGGCACCAGGAAGGACATACGTCCGGCTTTGATGAAGATGATTTCAGATTGCGAAGCAGGAAAAATTGACGTAATCCTCACCAAGTCACTGAGCCGTTTTGCCCGCAATACTACAGACTGCCTTGAACTTGTTCGTAAACTTCAGAATCTGGGTATCCCGATCTATTTCGAGAAGGAAAATCTCAATACAGAAACGATTGAATCCGAACTGCTTCTTTCTGTTATGAGCAGTCTGGCGCAAAGCGAATCAGCATCAAGTTCAGCCAATATCAGGTGGAGCATCCGACACCGTTTTGAGAACGGTACATTTAAGCCATGCTGCGCACCATACGGTTATTCAATAGAGAAGGGCCAACTTGTAATTAGAGAAGATGAGGCTCAGTGGGTAAGGTTCATGTTTGACAATGTCGTGAAAGGACTAAGCTCTCATCAGGTTGCAAAGCTGCTTATCGAAAAGAAAGTCCCAACTAGAAGGGGCGGTCAGTGGACATCTTCATCCGTATGCTCAATTTTGAAAAATGAGAGGTATATCGGTGACTGTCTGTTTCAGAAAACCTACAAGGATTTTCTGTCTAAACGCAACCGTAACAACAAGGGCGAAAGGGATCAGTTCTATGTCAAAGAACACCATGAACCAATTGTTAGCAGGGAATGTTTTGATGCTGTTCAGTTTGCATTGAAACATAGGATTAAGGAAAAGAAGCTTAACGTAGGGAAGGCTAATACCCATTATCCATTTACCAGAAAGGTTGTTTGCGGCGAATGTGGTTCCGCATTCGTAAGACACGTGAATTCCTGCGGGTGCTATAAATACCCTGTATGGGGCTGCAGAGAACATTTTCATCATAAAGAAAAATGTTCTATGAAGTTTGTGAAGGAAGCTGCTTTGGAAGTCGCTTTTGTAACGATGATGAATAAGCTGATTTTTGCTCGAAAAAATGTACTTCTGAGACTTCTTGATGGTATTCGCAGTCAGAACAACAGAGCCGGAATGAAGAAAATAACCGAGATTGATAAATGTATCAGAAAGCTATCTGAGCGTAGGCAGTCTCTAACATTGATGGCCACTAGAGGAATTATCGATTCGGCAACATTCGTACAGGAAAACAATTCGATTAATGCAGAGCAGGAAGAATTGAAAAGGAAAAAAGATCTGATTATTAACGGTGAAAATGAAATAAGCCTCAAAACTGAGTCTCTGGAAGATTTAATTAGTTTTACGGAAAAACAGAACATGTATACAGAATTCGATAAGGACTTATTTGATAGGTTTGTTAATCGCATAACGCTTACCAGCAGGACCTCAGCTATTTTTCATTTGAAATGCGGATTAAATCTTAAGGAGGCTATTCAATAATGAGTAGAGGACATACTCCTTTCGGCTATCGAATTATGGATGGACGAGTAGTTATCTGCGAAGACGAAGTCCGGAAGATTAAGGAAATTTATTCAGGTTATCTTTCAGGATTAAGTTACGCGGCAGTAGCTCAGAGTGTTGGATTAAAAATGAATCATGGTTCTGTAAAGCGGCTTATGCAGAACAGACACTATCTGGGAGATGAATTTTATCCCGCCATCATAGATCAGGAATTGTTTGATGCGGCCGAAACAGAGCGACGGCGGCGTAGTACCAAACTTGGTCGGGACAACAGAAAGAAGACTTTTTTTGAATGTTCTCCTGTGCCGACAGAATTCATGATGAACAACGAGGAATCAAGAGTCTTTGCTGAGCCGTTCGCTCAGGCAGAGTACCTGTATAGCTTAATAAAAGTAAGAGAGGTGTAGCATGGCTTCAGTTATTATGCTTCCTGCTAAGAAACGAGTTGGCGGAAGAATAGTTCATGATGAAACTCCTAAAACTCGCGTAGCTGCCTATTGCCGAGTAAGTACGGATACAGATGAACAAGCGACAAGTTATGAGGCTCAAGTGGAGCATTATACAAAGTACATCAAACAGAATCCTGCATGGGATTGTGCCGGCATCTATGCCGATGATGGAATTTCCGGAACCAATACGAAAAAGAGGGAATCCTTCAACAGGCTGATTAAGGACTGCATGGACGGTAAGATTGATATGGTGCTCACCAAGTCAATCAGCCGTTTTGCCAGAAATACGCTGGATTGTCTTAACTACATTAGAAAACTCAAAGATAAGAATATAGCGGTGTTCTTCGAGAAAGAAGGGATCAACACATTAGATGCTAAAGGTGAAGTAATGCTTACCATAATGGCCTCCTTGGCTCAACAGGAAAGTGAAAGTCTTTCACAGAATGTACGTCTTGGATTTCAGTACAGGTTCCAGCAGGGGAAGGTAATGGTTAATCATAACCGTTTTCTTGGTTACGATAAGGATGAAAACGGGAAACTCATCATCAATAAAGCTGAGGCAGAGGTGGTAAAACGCATATATCGTGAATATCTTGAAGGGCAGAGCTATTACAGTATCGGCAGGGGGTTAACTAAAGACGGTATTAAGACGGCAGCAGGTAAAACCAAGTGGCTGGCTTCAACGCTGCGGAAGATACTCAGTAACGAGAAGTACATGGGAGATGCTTTGCTTCAAAAGACTATCACGACCGACTTCCTGACTAAAAAAAGAGTTATCAATCATGGTATTGCACCGCAATACTATGTTGAAGACGACCACGAAGCGATTATCCCCAAAGATCTGTTCATGCGTGTTCAGGAGGAAATGGCAAGACGCGCCAGCCTGGAGACTAATGTCGGTAGGCGGAGACTGTACAGCGGGATGTATGCTCTTTCAAATACTGTATTCTGCGCTCACTGCGGTGAGGTGTTCCAGAGAACTCAGTGGAACATTAGCGGAAATAGAAAACACGTCTGGCGCTGCCTTTCACGCCTCCATAAAAAGAATGCCAAGGTTAATTGTCATGCCAGGACTCTAAACGAAACCGACCTTCATGCCGCGGTGGTCAAGGCGGTTAATGAGGTCTATGCCAAACAAGATGATTTTATGGTTGAACTTCAGGCTAACATCGAAAAGGTTCTACTTACCAATAATTCAGCAGCAGTGGCTGAAATTGATGAGAAAATTCTTAAAAAGAAAAATGAAATTCTCAGACTTGTAAAAGACAACAAAAACTGTGATGTCCAGGGAGATGAAATCGTTAAGTTACGAGAAGAACGTTATAATTTGATTCTTGAAGACGTCAACAAAGCAGGATCTTTGCAGAAAATCGAAGATTTAAAAACATTCCTGGCAAAGCAGAGCGCCGAAGTTCAGGAGTATGATGATTCTCTGGTGCGGCGCTTGATAGATACCATAACCGTCTACGATGATCATTTGAAGGTAAAATTTAAATCAGGTATTGAGGTTGAGGTCAGAGACTAAGCCGTTAAATACCTCTTTTGTATTGCTGCTGGATAGGGGAATATTCTCATGCCTATTTCAAATTGAATGTAAATTTTAGTATCGGTATAGCTACGAATTTCTCCTTCTCCATACATGAAATGGAACACCTTCTGACCTACAGTCAGTGTTGATTCTACTAGGGGAGCATGATTTGAACTCTTTTGTTGGGTTGAGGGTGGTTGGGTTGATGGGGCAGATCCAATTTTGCGCAGAGGGAAAACCCATACTTTTCTAGGAGCACCATCATCCCCTTTTTGCTTGGTCAGATATGGTTTATCGGCCAGTTCTACCATTCCTGAATACGTGTATTCCTTAGGCTTATGCACCTCAAACAGGTGAATCGCTACTCCGTTTGTTTTTGAATTGTATAGAATTCCATTTTGGTAGAATCTTCCATCCAGTACTTGGTCCCCATTTTTCCCGGTTCCAATAAATTGTAAGATGTTATTTTCCCAGGTATCAATATATAAGCCTTTGGTTGAGTCATTTATGAGGACGAGAGTATTTGTTTCCTTTGAATAACGCATTCCTCCGGTGTTACTTACCTTAAATTCCTTGTATAGGGTGTTATTATCAATAATGTCACCAATTTTAAGCTTTGTTTTAAATTCCATATTATCCTCCCCAGCTCCAACTTAATTTAAGATCTCCAAAGAATTTGCGGGGGAGCCAGTGAGCTTAACCCTTGTGCTTACTCTTCTGTGTACGGTACATCTTTTAGTGCTTTTCTCAGGATCTATTGTATATACACCGTGGAATATATACGTTTTGGTATTATTGGTATCCCAGGTGAAAACTAGTCTATAAGTAGGATCGTTGCTCAGAGTAATAGGTTCTTCACTCTGTTCATTAACTCTTATTTCTTCAATTACATTACAGTCATCAGAAAGAATATTCATAAAATTATCTGTTGCAGGATACTGTTTCCCATTTTTGATCTTGGCTAGTTTAGGAAACCAGAATGCAAAGTCTGAAATAACCCACCAGCTTTTAAAAACCCTTTTGTAGTTTACGCCACGCGCTGCATTTAGTGCTTCGCAAATGGTTTTGTACGGCGGTTGGGTTGCTTCATCTAGTATTACTTCTCTATTGAAGGATGAAAGATAACTTTCTGCACGCTCATCGCTTTTGAATATTCTCTGTCCATAATCAGGAAAGTTAACATAAATCTTTTGGTCTCGAATATCTGTTATTTGACCTTCTCCGTAGAAATAATGCTTTATTACTTCGTCTTTATTCATAAATCCCCTTTAGATTTTTTATCAGCATTTGCATGCTAGGTTCAATATTTGCCACGTCAACAAAGAATACGTGCACTTTTACGCCATCATTGCTTGAAAAAGAAATGTTCGCAGAATTATTCATCTCGTTATTTAGAGGATACAGCAGCCATATATCTGCAACGCCGTATTTCTTGGAGTATGCATACATTTGATACATGTCTGATTGTGAAATGCCATAGTTTTTTCCTGGGTTGTTTACAAGGCGCTTCCATTTGGTATCAAGAATAAATTTAACTGTACCATTACTCTTGATAACAATATCCGGACGCAATGCAAATTTTGATGGTTCGTCAAAGAGATAGTAGCCTCTGTCCTGGGCTGATAAATCCCATTCCTGCGGTAATAGCTTTTTTAATTGCTGAGCAACGTATGCTTCAAAAAGTTTTTCCATTGGGAAGAGCAGTGCTCTTGCTTTGGTGCTTCCAGAAAAGGAAGTGAACCCTCGATCAAACAAAAATACCTTTGACCAGTTCATGAGCATTTCATAATCTTTTGTGTTCCGGTCAATTACAACCTTAGAGAACTCCTTTTGGTGATTTGTTGAGGGGGCAACAAATTCAAAGGGAATTAGTAACTGCCTGATTTCCTTTTGATTTTCAAAGCTGGTTGTAATTCTTTGGAGCTTCAGTAGGGTTGATTTTATGATTCTGTTTTCTGCTCGATCTGAGAGGAACTCATCATAATGCACAAAGAATTTTTCGTGATGAGCAAAATTTAATTTTATGTGTTCGTTGACGTTAAGTTTACCTTTATAGTAACGGAGGTTGTCATCCTTTCCAACATAACCTGATTTAAGTCCTCGTTTAACTAAAGCACGAGCCTCCTGCAGATACATGTTAATAAAAATATCGTAAAGAGATATCTTGGAAACTTTGACATTTGCGTCGTTAAAAACTTTGCAGGGAAAATCCTTCATGCTCCTTAGCATTTTTATAAATACTTTAGGAGTCTCATTTGGCCGGTCACCAAATTCTATTTTAGGAAGGATCTGAATTTGATAACCAGTATAAATTTGAATTAGGCCTACATAGTTATTAACGGAAATGACATTACCGGCATCCCTTTGATAGTCAATTTTAAAAAAATCTAATGAGTCGGAGTAAGTGTCATCGCCGTTAAAAGTATGTATGAATTCCTCTAATGCGCGGAATTCTTTTTCAGGGATGTATTTATATCCTGACTTTTCTACTCCATTATCAGGAGAACAGGCTATTTTATCGAACTCTATTACTTCTAACGGCTGTTTCATTATTTAAAGGCCTTTTCCTATTTTTTTGTAGCTCTGAATATCATAAAAGGCGTCTTCCTGGATTTCGTAATCGTTGTCAGGCAGATCAATATCTGGGGAGCCGTTAAAAATATCGTTCTTTATATTTTTTGATTTGACGAACTTGTGTTTATCATCGTCCTTTTGATTGTCACCTAAAACAAGCTGAATTTTTTCATAATCATCGTAGAAGTATTCTTGAAGTAAAGGTATTACCTTCTTTTGAAAAATTTCAGCAAGCGTGTCCAAGGAGTATTCTTTAGCCAATTTGATGAAAAAGGCGTGACCGATAGTGTGTTCTCTGTCATAGAGATACTCAATGCGTTTATTCATTACTCGCAGCATTTCAGATAGATTTAGTTCCTCCTCTTCATTATCGTCAAAAGAGACTATGCCGATACCTAATCTATCTAACACTTCTGGATCTGGTAGCATTTCTATAAAACCAAATCTTCTTCTCAGAGCTGTATCCATGAGCGCAATTGAACGGTCTGCGGTATTCATTGTGCCAAGGATATATACATTCTTAGGTACGGAGAACGGTTCACCCGAATATGGCAGGGTAGCTTCCATTGCTTCTGAAGCTCCGTAGCGTTTAGTGTCTTCTATTAGTGTAATTAATTCACCAAAGATTTTAGAAATGTTACCACGATTGATTTCGTCAATGATGAATACATATGGCTTACTGTCATCGTAGCCAATCTCTATATCAGAATCCTTCTGTTCTGAAACAATACTGAATACTTTTTTTAGATTGATATAATTTAAAGAGAAAAGAGTACAACGCGGCAACTGTTTGTGCGTTGAAGGGAAAATATCTGCAACGTTAATAAGGATATCATCTTTGGCAAGCCACTTTACTTTTCTGACTCTAGGGTATTCTTTATTACTATCATCATATTCGTACTCGCCTTCGATTACGCAGATGGCATCTATATTTTTGCTATCTTTTGCGATAAGGACAATATCACCGATTTCAATTGAACTCTGAAAATCAGTGATCATACTTCTTGCCTGGGCAGAAACATTTTCATCGTCTAGATTTTCATCCTTAACTTTATTAAAGCCTAAGCGAATTATGTCATTATCAAAACATTCTTTCTTTAACTCGGTTGCACCGACACCACCTAAATACAGGCCCCAAATTTTAGGATTGTCTTTTTTAAGAAAACTGCTGTTATCTAGCTTCAACTTTTGCGCGTTTTGACAAAATTTCTTAAAAATTCCATCTTCAATTGTGTAACTGAGCGTGTTGTCGTTATCATCTAAATTTGGTTTAATACCTTCAATAAATTCCTCATAGCCATATGATTGATGGAATGTCGTGAAGGCTATTCTGCCATCATTTTTTAGTTCGCGATATCGTTTTAGAACGTCCTCGTATTTGCGTGATTGAAGATCTTCTACAGGTATGTTATCGCAAATAGCCACAGCATATATAACTGAGTTGTATGTTTTACCAGTGCCTGGAGGCCCATAAAGAATGATGTTTTTATCATTGATTATTGATTGATTCTCATTGTCTGTGCCGCTCATTGTTGATGTTCCTTCACTCGTTTCTTTTGTGTTAGTCGTTACTGATTCAATATAGTTTTTTACCCGTTCTGGCAGGGTATGTTGCTTGCGTACTGTGTTTAAACCGTTTTTGATTAATTCATGATAGCCTAATCGAGGATCATCAAATTCTTCAAGTAATTCGAGTTCCATGTATTTTTTGTACTCTGTTGGGGGAAGTTCCACAAAATATTTTATGTCATCGATTTCTGGCTTAGGGAGGTTAATTTTAGTAACAATACACTTTAATTTTATTTGTTGAACGTTACCTCCAATGTATATGTATACAATATCGTTAACATTGATGTTGCCATATTGATGCCAGTTAACTTTTTTCAAGTCTCTGAAGGCTTGTACTGCTCTGTACGTTTTGGGGTTTCCTGGAATAAACAGTTCAGTCATATTTTGGCCCTTTAGTGTCATAATTTGTTGGATTGTATCAAATAGTTACTAGCAAAAACTTGAGAATCTTCTCACATGCCCTACAATGCATTCGGTTTTTATCCGTATTTGTCTATTTTTTGAGTAGGGTGCTATGAGTGAAGAACATATTTTAGTAAAAAAGGGAAGAGAGTGTTTTGAGAAACCAAAGGAAAATTCTGTTCATCTTGTAGGAAATGAGGATGCCAATGCTCTATTAAACGACCTATGCAAGTTTCCGCATGCTTATGTTCTTTCTTGTATCATGGATAGACAGGTCAAAGCTGAGATGGCTTGGATGGTTCCCTTCAAGATTAGAAACATATTGGGTTCATTTGATATGAAGACTCTTTCGGAAAAGTCAGAAGAAGACTACAAGAAGATTTTCAAAGACTACAACCTTCACCGCTTTACAGATGTTATGGCAACAGTCTTTTATAAGGCTATACAAAGAATTCATAATACTTATCATGACGATGCGTCAAACATATGGAAGGGGCGTCCGAGTAGTGCAGCTGTAGTATATCGTTTTTTAGAGTTTGAAGGTGTTGGAATTAAAATTGCAACAATGGCAACTAATATTTTAGCTCGTCAATTCAAGGTCCCTTTTTCTGACTATTGTTCAATAGACGTTTCACCAGATGTACATGTGAAGAGAGTGATGAAACGTATGGGACTTGTAAACAGTAATGATAATGACAAAATTATCTATAAAGCTAGAGAACTAAATCCAGAATTTCCTGGTATTATCGACTACTCTCTTTGGGAGATTGGAAGAACATGGTGCAAAGCGAAGAAGGCCAATTGCGAAGGTTGCAGTGTTTGCGAGGAATGTCCTAAAATACTGTGACATTGACATGTTTAATGATACCTTTTGAATGTGTCGGCGTGTTTACATTCTGCGTTGTATGCATGAATTGATTAATGTTTATATTGAAATAATTTTATCAGTCCACGTCGAGACGGTAGCGCTCATGTCTCGAAAGTAACACCTTCGTAAACCCTTGATTTATAAGACTTTTCGAGGGATTGGCAGGGAGCTTAAAAGACCTGGTGTCTGTATCCCGTTACAACATACACGTATAGGGAAACATATCAACAGAGACACTTTTGGCTAAAATGTAATCAAAATTTACCGGTGTGCAATCTGAACACTCGAGGTTAACACACTTAAGACTGTAGTAATTATGACGTGTTCCCAACGCAACTTTGGGGTTGTGACTTCGGTAGACATGTCAAAATCGGCTGATTTTTTGAGCGGAACGGGAAGGCTGTCAGGGACTTTTGTGATAGGTGTGGATGTTTGGCAGAGCAGAAAAAAGAAAAGACCCATCATGAAGACGAGCCTTGCGGGATAGGTCGGGTTAGCAGCCGTTGGATTGAGTTTACTTCCCAAACAGATCACTCTCGTGAGTGCCTGTTCTGGTAAGAGGAAAAGGTAGGGTTTTGTTAACCATCAATGGAATCTTCTATTTCCTATTGCACAGCTTCTTTTACAATAATGCCTTCGGGACAGCAGTCAAATTTGAAGACCTCATGGCATTGAAGAAAGAGCTGATTGTTCGTAGGAAGTTTTCAGATTTGAATTGATTTTCGATGTGGCAAACACCATAATATTGACGTAGCAAATGTTATGTCGGAGGCTGGGCGTGAAGAATCTTATTCTTGAAATCAGAAACCGGTTGAATGCAAGTCAGGAAGATTTGGCTAGGATGATCGGCATCTCCTATGCAACCGTGAACCGGTGGGAAAACGGACATTCTCAGCCGAACAAGGCAGCTCAACTTCGCTTGTACGATATCTGTAAGGAAAGAAACATCGATTTGGAAGATATTATTCAAAAGAAGATTGAGAAAAGTGTTGTGAATGTAAGCAACAGCTCCGAAAAAGTGTTATTGTATCATGGTTCCAAATCTGGCATCAAAGGTCCCATTGCTCCGATAAGCAGAGAACGCTGTGATTTTGGTAAAGGGTTCTATATGGGGACGGAGCCCTATCAGCCATTGACGTTGATCAGTGATTTTGAGGAGTCGAAGTTCTATGTTATCAGCTTGGATATGACTGGGTTGCGTGTGTTGAATGTAAAGCCTGATCTGGAATGGGCGATGCTTGTGGCTTATAACCGGGGCAAGTTGGACGAAGCGAGAGGGACATCTCTTTACGAGCACTATGCTGCAATGTCAAAAGGTTATGATGTGGTTGTAGGCAGCATCGCCAATGACAGAATGTTCTATGTATTGGATAACTTCTTCCTGGGAAACATTACGGACAAAGCACTTGTCATGAGCCTGTCTGCCTTGCAGCTGGGAGAGCAGTTTGTTGCGATTACCGAGAAGGCTTGTGAGCATGTGAAAATTGAAACGGAGATTGAGCTATCTCATCTGGAGCGTAATTTTCTCCGGGTTCTGAGTGAATCAAATCGCGTGAAAGGCGTTAATCTTGCCAATGAAATCTGTAGAGATTATCGCAGAGAAGGCCAATTCTTCGATGAAATTCTGAAGGAAGCCAGGAGGTAAGGATCATGGATAGCATTCAATTAAAACTTTGTGATATCCAAGGTCGTATGTTTGAGCGTTCTACCGCCTACGCTAGTGAAGGCTTCATCCGTGATTTCATGAATTCAGAGGTAGCTGAGCATTTGGATTCTCCCTACAATAAGCTGCAGTGGATGGGAGAAGAATATCTGATTGATGAACTGAAGGATGAAAAGACGCTGGGTACAGATGGAGAAAAATATTCTCCGGAAGTTTTGTACTGGATTGGTTATCTGTATCGGTACTGGGCCTGTACACGAGGCGAGCAGAGCAAGAGAATCTACCGCCAGGCACCGGCAAAGACCATGAAGTGCAATTATATGGCTTTTCACACGTTTGATCCGGATGTGGCGATTGACGACTTGATCGAAATTCATCGACAAAGACAGAAACAGTGATAGCCAGAACCTGAACGACCTCGCCTATGCGGCGGGGTTTTTCTATGTTAAAAGATGTTTCATCCGTAAGCGTAACAGCAATCCGCGTTATATACGTTATTTTAGAATTGGTATTAGGTCTAAAGTGCTGACTTTAGACCTAATACAATAAAATTAGTAGGCTCAAAGAATTGCATTCTGGCACTAGTATGATGTGTGTTTCTTCACACTTACTAGGCATATGCCGTCTCTTGATTGATCTTCCAATAAATCTGTGATAACCACTCTTTTTTTATTAAGTACTAATGCTATAAAATGGTTAATAATTGTACTGATTTAGATGTGCAGTTATCTTTATTTTGCAACTTCGCTGAGGGATTGTAGTATGTCAAATAGGACTCTTTTAAATTTAAAATTTGTTTTATGCATAGGCACCCTGATGAGTTCATTAGCTTTTGCAGCCAATGCCGCCAATGATAATGTGTTAAATGTATATAATTGGGATGATTATGAAGCTCCTGATACAGTGTCTAATTTTGAAAAACAAAACAATATACGTATAGTAACTGATCATTTTTATACCAATGAAGCTTTAGAGACCAAATTATTGGCTGGAAAGTCTGGCTATGATCTTGTTTTCCCCGGTTCAGATTTTGTATCCCACCAAATAAATACTGGAATTTTTTTGAAACTCGATAAAAGTAAGATCCCAAATTATAAGAATCTCGATCCTGTAAAAATGAAATTTTTATCCAAACTAGATCCTGATAACCAGTACGCAATTCCATATCAGCAGGGTACAACAGGTATCGGATATAATGTGAAGAAAATTAAAGAAATTTTTGGAAATGATTATGTTGTTGACTCTTGGGACTTTATTTTCAAAGAGGAGAATATATCTCGATTAGAACAGTGTGGTGTTGCTGTTTTGGATTCTCCGGTTGAAGTTTTTGCCACTACTCTTAATTATCTTGGATTAGATCCTAACTCATCTGAAAGTGGTGATTATGAGCGAGCTGCTAAATTGTTGACGAAGATTAGACCTTATATTCGATATTTTCGTACATCACAGAATTCTGATCTTGCAAGCGGTGACGTATGTGTAGCATTCGGTTGGAGTAGCGAAGTTCTTATCGGAATTGAAAGAGCCCAAAAAGCAAATAAAGGTTTAGAAATTAACTACGTTGTTCCTAAAGAAGGAGCCGTATTATGGTACGACATGATGGCGATACCAGCAGATGCGAAGCATGTCGATAATGCGTACAAGTACATGAATTATATTCTTGAACCAGCAGTAATGGCGGATATATCAAATTACAACCTGTATTCAAATGCCGTTTTACCTGCTTTGGATCTTGCAGATGAGTCAGTAGCATCAAATCCAAATATCACTATACCTGATGATAAATTGAAATTGATGTTTGTAGTAGAACCTCAGGATGAAAAATTAAATGAAGTAATCAACAGTCTTTGGGAAAAGATTAAAAGTTCAAAGAAATAGATGCTAAATCATTGAGTCCAATCTTGGGAACTTTTGATTTAAAGAACTAGGTTTAAGCCGACAAGTATCTTGTCGGCTTTTGTATATGCGCAAATCGCCCTTATTACCCAAGCTGGCTGTTAACCTCCTGAGCTAAACAGCCCAGTCGTTCCATTAGCCAGTTTCCCGGACAGGATTTCCTGGCAAACCATCGGTGGACGGTTAGGAGCATTTCGTCACTCCTGACCGAATACGCAAATGCCTTATCCCGATCAGAGATCCACACCAGCTTCCGCTTGCCGTTCCGTCTGCAGATATCAGTGCAGAGCTCCACCAGTGCAGAATACACCCCCAGCTTCATGGCATAGGGCTCAGTCAGATCAGATGCACATTCGATGGTGATGGCACGCTGGTCGTTGTCCCTTGACGATGAGCACCAGGAACGGTTCTGCTCATCAACGCAAAGTCCGATTCTGCCGTCAGTCCCGATGGCATAATTGCAGCTTGCCTGTCTGCTTCTGTCCTTAAAGCAATCACAGATCCTCTCAACACCAAGCTGACCGACAACTGCATGAGGGGTAATTCTCGAAATTTGGCAGACACGTCTGCCAGAATGGTTCGGACTCAATTTTGTAAAACTCACCAATGGGCTATTTGCCATTTTCACTCTCCTTATTTTCTGATTTATCATGTAACTGGTTTAATGCCTTTTTGACCACAGTCGGTATCGGCAGACCGAGGTGTGATGCATTCTCAAGAAGACTGATGCCTTCATTAGAGAGGTAAAAGAAAATCACTGCGGTTCTGAGTACACTACCGGTCTGAAAGATCCTCGTATCCAGAATGGTGGCGATGCCCAC
>JAEEGJ010018412.1_pt1 | contig 15600 bp, 15 predicted proteins | sample 8958761 | NCBI WGS metagenome assembly JAEEGJ01 (sample SAMN16246546, study PRJNA631951) | gut metagenome | biome: gut microbiome; feature: rumen; material: RS-attached | host: Bos | place: Iran: Karaj | collected 2018-10
GCTTCCTGACCGTTTTCCTTCTTGATTCGCGTACCGCTGTTCACGTCTACCACATGCATCGCCTCTGTCGTCTCGATAATGAGATAGGCTCCGTGCTTGTAGTTGACGGTCTTGCCGAAACCCGATTTCAGCTGTTTGGTCACATCGTAGTTGTCGAAGATAGGCACCGTCCCGTGATAGAGTTTCACGATGTCCTTCTTCTCTGGTGCAATCTTCCCGAGGTAGTTCCTGATGTCCTCATAAATACCGCTGTCGTTGACGTGAATGCCGTCATAGGTAGGATTGAACAGATCACGAAGCAAGGCTACAGTGCGGCTTTCCTCCTCAAAGCATATCTGTGGGCGCTCGGTGGTTTTCTGTACCTTCGTGATGCAATCCTCCCAGCGTTTCAAAAGAATCTTCATCTCGGCATCAAGCTCTGCTGCACGCTTGCCTTCAGCCACCGTACGCACGATGACACCGAAGTTCTTGGGCTTGATGCTCTGGATGAGTTGTTTCAGTCGGCTGCGCTCTTCGCCGCGCTTGATTTTCGTGGAAACGGAAACGCTGTCTTCAAAGGGTATCAGCACCAGGTATCGGCCTGCGAAGCTGAGTTCGCATGTCAGGCGCGGACCTTTCGTGTTGATAGGCTCCTTGATAATCTGTACGAGCACTTCCTGTCCCACCTTGAGGGTGGTGGCGATGCTGCCGTCTTTCTTGAGTTCGGGCTGGATGTGAGCTTTCTGAATAGGGTAGAGCTTCTTGCGGTCGCTCACGACCTGTTTCAGGTATTTATCGTAAGAGTTGAATTGAGCCCCCAGGTCGAGAAAATGCAGAAAGGCCACGCGTTCGGCTCCGACATCAACGAAACAAGCGTTGAGGCCAGGCATCAGCTTTTTCACTTTCGCCACATAGATGTTGCCTACCGAGAACGATGCCGTACGCTGCTCTTGCTGGTATTCCACCAGCTGCTTGTCTTCGAGCAGGGCAATGGAGATGTCCTTCGGCTGCACATCGATGATAACTTCACTTGTCATTGTCTTTTTGCTTACTTTGACGGGGGTCGTCGTTAAAACTCGAAAGGGTGTGCTGCTATCCTTGAGGGGATTAGCGAGCACACTCCTTTCATTTCTTTCTCTGAGTCACAGAGGGGCAAGGCTTACTTGCTCTTATGACGATTCTTGCGCAGTCTCTTCTTGCGCTTGTGAGTAGCCATCTTGTGGCCCTTCTTCTTCTTTCCGTTTGGCATAATTCTAGAATTTTATTAAAATGTTGATTACTTCATTTTCTCGATAAAGCTCTTGGCCGGCTTGAATGAGGGGAAGTCGTGAGCGTCGATAACCAGCGTCACATTCTTCGAGATATTGCGGGCGGTCTTCTTTGCACGGTGCTTGACAACGAACGTGCCGAAGCCACGAAGATATACATTCTCCTTATTCTCAGCAAGACTCACGCGGATTTCTTCCATGAATGCCTCTACAGTCATGGCAACATCTTTCTTGGCTACACCTGTCTGCTCGGCAATTTTGTTGATGATTTCTGCTTTTGTCATTTCTCTTTTGCTTATATATTAATAATGTGAAAACTCGAATTTCTTCGATTTCGGGTTGCAAAGTTACTAATTTTCAGCTGATTACCGAAATATTTCCCGATTTTTTTTCAAAAAAAGATGATTTTCGCCTCACTTTGCCTCCTTTTTTGTATCTTTGCACCATAAAAAGAAGTATTAATGACCCTTAACAACCCAAAATTATGGCAACAGTTGACGACAAGAAAGTGATATTCTCGATGGTGGGAGTGAGCAAGACCATTCAGCAGAACCAGAAGCAGGTGCTCAAGAACATCTACCTCAGTTTCTTTTATGGTGCGAAAATAGGTATCATCGGTTTGAATGGTGCAGGTAAGTCTACACTGATGAAGATTATCGCCGGACTCGACCAGCAGTATCAGGGCAACGTCGTTTGGAGCCCAGGCTACACCGTAGGCTATCTGCCTCAGGATCCCCCGCTCAATGAAGAGAAGACGGTGAAGGAGAATGTGATGGAGGGCGTACAGCATGTGTACGATGCTTTGGCAGAATATGATGACATCAACGTGAAGTTCGGTCTGCCCGAGTATTATGAGGATCCCGACAAGATGGATAAGCTGATGGCACGACAGGCAGAACTCCAGGATGTCATTGACTCCACCGATGCCTGGAATATGGATTCAAAACTTGATCGTGCGATGGCGGCACTGAACTGCCCGCCGGGTGACTGGAGTGTCAAGAATCTCTCTGGTGGAGAGCGTCGCCGTGTGGCTTTGTGCCGCCTGCTGCTTCAGAAGCCTGACGTGCTGTTGCTCGATGAGCCTACCAACCACCTTGATGCAGAGTCGATCGACTGGCTCGAGCAGCACCTGCAGCAGTATGAGGGAACGGTGATTGCCGTCACCCACGACCGATATTTCCTTGACGATGTGGCAGAGTGGATTCTCGAGCTCGATCGTGGCGAAGGTATTCCCTGGAAGGGTAACTACTCATCATGGCTCGAGCAGAAGTCACAGCGTCTGGCTTTGGAGGAGAAGACTGCCTCAAAGCGTCGTAAGACCCTCGAGCGCGAGTTGGAGTGGGTACGCATGGCTCCCAAGGCCCGACATGCCAAGGGAAAGGCCCGTCTGAACTCATACGACAAGATGCTTAATGAGGAACAGAAACAGAAGGAGGAAAAACTTGAGATCTTCATCCCCAACGGTCCTCGTCTGGGCAATAAGGTCATTGTGGCAGAACATGTTGCCAAGTCCTATCCGGAGAAGGAATTGTTCAAGGATCTGAACTTTATCCTGCCGCCTAACGGAATCGTGGGTGTAATCGGCCCTAATGGTGCAGGTAAGACCACTTTGTTCCGCCTGATTATGGGTTTGGAACAGGCTGATGCAGGTTCGTTCGATGTGGGTGAGACAGTGAAACTCTCATACGTCGATCAGCAGCATAAGGACATTGATCCCGAGAAGACCGTCTATCAGGTGGTGTCTCAGGGTAATGAGACCATCCGTATGGGAGGCAAGGATGTCAATGTTCGTGCCTATCTCTCACGTTTCAACTTCAGCGGTGCCGATCAGGAGAAGAAGTGCGGCGTACTCTCTGGTGGTGAGCGCAACCGTCTCCATCTGGCCATCGCCTTGAAGCAGGAGGGTAATGTGCTGTTGCTCGACGAGCCGACGAATGATATCGACGTCAACACCCTGCGCGCCTTGGAAGAAGGCCTTGAGGCTTTTGCTGGTTGTGCTGTGATTATCAGTCACGACCGCTGGTTCCTCGATCGTATCTGTACCCATATCCTGGCTTTCGAGGGTGAGGGCAACGTATTCTACTTCGAAGGCAACTATTCAGAATATGAGTCCAACAAGGCTCAGCGACTGGGATTAGATGAACCCAAGCGAGCCCGTTACCGCAAACTGATGGAGGAGTAGGGTGATGAACAGACTGGCGGTACTTCTTGCAGGAGGGCTCTTCCTCACTTCCTGTTTCGGAGGGAAGCAGGAGGCGACGGAGGCAGAGTTGTCGGCTTTCGGTCCCTATGTCAATCATCTCGACTCAACCCTTCAGGGCAAGTGGTTCACACGTATGGGTGTCTCTGCCGATGCAGATTCCATGCTCTCCTATCTGCGTCACGAGCTGCCCCGCAATGGTCTCGACACAACGGCATTCTTCATTCCCCAGATAGCTGAGGATCTCCACATCATTCATACACTCGCCTTCGATTCGTTGGGACAGAGCATCAACGAGGTGCTGACACGTCTCGATCATAATCTCTCGAAGGCCTACGTGGAATATTCCACCGGACAGCGTTATGGTTTCATGCGCCCTGACAAAGTACTCAACCGTCTGCAGACAAAGCCCGATGGCAGCTATGTGCAACTGTTCGATCACGAGGTAAAGAAACCCGACTATGCTGAGGCAGAACAACAGATGGCATCCGATAGTCGCATGGAATATCTGTTGGGGTCGCAGCCTGCTGGCGATATATACCAGAAGTTGCGTGACAAGCTGGAACAGACCACCGACACGGCAGAACGCAGGAAACTGGCCATCAATATGGAGCGTTGCCGCTGGCAACTGGCAAAGCCTGAGGGCAACAACAACCATCGCCAGGTGCTGGTCAACATCCCCTCCCAACAGCTCTGGGCTGTCGGAGGCGACTCTGTGCTCAATATGCGTATCTGCTGTGGTGCCTATACGACGAGGACCCCGCTGCTCAGCAGCACCATCAGCTATCTGCAGGTCAATCCCGACTGGATCATCCCCCAGAAGATTGTCGAGTCCGACATCACTCGTCATGCCGGCGACTCGTCTTACTTCGCGCGCAATCATTATTATATAATAGAGCGCAGCACAGGCGACACGCTCCGTGCGGCCAAAGTCAGTGCCGCTCAGTTGCGTACTGGCCGTCTGCGCGTCGGACAGAAGGGTGGGGCAGGTAACTCCCTCGGGCGCATCGTGTTCCGCTTCCCCAACAACTTCGCGGTCTACCTTCATGATACAAATAATCGGGGAGCCTTCCAACGGGAGCGCCGCACCCTCTCACATGGTTGTGTCCGGGTGCAGAAACCCTTTGATCTGGCTTGTTTCCTGCTTCCCGAGGCCGATGAGTGGATGAAGGACCGCCTGCGTATCTCTATGGATATTCCCCCTGAATCCGAACGCGGCAAGGACTGGCTGAAGGAGCATCAGGATGCCCCCCGCCCGTTCCGCTTGATGACCTACTCCGATGTAGTACCTAAGGTACCGGTCTATATCCTTTATTTCACGGCTTTCCCCAATCCGATGACTGGCACTGTGGAGTTCTGGCCCGATCTCTACGACTATGACCGTGCTATCAGTCGCGAACTCCAAGCCTTCCTCCTGAAAAGATAACCCCTTTATGACAATAACCAATATGAAGAAACTGATGTTTTTCGCCTTGTTGCTCCTGAGTGTAGGAACACAGGCACAGACTGCAAGACAATTCACGCTCGACCTGACTGCTGACGGCAAGGCCCAGATGGTGTGCTATCTGCCTGAGACGCCTTCGGGCAAAGCTATTGTGGGTGTACCCGGTGGTGGCTACTCCATGTTATCGAATACCCATGAGGGTACGTTAGCCTCTGATTGGATGAATCAGCAGGGCATCGCCTATTTCGTGGTGAATTATCGGTTGCCTCAGGGTGACCGCACGAAACCGATGGGTGATGTGATGCAGGGCATCCGCATTGTGCGCGACTCTGCTCAGGTGTGGGGCATCAATCCTCACGATGTGGGTATCATGGGATTCTCGGCTGGCGGTCACCTGGCATCCGTCATCTCTACCCATGCCGACTTCGATGTGCGTCCCGATTTCTCAATACTCTTCTATCCCGTCATCTCGATGGTGCCTGAGGTGTCGCACAAATGGTCGTGCCTCAACTTCCTGGGCGTGGAGGGACTGAAGGATCCAGAACTCGTGCGTGACTTCTCTACGATGAATGCCGTTCGCAGTCATCTTACGCCTCCGGCTCTGATTATCTCGGCCAGTGATGACCGGCTGGTACCCTTTGTCACCAACGGACTGGAGTATTACAAGGCCATGCGCAATGCTGGTAACGAATGTTCGATGCTGGTTTATCCCACAGGCGATCACGGATTCGGATTTGGCACTTGGTTCAAGTATCACGACCAGTTGCTGATGGAGATAGCTACTTGGCTGAAAGCCCGTCAGGCTCCCAAGTCTGATGCAGTCCGTGTGGCATGTATCGGCAACAGCATCACCGACGGTCATGGTATCGATATGCGTTCTGCCTATGGCTATCCAGCCTTGCTGCAGAAGCGGTTGGGAGACAACTACTGGGTGAAGAATTTCGGTGTGAGTGCCCGTACGATGCTCAACAAGGGCGATTATCCCTATATGAATGAGGTGGCCTGGAAAGACGCCCTGGCCTTTAAGCCTGATGTAGTGGTGATCAAGTTGGGAACTAACGACTCGAAGGGTCATAACTGGCAGCACGGCGCTGAGTTCCGTCAGGATCTGGAGCAGATGATTACTGCGCTGAAGGCTGCTTCGGTGAAGCCGCAGATCTATCTCTGTACTCCTATCAAGGCAGAGAAGACGACGTGGGATATCAACGACTCGATTATCGTGAACCAGATTATCCCCATCCAGCAGCAGGTGGCTAAGAAGTACGGTCTGAAAGTCATCGATCTTCACTCGCTCTTCGAGGGCGGTGAGGCGCTGATGCTGACAGATGGAATCCATCCCAACGGGAAAGGGGCCGAGCGACTGGCAGAGATCATCTCTGAGAAGATTAAATAACAGGTTATGGCCAAAAAGATAAAAGACAAGAAAAGAGATAGTATAGACTTCGGAAAGTCGAGGATTGATCCGCTGTTTAAAAGCATCTTCTATCCTACGTTGTTATCAATGGTGTTTGCGTCATTCTTTACTGTCGCAGACGGAATTTTCGTTGGGCAAGGTGTGGGCAGTAATGCGCTGGCGGCTATCAATATCGTCTCGCCATTGTTCTTGGTCACAACGGGTATTGCACTGATGTTCGGCGTAGGAGTGTCGGTTGTGGCAAGCATCCATCTGGCACAGAACAACACCAAGGCCGCAAATTTCAATATCACCCAGGCCTTCTATGTGGCTACGCTGCTAATGACCATTATTTCCATCGCTGTTTATTTCTTCCGAATACCGTTCTTACGGCTTTTGGGAAGCAGTGATGCTCTGTTGCCATTATGTGAGGACTATCTTCTCACCATTCTTCCTGGCTGTATCTGCATCATTATCCAGATGATTGGCACCTTCGTCATCCGACTTGACGGATCGCCAAAGTTTGCTGCTTCATTGGAGATTTTTCCAGGCTTGCTGAACATCTTCCTCGACTGGCTGTTTGTGTTTCCGATGCAGATGGGTATTGCCGGTAGTGGTATCGCTTCATCAATCAGCTGTGCCGCTGCCGCAGCAATGGTCATCTGGTATATGTTCTTCCGTTCTCAGACCGTCAAGATCTGCCGACTGAAAATCAGTCAGACCAGCTTTTATCTCACAGCACGCAATGTAGGCTATATGGTTCGCAGCGGCTTCTCCTCTATGCTTGGAGAACTGGCAATGTCCATGATGTTGCTCACTGGCAACTACGTCTTTATACGAGAGTTGGGCGAGGATGGTGTGGCTGCCTTCAGCGTGGCCTGCTATCTTTATCCTATCGTGTTCATGATCAACAATGCGGTAGCAGAGTCTGCCCAGCCTATCATCAGTTTCAATCATGGCGCAGGCAATAGATACCGTGTGAAGAGAGCTTTCAGGGTTAGTCTCAGTACCGCTACCATCTGTGGCGTATTGTCAACAACGTTTCTCACATTGGGAGCCAAACCGCTTGTCGGCCTGTTCCTGCAAGCTGGCACCAGAGCCTATGAGATCGCTATAGCGGGACTCCCGTTGTTCGCTTATTCTGCCATTTTCTTTGCCATGAATATTGCCATCATCGGCTATTATCAAGCCACAGAGCAGAACACTCGCGCCACGCTGTGTATGCTGTTCCGAGGTCTGATATTCCTGGTTCCAGCATTTATCCTGATGCCTATGTTCATCTCCCCACAAGGCATGTGGCTCGCCGTTCCCGTCACAGAATGCATGACGCTGGGAGTGATACTGTTGACAAATAAGGGCATCCTAAGTCGTTAAAAATAATAGTACTCGAATGAAGCATATTCTTACTACTCTTCTGCTCAGCCTCCTGACAGTAGGAGCGCAGGCACAACAGAACCCTCGTCTGGAGCGTTGCGGCAATAGCACTGCAAGGATTGTTGCCAACGGCAAGCCCATGCTGATGATTGGTGGAGAGCTGGGCAACTCGTCTGCCTCAACGCCAGACGATGTGAAACGCACTTTTTCGCATCTCCACCAGATGGGACTTAACACCGTACTCGTTCCCCTGTCATGGGAATTGATTGAACCCCAGGAAGGAGCATTCGATATGAGTTCACTCGACACCATCCTGAACGAGGCAAGGCTCAACGAATTGAAAGTCGTACTGTTGTGGTTTGGCGCATGGAAGAACTCGATGAGTTGCTATGCGCCCGAGTGGTTCAAGCGCGACTTGAAGCGATTCCCGCGAGCTCATACACCCGAAGGCAAACCTGTAGAGGAGGCTTCTTCTCTCAGCAAGAATGTGCTGGAGGCAGACAAGCGTGCCTTCTGTCGCATCATGCAGCATCTGCGCGATCATGATGCCCAAGAGCAGACGGTCATTATGGTGCAGGTGGAGAATGAGATTGGTATGATTGAGGTGCCGCGTGACTATTCGGCTGATGCTACACGGATGTACCAAAGTGCTATGCCACAACAACTGACCGACTATTTGAAGAAGTATCAGAAGTCGCTGCACCCCTATCTGAAGGAGAAGCTGCAGCCCAAGGCTCAAGCTGGTGCCAACTGGCCTCAGTTGTTTGGTGATGACATCTATACCGAGGAGATTTTCCAGACGTGGACTTATGCGACCTACGTGGAGCAGATAGCCAAGGCAGGACGAGACATCTATAACCTGCCGATGTATGTCAATGTGGCGCTCAACAGCCGTGATCGCAAGCCAGGCCAATATCCCTCAGGCGGTCCTTTGGCTCATCTCATAGATCTCTGGCATTGCGGCGCACCTTCCATCGACGTGCTTGGCGTTGACATCTACGACAAGGGCATCAAGTCGTGGCTGTCGAAATATCACCTTCCCAACAATCCGCTCTTCGTTCCTGAGATACGATTGGACGACAAGGATGCGATGTATGCCCTCTACGCCTTCGGGCATCATGGCGCTATGGGATTCTGCCCGTTCAGCATCGAGGACTATCCCCTCACTACGGCTACTAATGCCAACGACTGGAAGCAGATGGACCTCTCGCAGGATGACCAGCTCAACGCCTTCTCTACTGTCGGCTCATCGCGATCACCACTTGTCGCGTCCTACCGGTTGTTGCGTCAGGCAGAGCCATTGATCCTTGAGCGGCAGGGCACCAATGACATGGATGCCGTACTTCTCGACAACGAACAACGAGAGGCCGAAATCGTCACCACCGATGGTATCCGACTCACCGTCAAGCACAGTTACACCCTTGGATGGGAACCAGGCGCCAAGGATGCAGTGTGGCCTGAGACGGCCTGCATCATCCTCCGTCTCGCTAAAGAGGATTATCTGGTCATCGGCAGTGGAGTGGTTGTCACTTTTTCTCCCGCAGAATCGTCAGCCTCATGGCAGAAAGGCGACAAGCGCATCGGACTGGCAAAGTGCGAGGAGGTGGAGATTGTTGATGGCCGACAGCAAATTGTCCGCCACCTCAATGGCGACCAGACGCATCAAGGCCGACACATCCGCATACCTGTAGGCGCATTCCAGATACAGCATTTCAAATTATATCGATACTGAGTCAATACTCACTTCAAACTCTTACTTGCTGCCAAGCCGGCCAGCCGACCATTAACCACGATGTCGGCCACGCCGTTTCCACCAAGACGGTTCGCACCATGCAGACCGCCTGTCACTTCGCCAGCGGCAAAGAGCCCTTCGATAGGCGTGCCGTCGGCTCGTAGCACCTGCGTCTCCGTATTCACGCTCAGACCGCCCATCGTGTGATGAATGGCTGGCTCCACGCAAATGGCATAGTAGGGGGGCGTCTCTAAGGCGACTGGCATAGCTGTGGCACTACGTCCGAAGTCATCGTCGCGACCCGCTTCCTGCCAGGCGTTATATCGGCTCACGGTCTGCACGAACTGATCGGTCGGGATGTTCAACAGACCCGCCAACTCCTCCAGCGTAGAACCTTCGATGAGCAGATGCTGGTTAGCGTAAGTCTCGATGGATGCCAGCGACTGGCGCACCGTCTGATCGAAAACCAGCAGCGCTTCTTCCTGCGACTGTGCAAGAATGGCGGCAGACACCACGTCGCGCGTGTCCATTTCGTTGCAGAACCGCTGACCCTCATGGTTCACCAGGATAGCACCGTTGCCACGCACAGCCTCCGTGATGAGGATATGATTGGTAGCCTCTGCAGTCGGGTGAATCTGAATGTTCTCCATCTGTATGGTCGTACCTCCGATGGCTGTCACCCAGTCGAAGGCATCGCCCGTAGCACCGGGATGGTTCAACGTCGCAAAGCCGCTGAGCGAAGGCTGCAACTTCGTCACCATAGCGAGATTGGCCCCGAAACCGCCCGTAGCGATGATGACCGCCCGAGCCGTGAGCCGATAGCTGCTGCCATTGGCATTCTGCACACTGACACCTGTCACGCGACCATCTACAGCCGTCAGCAGCCCGACTGGCTGACGACGGTCACCTGTTCTACTTGATGATCCTTCACCACCACCTTGACGACGATGGTTCCGCTACGGCCCTCACCAGTGCCCATCCACTCACCGTCTTGCAATTCTTGCTCTGCAGGTTCCACACCGCCGTTGTCATCATTCGAACACGCAGTCAAAGTCATGATAGCCATCATAGCGACTACCGCAATTCTTAAAAGCCTCATATCTTAATCCGTTATCATTTCTTTGGTTTGAGGGGAAATGCTTGTCTTTGTAATCAACATTTCCCGGTGGAGGTTTTAGAAGAACATCATCGGCAGAGAATTCTTACGCTTCTGGGAAAGTTCATCCTTCATTCGTCCGATAGCGGTCTTGAAGAAGAATGCAATCAGGTATTCGTCTGAACCTTCAGTCCTGATCTGTTTCAAGGCAGAGATGTACTCGGAACGGTCCTGGAGTTCGATAATCAACAATGGATGACCAGCCCTGAGGAGAATGAAGTTGGAAAGCAGACGCCCCGTCCGGCCATTCCCGTCGCGGAACGGATGCAGATACTCATAATACCCGTGCCATTTCGCTGCAACTATCAAGGGATGCAGGCCGTCACCGATGGCTTTCTCTGTTGACATCATCAGCGAAGGCACACGGGCTATCAATGTCTCGTGATCACCAAACACAGTGTCGCCTGCAGCCATGTCTTCCGTCGTATATTCTCCTGCAATGGATCCTGGTGCCCGATAAGCAAGCGTATGCTCTGTCACTAGACGGTTCACCTCTTTCAACAGAGCCTCGTCAAACGGATGATCCAATTGTCCTGCCATATAGTCGAAAGCCCTGAAATGATCGGCCATTTCGTTACACTCCAGTAACGACCGCCCTACAGGAATCATAGCCATGCCCTGTTCGCGGAGAATCCGGGTATCATCAACGGTAAATGAGTTTCCCTCGATGGCGCAAGAATGTGCAGAGAACAGAATCTCATTGTATTCCATCCACTGTTCGCGGCTCATCCTATCAGCGATATTCTCCTGATAGTCGGCTCTGATACGTTCATATTCTTCTATCTCTTTCTCGAACATCGGCGACAAAGTTAAGCATTATTTTGTAATACTCCAAACTTTTTGGTGTTTTTATTCATCCCTTCGCGCGTAGCGATTTTGCGGGTGGTTGGAGGAGCTACGGGCGAGGTATAATCTGTGGTATGTGCTCGCTGGGGTCAGGCCCTAAAACTTAGTTTCGGGGCCTGGCCCCAGAGTGCATTAAAGTTCGTTGATGGCGGCTTGCAGGCGTTCGAAGAACAGGCCGATATGGTAGCCGTCGATGAAACGGTGGTTTGCCGTGAAGGTGACGTTGATCATCCATCGCCCGTCGCGCTCCACATATTTGCCCCAATTGACTCTGGGGATGGCATCGTCAGGATTCTCCATGCCAGGATTGATGAGTGCGGTGGCATCGAGATTTGGCGTACATGAGCAATAGACCACATTGGGGATGTCGCCTATTCCTCCAAAGAGGGTCGTCTGGCTGGCTATGGCCTTTGAGGTGGTTTCAACGTACTGTCGTAACGTGCCTTCAAAGGGAGCCGTATGGAATCGGAACACTTCCTCTTCAGGGCGTTTGTGGGTGAAATTGGTGTGTATCGTGTCGAAGCTCACCACCTGTCCGTCGATGATCCGCAGTCGGAAGTTGTCGATGCCGTTGAGCACCTCTGTCGTCAGGTAAATGAGCGAGAGATAGAACGATAAGCCTTCGCGGCGTTTGTATTCCAGCAGCCGTGTCACGTCGATATATGCCGCAACTGCAAAGTGGGGTAGCTTCAGTCGCGAGAAATGATCGTACAGGTCTCGTCGGTTCCAGTTGTTGATGTCAATTGGATGATACTGGTTTTCTGCTGAGATGCAGTCCGTTTTCGCTGTTCTAACTTGTTCGCTTTTCATTGAGGAAAGAAGTTTTGATGCAAAAATACCAAATATCGGCGAATAATCACTGTCAATCATATTCAGATAAATACTTTGACCGAATGGCCTTTGGAAGTTTCGATGCGATGAGTTGATATGACTCTTTAATCAACCCCTTTACTATTGCTGCGTCCATTTCTTCGTAATAGACATCGCTCCAGTGCGTCTTGTTCCAATGATAGGCTGGTGTCACGGCTGAGAATTGTTCTCTGAGTTCGACATTTCTGTCTGGAGACAGTTTCAAGGCAATTCTTGAAACTCCATCCTTCATGTCATACCTGCTACCGCCTAACCATAGGCAGACGAAAATCTTTCCTTCCAAGCGGAAGTTAAGGATGTCTTCACCAAACGCCTGGTCTTCGGTCACTCCTGCGAGTGACAGCGTGTATTCTCTGACTTGTTCTATATTCATACCCACTCAAAATTAACTTCTCCGGCACCAATCTCAAACCTCTTCTTTTACGAAATGATAGCCTGTTCTGACAGTTGGCGATGATACATAAACAGATATTATAAATAGGTTACGGTTTCCTCAAGCGGCTTGCGGCTGTTGTGGTTGGCAAGCGGCCCTGCACCTTCTGCGGGATAGCCGAGAGCAAGACAAGTCAGGATCTCTTCGTTATCGGGCATCTGGAATGCTTCGGCCATCTTGTCGGGGTCGAAGAAGTTCACCCAACAGCTGTCCACACCCACACTCTTCGCGCAGAGCATCATGTGAGTGGTTACGATGGTGGCATCCTCAATGCCTGAATCGTACTTCTGGCCTGGGTAGGTAAACACGTTGTTCTTGTCGAAGGCTACGATGAGCATGGTCGGCGCACCGTATCTGCATGGTGTGAGCGCATCGACCTTGGCGAGTCCTTCTGCCGACTGCACCACGTAGATGTGCTGCTCCTGAAGGTTCTTTGCCGTTGGAGCCAAGCGTCCTGCCTCCAGAATACTGTCGAGTTGTTCTTTACTGATCTGACGCGAGTCAAACTTCTTGCAGGAATACCTGCTTCTTGCTAATTCTAAGAAATCCATAATCGTGTTGTGTTTATGTCGTTAGAAACTAATCTCTTGCATGCAAGCGACACCTTTTCAGGATGTCGAGCGGCCGAGGTGCAGCTCCGTTCTCGCAAATTCATTTGCAAAAGTACAAAAAATCGCTCATAATTCGCACAATGATCCGAAAAAGTTTGGAAAAATGGAAAATTGTGTTTATTTTTGCAGCTGTAAAGTTTAATAAGGTGAAGATATTACTTATATCATAGATAATGGAGGTTTTCTGCCCCATGAAGATCACTGCATGTATATCAGGACAAAGCTTCGGAATATCACCCGTGACGATGCCATCCAGTTTGCTCGTGATAATGGCATACGCCGACCTGATGCTATCATCCGCGATGTGGTTGCATCACTGAAGCAGTTCAGAACTATTGCCACGAAATACGGTGTGTCAGAACAATGGACGGGTAGGGTGGAGACAACCATTATCGGCCATCTGAAAGCATGGGGTGAATTGGAAGATTCTTTTTTTCTTGATTGAAATGGCAATACAGGTGACATACAGGAGAACCAGGAGGCTGTCGATGCGCATTGTCAAGAACGGCGATGTGCATGTGTCGGCACCTATTGGCATGCCAAAGAAAGAAGTGGAGCGGTTCATTGAGGAACACCGCGAGTGGATAGCCGAGGCACGTAAGAAAACCTACGAGAGCCAGAAGCGCAGGGCTGACTTTTATAACCAGCTGCCGCTAAGGACGAGGGAACAGGCTGACGAAGCCCTGCGACGACTGAAAGCCCTGATAGAGCCGATGGTGGAGAGCCACGCCAAGGAGATGGGTGTGAAGCCGTCAGCAGTCCATTACAAGGCGATGATTTCACGATGGGGTGTCTGCAACGTCAGGGACAAGTCCATCTGCTTCTCTGCCTATCTGCTGCTGTTGCCGGAATGGTGTGTCGAGCACGTGGTGGTTCATGAACTGTGCCATCTGTTGGAGCCAAGCCACAATGCCCGCTTCCATGCACTGATGGACAAGTTCTTCCCTCGTTGGAAGGAAGCCCGTAGAGAAACAAGGCAAATCTGCAAGATGGAGGAAGACGAAGATGAGTAGCGTGATCGTACTCTTATCGTAGATTTATGCTTTCACGCCGATGATAGTCGCATTCGATGGCTTCATGCGGTGAATCTCAGTCTGGATGAAACCTGCATTGTCGAGCAGCGTCTTCAGTTCCTCCGGCGAATAGGCCGTCATGCCCTCTACGACATTCGTCCACATGGAGTCGCCATCAATTACTTCTACCAGAATGGCGAACTTCCCGCCCTGTTTCAGTACTCGGCGCACCTCCAGAAGACAGTCGGGAAGGTTTGGCCAGAAATACACCGTTTCAACTGCTGTCACAAGGTCGAACTTCCCGTCTTCATAAGGCAACTTTTCGGCAGATCCCTGAGTGATGAACACCTGCTTGTCGAGCACTTCGGCATTCACCTTCCTGGCTTTCGCTACGCTTTCCTCAGAGATGTCGATGCCATAGACCGTTGAACCCTCGCTCCGTTTCAGCAGCCGTTGTAAGGTGGCACCGCCGCCACAGCCGATATCGAGCATCGTCCAGCCGTCCTGAATATTGACCAGTTTCAGTCCCCAGTTCGTCAGCGGTGCATGACATAGATTCATAAACTTCAGCATCGCACGTCCCATCCTCCCTTGCGGACAGGCACAGTTGGTGAAAAACGTTTTTAATAGTCCCATAACTCAATTTCCCTTTATAGTTGATACAAATTAATCGGGTGCAAAGGTATGACAAATTAACAAGATGCACAATACCTAAAACGCAGTGTTTTGAGCATTGCCCACCTGTGACGGCCAGCAAAAGCAGATTAACAAGAAGTAGGTATTTAGTTACAATTCAAGATTACCGAAGCCACCCTTTTGTTTCATCGTGGCATAACCCTATGCCATTCCATATATCATCCAAAAGGCCCCGGCTTGCAAATGCAGGTCGGGACTTTGATAATCTGAAATCCTTTACCGCGATTATCTATGTTACGGTTTCAAATGATTAGAAATCTACTTTTCTTTCAGGTGCTGAGAATGAGCAGAAGCGGGCTGTGGCATTGGTGATGTAGAGCACGGCCATATTGTCATCGTCAGCCTTATACATCGACTTCAAACTCTCGTTGCGGTTCAGGAATTCCTCCTTGACGGCCAGTGTCTCGTCGTTGACCAGGGTTCCGCTCAGGCGCATCCACTCGCTGCCTGATTTCTTCAAGGCACAGATCTCGAACTTTCCGTTCGCTGCCATCTGCTTGTAAACGTCCTTCACCTTGCCCGTCATGATGTAGAGACGGCCATCGATAATCTCTGATACGCCGAAGGGGCGAACATGGGGCTGGT
>JAEEGJ010018413.1_pt1 | contig 15600 bp, 9 predicted proteins | sample 8958761 | NCBI WGS metagenome assembly JAEEGJ01 (sample SAMN16246546, study PRJNA631951) | gut metagenome | biome: gut microbiome; feature: rumen; material: RS-attached | host: Bos | place: Iran: Karaj | collected 2018-10
CGACATCAATTTCGGCTGTCCGGTGAAGAAGGTGGCCTCTAAAGGCGCAGGTTCGGGCATCATGAACGACATTCCCAAGATGGTGGCCATCACTAAGGCCGTGGTGGAGGCCGTGAAAACGTCCGTGACGGTGAAGACCCGCCTCGGCTACGACAACGAGCACCGCGAAATCGTCGACATTGCCGAACGCCTGCAAGACGTGGGCATCGCCGCCCTGACCATCCACGGTCGCTTGCGCACCACAAAATACAGCGAGCCCGCCGACTGGACGCTTATCGGTGCCGTGAAAAACAACCCAAGGATGCACATCCCCATCATCGGCAACGGCGACGTGGTGGACGGGCCTTCAGCCAAGCATTTCAAAGACACCTTTGGCGTGGACGGCTTGATGATAGGCCGCGCTACATACGGCAATCCATGGATTTTCAGTCAAATACGACATTATTTGGAAACAGGGGAGGAGCTGCCATTGCCTGACGTGGCGGAGCGCGTTCGTGTCAGCAAGATACATTTGCAACGCTCCATCGAATGGAAAGGCGAGCATATCGCTTTGCTCGAAATCCGCAAGCACTGGTCGGCTTATTTCAAGGGACTGCCGAATTTTAAGCCGTTCAAAATGAGGCTGATGGAGACATTGTCTGTGGAGGAGGTTTTTGGGATTTTGGAGGAGATTCTTGTGTACTATGGCTTATGACTATGGCTGATGTCTCCTGACAATGACCTGCTTTTACAACGGTAATAGCTTTCATACAACAGTAAAAGTTTCCATCCCGTCAAAGTGGTCATAGTCATAAGCCATAGGCCATAGTCAACAAACCCCTTGCTTCAAAACGCCATTATCAAACAAGTTGCGCACCAACTCTTCACGGCTAATATGGTAAGTATTAATGCCCAACGACTGCGCCACCTTGATATTCGCTGCCGTGTCATCAATAAACAACGTCTCCTCAGGCAACAAGCCTTCATGGTCAAGAATCAGCTCGAAGAAGCGCGGGTCTGGCTTTTCCAAGTGTTCGGCGAAGGAGAAATACGACTTGTTGAACAGCTCGTCAAACTCATTGTAACCAAATCGCAACTGCAAATCCCTGACGTACAGGTCATAATGAATCACGTTGGAGTTGCTCATCAAGAAAATTTTGTAGTGTTTCTTCACCTTCTCGATGGCTTCGATGCGCTCGCGGGGGATGTCCAAAAGCATGGCGTCCCAGATGGAGTCGAATTTTTGGTCGGTCATCTTCTCTTGTCCGATGAGGGCCTTCATTTTCTTGCGGAAGGTCGGGGCGGTGTAGATGCCCGTGTCAAACTTGCTTAAAATTTCCATAAGATCCTTGGAATGAGCCAATTCCGAAGTGTTGATGCCCATTTTTTCAAGTTCCTTGTAGACGATACTTTCGTCAATGTCCAAGACCACGCCGCCGAGGTCGAAGATGATGTTCTTTATTTTTGCGCTCATTTTTGAGAAAATTTCAGTCTAATTCGATGCAAAATTGTAAATTTGCAGCGCAAAAAGCAAGAAAAAAGGCGGAAATCTTTGCTTTACTCGCGCTTTTTTGCGGTCCCATAGCGCAGTTGGTTAGAGCAACTGACTCATAATCAGTAGGTCCTAGGTTCAAGCCCTAGTGGGACCACCACAATAAGCAGGGTGAAAGCTCTGCTTTTTTTGTATCTTTGCAGCCAATAAAGAAGAGATTATGGAACAAGAAAATAATACCAAACCTTTGACCGATTTGAATGAACTCGGCGAATTTGGCCTCATCGACCAACTGACTGCAGACTTCCCCTTGCGTAATGCATCCTCGCTGAAGGGTGTCGGCGACGATGCCGCCGTTATTAACCACGAAGGCTACCGCACACTTGTCTCGGTCGACATGCTCGTCGAAGGCATTCATTTCGACATGACTTATTGCCCTTTGAAGCATCTTGGTTACAAAGCAGCTGTTAGCAACTTCTCCGATATCTACGCCATGAACGGCACCCCCACGCAGATTGTAATCGGGTTGGGCGTGTCGAGCCGCTATTCCGCCGAGGCGTTGGACGAGCTCTATGCCGGCATCCGCCTGGCCTGCGAGCGTTATCATGTTGACATGGTGGGTGGCGACACCACGAGCAGCAAGACGGGCCTCGTCATCTCCATCACAGTCATCGGCATGGCCAAGGAGGAGGACATCGTCTACCGCAACGGCGCGAAGAAGAACGACCTGCTTTGCGTCAGCGGTGACTTGGGCGGGGCTTACATCGGCCTGCTCATCCTTGAGCGCGAGAAGGTGGAGTTTCTCTCCAATCCTAACATGCAGCCCCAGCTGAAGGGCATGGAGTATGTACTCGAACGTCAGCTGAAGCCCGAGGCCCGCAAGGATATCGTGGAGCAATTCAAAACCTTGGGCATCAAACCGACCTCGATGATTGACATTTCTGACGGCTTGGCTTCTGAAATCATGCACCTCTGCAAGGATTCGGGAGTGGGCTGCCAGCTCTATGAGAACAAAATCCCGATTGACCCGACCACCGACCGCATGGCCAAAGAGTTCCAAATTGTGCCTTCGGTGGCGGCATTGAGCGGCGGTGAAGACTACGAACTGCTCTTCACCATCGACCAAAAGGACTACGAGAAGATACAGACTATGTCGGCGGATGTGACGGTTATCGGCTATATGACCGACGACAAGGGTGTGGCCGAGATGATTACCCCCGACAACCATGTCATTCCCATCAAAGCCCAAGGTTGGGACCACATGAGGAAAAATAAGGAAAGAGTATAGTTTGACTCCCCCTGCCCCCTCTCAGAGGGGGAAACGCAAAGCGACGCAGAATTTGCGTCCGGTAGGCTTCCCCTTTTGAAAGGGGGGCAGGGGGATTAAAAAGGACGTGAACAAAATGCCAGAATTGCCCGAAATAGTAAAACAAAAGCTCGCCGCGCTGCCCAATAAGCCCGGCGTGTACCGCTATTTCGACAAAAACGGCACACTCATTTATGTGGGCAAGGCCAAGAACCTGAAACGCCGCGTCAGCAGCTATTTCAGCAAGGAACAATTTGGCAAGACGCGCGTCCTAGTGAGCAAAATCGCCGACCTCGAATACAGTATCGTTGACTCGGAGTCGGAAGCACTGCTGCTGGAAAACACGATGATCAAGCAGTACAAGCCGCGCTACAACATCATGCTCAAGGACGACAAGACCTATCCCTGGATCTGTATCAAAAAGGAGGCTTTTCCGCGAGTTTTCCTCACGAGAAGGAAGGTCAACGACGGCTCAGAGTACTTTGGACCGTATCCCTCAGTGCGCACGGCGCATATCCTGTTGGACTTGCTCGGTCAGGTCTACAAGGTGCGCTCTTGCCGTACCCCGCTGACGGAAACGGGTGTGGAGAAAGGTAAATACAAGGTCTGCTTAGATTACCACATCCACAAATGCACCGGCCCGTGCGAAGGCCTGATTTCTAAAGCCGACTACAACACCATGATTGCTGAAATCCGCGAGGTCATCAAGGGTAACTTGGGTTGGGTACTTCGTGGGTTGAAATCGGCGATGATGGACTATGCCTCGCGCATGGAGTTTGAGGAAGCACAGCAAATCAAAGTGAAATACGACCTCTTGGAGGAATACCGCAGCCGCTCGACGGTGGTCAGCCAGTCGATTCACGATGTGGAGGTATTTTCTTACGTGGATGAGGGCGAGCTATTCTATGTGAATTACATGAAGGTGAAGGACGGCGCGGTGGTGCAGAGCCATTCCTTCGAGATGAAACGTAGACTGGAAGAGACGGTAGAAGAATTATTGCTCTTAGCCATCACCGATTTGCGGCAGCAGATGGGTGACCATGCCCCAGAAATCATCGTGCCCATGAAATTGGACTACCCGATTGATGAGGTGCAGATGACCGTTCCGCAGCGCGGTGACAAACTGAAACTTTTAGACCTCTCGCGCCGCAACGCCATGCAATACAAGATTGACTTGGAGAAACAGCGCACCTTGGTTGACCCCGAACGACACCAGAAACGAGTGCTGAACAGCCTCAAGGAAGCCTTGCAGCTAGAAGAAGTGCCCAATGTCATCGAGTGTTTCGACAACTCCAACTTCCAAGGCGACTACGCCGTGGCAGGTATGGTACAGTTTGTGAACGGCAAGCCCAACAAGGCGGGTTACCGCCATTTCAACATCAAGACCGTGGAAGGTCCCGACGACTACGCCTCGATGAAAGAGGTGGTACGTCGTCGTTATGCAAGACTAATTGAGGAGGGCAAGCCCTTGCCCAACCTCATCATCACCGATGGCGGCAAGGGACAGATGGAGGTGGTCAGGCAGGTTGTTGAGGACGATTTGCACGTTGACATCCCCATCGCGGGTTTGGCTAAGGATGACCGTCACCGCACCAATGAGTTGCTGTTTGGCTTTCCGCCGCGTGTGGTGGGCTTGAAGCCCAATTCGGAGGTGTTCCGTCTGCTGGCACATATCCAGGACGAGGTACACCGTTTCGCCATCACTTTCCACCGCAAGAAGTTCGAGAAGGGGTTCATGCACTCCGAGTTGGCCGACATCAAGGGGATAGGGAAGAAGACGGCCGAGAAGTTGCTCTTGGAGCTGAAGTCAGTGAAAGGAATCAAGGAGGCTTCCTTGGAGCGACTGACGGAAATTGTCGGCCCCGCCAAGGCAGAGATTGTTTACAAGCATTTTCAGTAGTAAAGAGATTCCCCTATGGGGAATGGAGCGTGTCGTTTTGTAACCAGCGGCGGTAAATAACGTATACAATCTGTAAGCGTTATAAACCGCCGCTTTATAGTCTATGGTTTTACTCCATTCCCCGCAGGGGAATCTCCTTGTCTTTCTGTGCAGAAAACAAAAAAGTCCGACGCAACGCGCCGGACTTTTCATTTTCACCTTTCTTCAACTGCTTACTGCAACTTGAAGAACACAGGGATCTGATAAGACACACGCACGGCCTTACCACGCTGCTTGCCAGGTTTCCACTTCGGCAAGGACTTGATAACGCGCATGGCCTCTTCGTCGCAGCCGCCGCCGATACCACGGAGCAGCTTCACATTGGAGATGGAGCCGTCAGGTTCGACAACGAATCCGACGAACACACGGCCTTGGATACCAGTCTCACGGGCAATCTGAGGATACTTGATGTTTTTGGCAACATACTCCATCAGTTTGGCCTCGCCGCCAGGGAACGAAGGCATCTCTTCCACGATTTGGAAGATCTCCTGCTCGACAACCTCTTCTTCCACAACTTCAGGAGCGACGTACTCTTCAATGACTTCGTTCTGCTCCACTTCAGCGTTAATGTTGAGGTCTTCAGTCTCTACGTCGTCTTGCACGATTTCGAGTTGAGTGGTTTGCTTGGGCACTTCCACAGGCTGTGGCTTTTGCTCTTCTTGCTTGGTGATTTCCACCATTTCCTCATCCAACACAACCTCTCTGTTGAGCAGGCTGGGGTCGATTTCGCGCTTGTCGTAGCTCTTGTGTTCGAAGGCCATCCAGGCAATGAGCAAGCTGATAATCATACCTATTTGGATGAACATCAGTTTCTTGTTCTCAAGATTAGCCTTAGGTGATTTTTTCTCTTCCATGGTTATGTTATTTTTAAATTCTACTTTCCATTTGACGATGCGAAAGTAGTAATTATTTGCTTATAAAACGCAACAGAATTGAATTTTATTTTTTTCGATGAAAAAAAAGATAAAAAAACAAAGCTCCCAAACATGTGCCGAGGCAGTCGGAAATGAAGTCGAACCAGTCACCAGTGCGTGTGGGCACAAGATGTTCCTGTATCAATTCTGTCAGGCCGCCATAGGCGATGCTGATGAAAATGGCGAGCCAAATGGCTCTTTTCTTGTAGGCTAACCCGTTGGCGACAAACTGACTGCGATAGCCCCACAGACAGGCAAAGGCGAAACCACCATACATGAAGATATGCGCCACCTTGTCGAGTCCGATGGCGGGCTTGACACGTGGAAACAAAGACCCCGGGAGCACTGTCAGAATCATGATGACGATTCCACACAGGATTCCCGGGATGCTATTTCTGGTCAGTCGTTCCAAGAGATTAACCGATCTTGGCTTCGTAAGCAGCGGCATCAAGGAGGCCGTCGAGCTCAGCGACGTCGTTCACTTTGATCTTGATGATCCAAGCTTCACCATAGGGGTCGCTGTTGACGAGTTTGGCGTTTTCTTCGTCAGCAAGGGCTTCGTTGACTTCGAGGATTTCGCCAGCGACGGGCATGAGCAGCTCGGCGGTGGTCTTCACGGCTTCGATGGCGCCGAATTCTTCTTGGGCGTCAAGGGTTTCGCCAACGATGTCAGGGTCAACATCAACGAAAGTGATGTCGCCAAGTTCGTGTTGTGCGTAATCGGTAATGCCGACGTAGGCTTCTTCGCCTTCAAGGCGGATCCATTCGTCGTCGTTGGTGTACTTCAGATTTGATGGAATATTCATTTGATGTATGTTTTAAAGTGTTTCAAATTAGGCTGCGAAATTACATATTTTAGTGGCTCAGTTCGCACTTTGCTGAAAATTTTATTGTGCCAGGCTGAATCTGATGGTGACACCACCATAGGTGGTAGAGTTCTTAAAGGTGTTGGCCACCTCTGGGATAGTCAGGTCGTATTTGAAGAAGGCTTGAGCTGACAAGCGTTGGCTGAAGTTGTAGTCGGCGGTAAGATAGAAGTTGATCTTGTGCTGGCCTGCCGACACTTGGTTGTTGTTCTCGTCGATACGGCGCAAGATGGTGATGTCTTTCTTCAATCCAATGTCGAGTTTCAGCACGAGGTCGTTCTTGATGGTCTGTGCCTTGCCGCTGCCACCAATGGGGGTAATGCTGAAGGAGAGGTTCTTGATGCGATAGCCGCCTCCAATGACGATTTCTTGTCCATTCACCTCGGTGAGTTGGTTGTTGGAGAAACTCAAAGTCAACGTCCTCGACTTCTTGAATTGCAGATTGAACGTCATGGAGTTTTGCAGACCCACATCAATACCAATCAAAGGCGCAAACTGCTCGTTAAGGACGATTTGCGAGATGTCGAATTTGGGAATGATAAGGTCGGAGTTCTCATAGGTCTGTACGGAGTTGTTCTCGTCGTAATACACATTGGAAGCCCATGAGTTGATGGCGTAGTTCGACTTGTAGCTGTGCGTGATGTTGAAGGTCTTGAAGAGGTTGCCGACAGCGGGAATGTTGGTCAAGCCATTGAAGGTGAGGTTCCAGTTAGGCAACGGGATGCGCGGGAATGGATTGAGGGCGATGGTGCTGGGGTCTTTGCCTGTATAGGCGGCCACAAAGGAGTAAAGCAACACATCCATCGAGCCGGAGGTGTAACCCTTCGGGAAGTAGTCGCCTGCAATGCTGTCGTAGACGTATTCGTTCACTTGTTCAATCCATTGAGGATTGTTGCGAGCGATACGTTCAGCAATGACCTTACGGTAGTCTATCAAGTTTTGGAACAGCTTCGATGAAGTGGAGTCGGAACGGACGAAAGCCGTCCCTGCCATGAAGTAACTCATGGTGAAGTTACCGTTGTTGGTGGGAGTGAAGATGTCGAAGTCGTTGGTCATCTCGTTGTAGCGGAAGTAATGCTGTTTGTTTTCGGCATAGTTGCGGTTACCGGTGAAGTCAATCTTGAAGCCTTGGAAAGGCTCGGCGTTGACACGGTAGTTGATGGCCTCCGTAGTGCGGCGCACATAGGGCTCGCTGAGGATAGAATCGGTGGTGAGCCAACGTTTGGTGTCTTCAACATTGATGCTGTTGAGAACGGCTTTGTCGAAGATGTTGTCATCGCTGCCGAAGGAGCTGCCCAACACGAAGCCAATGCCAGGTGCCCACCCCGAGCTGTTCATGCCAAGATATTGGGCTTTGGGCATAAAGCCAGGCAGCGACTGCCCATTGGTGAGCGCGTAGGTACCCGACACTTTCTTGACGAGTGTAAGCACACGCAACGTATTGTCGAGGATAAACTTGCCAACGTTTGCACCAGGTTTGGCTTTGATGGAATCGGTGGCTCGGCCATCATCACCTTTTTCACCATCGCCTTTGTCTTTGTCTCTGCCTTTATCTTTGTCCTTACCCTTATCTTTTCCTTTGTCTCCGCCGCCTTTTCTGTCGTTGTTGCGTTTTGGGGTATTGATTTGTTTCAAATAGGGCACTTTGCTGTAGAGTTTGGCAAAGTCGAGGGTGGCATTGCCTTGGATGTTGTTAGAGTTCTCGATGACGTTACCCAAGCGCGGCTGGATGGATTTGGCCGGAGCCGTCCAGTTGTAGGTGCCTTGGTAGGTGGCACTTGAGGTAATCCAGTTGAAAATCGGGATCTTATTGATAGGCAAGGTGTAGCTCGCGTTGAAATTCTGCGTGAATCTTGACATTGAGCCCAAGTTCCTCAGCTCATTCTTGATGGTGTCTTGGTACTTCTGCCATTTCTCTGGGTCGACGCTCTTGTCAACGAAACCGGCAGGTTCATAGATATAGGCTTGCGCCTGGGCCGAATAGTCGAAAGTGAGGCCCTTGGTGAGGTCGTAACGCAACTGATAGTTACGGTTCCAATCCCATTGTTTCGAGTAAGTCGGAACGATGTTGATGATGCCACCGCTCTTGTTACGCATCTCTCTCTCCGAATGGTAGCGGTACATCTCCGTGTTAAAGACGATGCTCTTGGGCAGATAATAGAAATTGATATCCTTGATGATCTGCCAAGCAGGTTTCGCAGCCCATTTGGCCTTGGCGAAAGGCTCAACCGGCTTGGGGTTGCCGGCATAGTTGTAGCCCAAACCGCCACGGTAGGTCTTCACCATGTAGTATTTGATGTCGGTGTTCTCTTGGAAGGTCTCGTTGTAGGAGAAGGAGAGGTTGAAGTTCTCGATGTCGTAGATGTGTACCTTAGGCAGATTGCGTCCACCTCCTAACCCTCTGTTGGGGTCTCTCGTGTTCTCTTTGGGTTTGTTGCTGCCATCATCGGTATTCTTCTTCTTATTGACACGCTCTTTCCTGACATTCATGAAGTTGATGTTCTTCTGACGGGTATAGTCGTGGATGGTGGAGGTGAATTCCTTACGTTCTTCGTCGCTGTTCATGGCGGCGAGGGCGTCTTTCAGCTTGATGTCAGGGTCGTATGGGTTATAAAGTGGCGTAATCTTGTTTTGGCCATAGTCGATGTGCATCGGGATTTTGAGGCCCGTGTTTTCAAAGAATTTGCCCAACTCGAGGTCGGTGCTGACATTGAAAGCGGAGACAGCCTCAAAGGTGTTGTTGGTGATACGGCTGTCAAGCGAGCCGAATCCGGCAGAGCTGTAGGAACCATTAACGCTCACACGACCCAAGTCGGCCAAAGTGGCTTCGAGGCGTCCCGTAGCGGCTACACCACCGTTACTGCTGAGGTCAGTGAGGCGCAGCTCATTGACCCAGATGATGGCACTCTTGGGCTGGCCGTCGTCGACATCGGCAAGATTCTGGCGTTTCGGGTTGCGGATACCGATCATCATGGCTTCCACATCGCTAATGCTCGGGTTACCAATCACTTTGATGGTATGGTAGTAGTCTTTGCCGTCAACGTTGCCTTTCTTCATTTTCTCGGAATAGATGTAATTTAGGCGTACGTTGCTGTTGGGCTGGTTCATGGCTTCGTTGCGTCGTTGCTTCACCTCAACGAGGTCCTCCAATCGGATGTCCAAGTTGTTGATTTCAGGCCAGATACCTTCTTTATTGGTGTAAGGCGTGCCCCATGGAGTCACCTTCAAAGGCACCTCGTATTCGTAGTAGTTCTCAGTGAAGTCGGTACCGATACGCATGAAGACGGTGAGGTCTTGGTCTTCCAACGGACTGTCTTCTTTGGCGGCCTCGGCGTGGACAAACATCTTCAGGTATTTGTATTGTCGAAGGTCGAAGTCAGCCGTCTTGTAAATGGCGCGTCCGTCACCGTCAACGAGGTTTTGCACGGTCATTTGCAGGGACTGCTCGTTGATACGGGTGGTCTGCGTCATGCCTATGACACGTTCCTGCTGGATGCCAGGCGGGATGACGTAAGGCACAGGCTGGCGGCGGCTGTTCTCGTCGACGCTGACCGCGGAGATGTCGAAGGTGGTCTCGTTGCTGATGTCGTTGGGCTCGTATTCACCAGGGGCTTGGATGCTTTGTGAATAGGTGCGCCATTCGCCTTTCACGAGGTCGAGGGTGGCGAAACGCAACACAATAGGTCTCTCAAAGTCGGTCAGGAACATACGCATGAAGCGGATGCTGGAGTAGTCGTCGATGCGGCCGATGACCCTGTCGGGTTGTTTCACTGGGATGCGGAACTGGTACCAAGTGACACCACCGATCTGCCCGTTAGGCAATGCCACACCGCTCGACTCGAAAACGTCGGCAATGTGATTTTGGCCAGGAACCATCTTGGCAGGGTCGAGGTCAATCTCGTATTGATAATAACGCTCCGACTCGCTCAAGGTATTGTCGTTGTTGATGTCTTCGGCATTGGGCAAGGTGGAGTTGCTGCTCTGGTAACCTTCGGTCTGATCGATGTCGGCGGGTGAGTTGCCGTCGGGGCCGTTGAAGCTCTTATAACGGGCTAAGATGCTCTTGTGTATGACGTCTTCTTGACTGTCCCAATCGGCTGAACGGAAATAGTGGTAGTTGTCGCCCGAGGGGTCATTGTTGGCTTGCGTGTAGGCTCCTGAGCTTTCGCCAAAGCGTTCCCTAAGGGCACTCAGATAAGGTGCCTCAAAGAAGCTGCGTTCGTCAACATCGCGCAAGCCATCGTAACCAACATCTTGATACTGACGGGCTTCCGATGAGTTATTAAATGTGCCAACAAGGTCCTGCAAAGTGGGCACTCGACCCCAGATAGTGGTGTCAACATTCTCCACCACTGAGGTGGAAGGCAGACCGTTTTCATAGAATTTGCGGCCATCGCGGAGGATGTCTTCAGAAATGTCACCCAAGTTGATGTAAAGTTTACCAGAATTGCCGGCAAACTCCTCTTCAGAGAAGGGATCCATCAACCAGAATTCAATATACTCGATGTTGGTGGCTTCAAAGTCAATGGACTCCATCTTGCGCATGATACCACCCCAACGGCTCTTCGGGTCCTTGAGTGTACCGTCCTCGTTGATACCAGCGGAGTAGGCAGTGGGCTCAACGTCATAGTTGTAGGGACCGCGCTCCTCGGGATAGTAGGCCAAGTTGAATACGGAGATGTTGGTTTGCGTGCCGGCTTCGATGTCCTTGTTGGGGAAAAGCTCGGTCTCAAGCACCTGACGGACAGAGTTTTTCGACAATTCCTCATTGTCCACATTGCTGGGACGGTAGTTGTAGTTGCGGTCGTAGAAGACGGCATTGTCGATGACGTACCACGACAACAGGGCACGGTTCTTACCATAGTTGAGACCTGTGTTGGCCGCTGCTTCGGGGAACTTGTCGGTTTGGTGTTGCGGCGTGCTGGCCATATACCACAGGGTGGGCAGGCGCAGGTCGATGGTCGACTTGGCGCCTTCAAAGTCATCGATGTAGGAGGTACCTGGCTCACTGGCCGACTTGGAAAGCCCTGGGATGAATCGGGCAAACTCACCATCGACATTGATGCGCGACGGAGTCTTGGTGCTGATGCCGGGCAGCGCGTTGATGAAGCTGGTCAGCCAACGGGCGTCGGTGTGATAGCTGAGGTCGGCACCATAGATGGTGTTGGCGATGGCTTCCTCGCCATAGTTGATTTTCTGGGTGTACGATTTCTCGCCCAAATACAATATGGTCGCTCCGGCATGGAAATCTTGGTTGAACTCATGCTCGACGCGGGTGCCTAGGAAGGTCTTTCGGATGGCACTGAAGCCGGAATTGGACTCCAACGAGATGTTGATAGGTGTGCCCGAGTTGAGGATACCTTCGTTGAGGATGGTCACACGACCCAGGGTGTAGTCAACGGTATAGTCAACGTTTTCAACGAGTTGCACACCGCCTGCCGTGACGGTCACAGAGCCTTGGGCCACATTCATGGCGTTGAGGCTGATTTCGCTGCCCGACTGCGACGAGTAATAACCCTTCAAGCTGAACTTGTTCTTCTCCGAATACTGCTCAGCCGAGGTCTTTGTCAAGGTGTAAAGCGAGTCGTAGGCGTATTTGTTGGCTAAGTCGGGCTCGTCGGGGAAGACCTTCTTGCGGAGGTGGCTGCCAAAAGGCTCCAACACAGGGAAGAAGATGCGACCATTCGACGCATTGATAGTACCGCCTTGGGTTGCAGCATGGTCCAAAAAGTCGAATACGCCATCACCGCCAGCGATGGGGTTGTTTTGTGTGGTCAAGTTATCCAAGCCCAACAGGTGCAGTAGCGAAACACCCTTCACCGAGCCTTCAGTGAAGTAACCGTAAGGCGTACTGTTGGAGTTGCCGTTGTAGAAAATGTTCAGCATGAAGTCTTGCGATCCTACTTGGTAAGCCCTCATGTTGTACACGTTCTTCATCATCAGGTTCCAGATGGGCATCTTGGTATTCACCGTAGTACCTTTCAGTAACTTGGTTACCAAAACTTGAGGTGTATTGATTCCTTGGTCGGAGAACTCACCGACTTGGTAGACTTCATCGGAACCGACGATGGTGTATTGGTAGGCCACAGCCAAGGTCTGGTTGGCGTTGAGGCTGACATTCAAGGAGATGAAACCCAGTTTCGAGTTCAAGGAGAATTCCGTGTTACTCAAACGACGGGCGTTTTCCACCTTCTCGAAGTCGCGGCCCGAGACCATGTAGCCTGAACGACCGATGCGCATGGGGTCGTTGCTCATGTAGTTGGTCACCGTGCTGATGTTACGGATTTGCGTTGTGTCCATGCGGCTGACCAGATTGTTGGCAGCATTGCGTGGATACACCTTGCTGTTGGTCGGAGAGACTTCGGAATTATAGATCCATTCCTCTTTGCCTTCAGCCAAGTCGTTCAAGGCAAGGATGTTACGGGTGTTTTGTGTCGAGGTGTTGGTGTTGGTGATCCACACCTCGATTTTGGTGATGTTGATGCTTGAAGTGACTGTAGGCAGGGTGGAGAGAGCCACCTCGTATTGGTCGCGGAAGAACTGGCTCAAGAAGAAGTGGCGATTTTCTTCGTAGTCCAGACAGCTAAGTTCGAACTCGTTGGTCTGTGCGCCGCCTTGCACGGTGATGTTCTGTGACTCACTTTCCTGATAGGAGACGATGGACGAAACAGTGGTGTTGCCGAACTTCAGTTTCGACTTCACACCAAACAGCTGTTGTGTACCCGTGATGAGGGTGCTGTTGAGCGGGAAGCTGACGTTACCGGCTTCCAAGAGTTGGATGATTTCGTCTTCTTTGCCTTGGTATTTCAGGGCGAGCTTGTCTTGGTAGTTGAAGGTCGCCTTAGTGTTCTTGTTGATGTTGAAGTTGATCTTGTCGCCGATTTTGGCCATCACGTTAAGCTGGATGTCCTGTTCGAAGACGAAATCGTTGTGGCGTTTGCGGCGGTAGGTTAGCGAGGGGTCGTCGCGGAAGCTGTGCTTGAAGCCAAAGGTGAGGTCGACGGAGCCTTGGGGACGGATGTCGATGGTGTTGCTGCCGAAGATGGTCTCGAAGGCTTTGCCGCCGATGAACATGGGCGGGATGATGGAACTGCCGTCGGTCGTCGAACGCGAGTTTTGGCTGCGGCGTTCTTTCCAGTATTCTTGTATGCCTTTACGGTTCTGATACTCAAAGTATTCGCTTTGTGTGAGGGTAGTGGGCGTGTCGTAGTAGAACTGACCGATGCGGCGTTTGAAGGTATATTGTCCGGTCAGGGGGTCGTAGATGATTTCGGTCTCGAAGTTGTCGGGGTCGCTGAGGTAGAAAGGCGATTGGTTGTTGAGGTCCTCCAAAGGATTGCCCGTGTTGACGGGGATGGGGAAGATGATTTTCGTCGTGTCGGGCTCGACAACGTAAGGGTTGTGGTAGAAAAAATCATACGTGTCCGCCGCCGCCGTTCGACTGAAAAGGAAGGCGAGCAGCAACAGGGGCAGCGATAGGAGGATATGTCGTTTCATTGTGTTTTTCAAAGGTAGAAGTTTGAATTACAATATTTTAAGTGCTTCTTTAATCAGCGTTTCGATGCTGGCATCGGGCATCTGTTTCAGCAGTCGGTCGAGTGCTTTGTCGACGGCGGCTTTGCCGAAGCCCAATATCGTCAATGCTGATAACGCTTCAGTCTTGATTGTATTGTCTGCCGCGGCGAAAATTTCCGTCGGCAAATCGGTTTTCTTCAGTTTGTCTTTCAGGTCGATGACGATGCGCTGGGCGGTCTTCACGCCGATGCCTTTCACGGCTTGGATGGTCTTCACGTCATCGTTGGCGATGGCATTGCTCAACTCGCTGACGGTCAGTGAGCTGAGGATAAGCCGTGCTGTGTTGCAGCCTACGCCCGATACGGAGATGAGCAGCTCGAAGAGGTCTCGCTCCTTGGCGGAGTAGAAGCCAAACAGGTTGTGGGCGTCTTCGAGGATTTGTTCATGGGTATACAGCCTCACCTCTTCCTTCTCGCCGATGGCGGTGAAGGTGTTAAGCGTGATATTGATGTAATAGCCGATGCCCTGGTTGTCGAGGACCACGCAGGTAGGCGTTTTTTCGGCTATTTTACCGGTGATGTAGGCGTACATTGGGGCGCAGTTTATTTAAAACTGCAAAAATAAGAAAAATTGGGATAAAGGAAACAAATCTTCCCCAAATCTGTTGCAAATAACAAAAAAACGGACACGAGTTCCGAGGATTATCACGGAAAAATAGTATCCGTGTCCATCAGTGGAATCCGTGTTAGAGATACAAAAAAAGAGGACTTTTCAGCCCTCTTTTTGATGTTTGTGTAATTCTGAATTACTCGGCAGGAGTTTCAGCAGGAGCATCGTGCTTGCAGCAGTCCTTTTCACCTTCGCAGCCACCGAGGCGTTGCATGATGAGGTCCTTCTGCTCGTCAACGGTCATTTCACCGAATTTTTCCCAAGCGGCCTTCATCTCGGCGCACTTCTTCTCGCATTCAGCCTTTTGTTCTTCGGTCATTTCAGCCATTTCTTTGGCGCAGCCTTCGCCAGCGGCTTTCATTTCTTCCATCTTGGCGTCCATTTCAGTAAAGACGGCGCAAGCCTTCTTGTTGAGCTCGGCCTTGGCCTCGTCGGTCATTTCGTCCCACTTGGCATACTCTTCCTTCAGAGCGTGCATGGGGCAATCGTGCTTTTCTTCGACGACTTCTGTCTTTTCCTCCTGAACGGGCTCAGCGGCTTGTTCGGGTTGCTTAGGGGTGTTGTTGCAGGCCACCATGAAGAGGCTGGCCAGTCCGAGAGTAAGAACTAATTTCTTCATTTTTAATAAGTTTAGATTATTGATTTGATGTTTTTGTCTCATTTTGAGCGCGCAAAAATACAAAATATTTCAATAGAGCTTAAAAATTTGTGTTTTTTGGTAAAAAAATCTTTTTTATAATAAGGTTGTTTTTTTGTCGGGGAATGCCTAATTTTGCGGTCACGTTTTTTGCGGTTTTGTTTTTGGCTGCAAAAGGAGTAAACAATGTATAATCAACTAATTATAAATTCATACTAAATTCAAAGAAATGGCAGAAAAAAAGTTTTTGACATGCGATGGTAACCAGGCTGCGGCCCATGTT
>JAEEGJ010018414.1_pt1 | contig 15600 bp, 9 predicted proteins | sample 8958761 | NCBI WGS metagenome assembly JAEEGJ01 (sample SAMN16246546, study PRJNA631951) | gut metagenome | biome: gut microbiome; feature: rumen; material: RS-attached | host: Bos | place: Iran: Karaj | collected 2018-10
ATGCTATGATGAAGGATTCTTGAAACGTAACCCTTACAAGTGGATTCGTATTGACAAAGAGAAATCGAAAGGTGGCATTGGCAAGTATCTTTCTCCATTAGAATTTGCGAAGGTTCGCGATGTCGCATTACCTTCTGAATGTCTTCAGAGAGTTCGCGACGTGTTCGTTTTCCAAACTTACACCTGTCTTTCATACACCGACCTACACGACTTCGATGCGAGCAAAATTAAGGAAGTGAAAGGAATGAAGGTTTACGTTGGTAACCGGGCAAAGACGAAGCAGACGTTCACAATCCCACTACTATCACCAGCCTTAGCCGTGCTGAAAAAGTATCAGAATAAGTTACCCGTCATCAGTAACGTTAAGTATAACGAGTACCTGAAGGTTATTGCTCAGGCGGCAGGCATTGATAATCCAGTATCGAGCCATTGGGCAAGGCATACAGGCGCAACTTTGTTGCTCAATGAAGGCGGCATGGATTTGAAGACAGTAGCTAAGATTTGCGGTCACTCATCCTTTAAAATTACAGAACAAGTCTATGCAAATATGCTCGATGATACGGTAGTTGACAAGATGGCTGCATACGAGAAAACACTGAAATAAAAACTCCGCATATATTTGTACCTGAAATCCTGCAGATGATTCCACATATCAATCCGCAGAGATATTTGAGGAATACAATGCGGAATACAATGCTGGATAAAAATAGTTTATGTCAAACAAAAATCGTATTAGTATGAAACAAGTAAATCGACAAAATCAGTATGCGGAATTTTCGATGACCATTTCAACGAGCAGAGAACTATGGCTCTACCTGTTTCGTGGGCAGAAAAACTCATCAGAAAAACTTACACGCGTAGAGGCGTTCCACGATCTTATAGAGCGGCAGTATGCTGCACTACAGCAAGAGAACGAATGCATCTTTGGGAGTATAAGCAGCCTGTCAAGAGCCTGGCACTGGGATAGAGATACCACGAGTGCCTTTATTACGGATCTGGAAAAGTTTGGGGCGGTGAGTCGTTACGACATAGGAAAACGTGCAGTTTTAAAACTGAACTGTACTATCGGCTAATGATCCATTCTAAGGCACCATAGATGCCCTCGGATGCAGAAGACTGCTGTTTGTGGTATCCCTATATCCCAGACATTCTTAGTGCTGTTACACCGTCTTAAATTGGGTGGCGTGTAACAGCACTCTTTTCACACATGTGTTTTCGGAATCGTCATATAGCTTTCTCAACAATCCTCGCAGAGTGTCGAAAATTCTCTAAAGGCGCTTGCGCCTATTGCGAAAATTCCGCAATAGAGGTAGCCTAATACCTGCCTTGGGGAAAAATCCCGCAAGCAGCCGCCACAAACCAGGGTTGAGCAAGCTCATTGGCTGAATAGGCTTAGGGACACCCCGAGACCCCGCACCAAAACGTTTTTCGACGAAGTTCTAAGCGCACAAGAAAAATGACGAAGAATAACCTTTCCCAAGGGTCTGCATTCTGGTTGATGATTAGCAATAGCAATCTGTGATGAGAATCTTAGCGTAGATGACGGGCCTGAATAGAAATGAAATTGCTTGATCAACGTTTTATCATAGGCAAGAAATGATTTCGAAGTTGTTTGGTTGTCGCAGAAAAGTTCCTCTTCAAGTCCATGATGATATTGTATCCCATCAAGGTCTTTCCTGTTGATGAAATTTGTTTAATATTGGGTAGCTGACATGTCTGGCTGATGATTTCTCGATTGTGCAAACAATGGGACAAAATAGCGTATCAGATACACCCTCTTTGGAGTTACATGTTATCATGGAGCACAGTCCTTCGGTGACCAACTATTATCGTTTGATTTCTATGCGGAAATTTCATTCATCGAGTGTAAAGAGAAGAATGCCGAGAATGAACAATGACCATGTAAATCTTTATAGTGAGTAAACTAATGCGGAAAATAATGCGGGAATAGTGGCATACCTCTACCGAATAGTTCCACATATTCATTCTGCGGTATTTTCCGCTCTTTATGTTTGTATAAAATCCGCAATTGAAATATTTGTAGAAAGCGACAAGAGTGAGTTTGCTTAGAAGACTGAGTAATTTGGCAAGGTTGTAAGTAAAAAAGACAATACAGAAAGGAATATTCGTGCATTGTAGAGGCTAATCATAAAATGTTCATGCGGTTGTAGAGGATGCAATTTGTGCCAACGAGAAGGATTGGCAGAATAGGCTGATAGTACGTCGAATATTTGGTGCAAAGATAGATACAAGACGTTTCATCAAATATCTATTTGAGGCGCAATATCCAGAAGAGTTATCTCTCCTCGCTAACGAAAGATGTTGTCTTCTTTACTCTCTTTAGTGTTTTTCTCTGCTCTGGTCTTTATTGCTTATCTATCTTACTAAGAACAAAATATTCCCATATATAGTTGCATTATCTCCTACTATGGATTTCCAATATATTTGCTCGAATCTTTGTAGCGCCAAAAGTATCTGTATAAAATAAGTATTTCATATTATTCTTTCTTTCATTCATACCTAAATCAAATCTATCTTCAATGCCTCTTGTAGTTGTTTCAGTACATCTCGTTTCATTTTACTCAAAGGTCGGTCAGAAAATAGAGACGCTTTCATTTCTGTTCCAAAGATCAATCTATATGCTTGTTCTTTTGAAATAGTTCCGCCGTATGCCTTCATTACCTTTTCTTTCAAATCCATCAAATAGTCAGGCGGGTTTGCATAGGCGAAATCCAAAATGTCTTTAACCTCGCTATTCGCATATGGTCTATATACATCCTCTATCTTCAAAATGCTGGCAGTTGCGTTCTCCTCTTCGGTACCACCAGAAAACGTCAATTTCCACTTCCCTCTAATTAAGGGAGCATATTGAAATTTTGCTGTCATATCCTCTGTTGAGCAATATGGATGTACATGGCTCCCATATTTAAATTCCTTTCGTAGCTTAATGCCTCTATTGCAGATGGGGCATGATGGAATCAAGTTATAAATACTCATTGATAGAAGTGGATGCTTTTCTTTTGAGAGCCAATGATCAAAATCTGGCCTTGATATTGCAGTACCATTTTTATCCTCTACTGTAAAAGCATATATTCTGTTACAGTATACGCAAGTTCTTGTTCCGATCCTTCCCGCCAAATCGTATGAAACTGCCTTATTACGTGAAATGCGCCCATCATAATTGAAGGCTTTGAATATCTTCCTTTTTGAAATAGCCTCACCTCCTTTTGATCTTATGTTCTTTTCCAAATCGGCATTCAAAGAATATAGCCTTTCTGGTGGCCAAAGTAACAATTGTTCAATCACATCAGAACTTTCGTTTGGCAATAGTATTTCCTTTACAGATTTCTTGATGGAAGAATTCTGCACAGATTGAAAAATGGAATCCAAGAATGTATCCTTATACCATTTTAGTGTTTCATCTGGAAGTTTTTTAAGATACCACATAACTATCAAAAATTCTATTATACTCTCTCTTAAGAGCATCTTTAACAATTGGTTCATCAATTAGCGAAATAACCTCAAATAGCCATCTTTTAGAGAATAATATCTCAAAATTCACACAATCTAATGAACCGTCAGCATTTAGTGGGACAAATTCCATATATTCTGCAAGTTCATTGTTGCCTATCTTAAACTCATTCCAATTAAAGGATTTCTTACCGTTTTCTTTCATGGTATCATATATAACAAGACATACTATTATCCTGTTGATAATTTTTTGTGCGAAATCACCAATGCTCCCATTTTTCATAAAGAATGGATGCTTAAGCATGTCATGTATATTTGCACCAAATGATCTAAGTTCAAATGTTGCTTGCTTTCCATTTTCCAAACAGAGGATTTCGCTCCGCACAACATCAGATAAGATAAATGGAGAGTGCGTAATAAAGATTAAGTTTAGTCTCTTAAGCCTTCTCAATTCTGCTCTTTCTATCTGTTCAAGTAAGTAATTCAGATAACTCTTCTGATACTCTGGATGATAATAAAGTTCTACCTCTTCAAGTACAACGGTCACATTTTCGTATGCTAATTGAGTCTTTCCCTTCTGTTCATTGTCGAGATTACGTAAATGATAGATTAATGATCCAACAGAATTCAGACGTTGAATCATTCCAGAACTTAAAGTGCCCATTGAGAAATAATTCATCCCGTCGTGCAATATAATATCTCCCTCAAAAACTGGGCATGGCAAATGCCATTGAATTTCTTTTAACGATTTTCCTCGCATCAACATGTTAAGGCTGTTAAACGAAAGATAGTAGTCATAATCTATATCAGAGATCTCACACATATTAGCCCCATAATAGTCTTTATTCTGCTTTAAGTAGTTGATAGCTTGTCTGATTTTAAGTGTACGATAATCATCTGTTTTCAAAATCAATATCAAATCCTGTCTTATCGTTCCTATAGCGTCTCTGTTTGGCCATTCTCTTACAAGTGTAATATAGGTCTCGTCGTTCAGATAATAGCCATTACAGAATCCATTATATGTTTCTACGATTGAGATGAATTTGTAGAGCACATATAACATGGCAGCATTCCTTGGGTCGTTAGTATTTTTCAAGACCTCGTTTAACGCAACGTCCTTCATAGCATATTGATCTGTTTCAGTTAGACAACGCCAAACTAACAATATCAATAATATACGGTAAAACTGGCGATAATTTAGTTTTGATAATTCCCTCGATGTGTTTACAAGCAGGCCAAACTCCTTTCCGAATTCATTCCGAGGTCTCTTCTTCGTTTTTTTGTCAATTGGGTATGCAGTGTCATTTATCAGAGTAAGGTATCTTCGCAAATCGGATTTCCTGCCACGTGTTCTTTCGTCTAAGATTCCACTGCATAAGCGTACCAATTCTGGATTCTCTGCAAGTTCTGGTCTGAAGTCTTTCCAGAAAGAATGAAAAGCAGCAACAACATCCTTTGAGGCTAATCCGTCTTTATTATCGGGCATGTAAATATCTTTCCAGACTATTTCATCTTGCCAATGCTCAAAAAAATACTCTCGTATACATTTCTTAATTAACTTGCTCTCTTTTTCCAATGAGAATGCATAGCCTACAGCAGTTTCGTCAGAGCTCACCATCCTTGATTTATCATTCTCTTTGCCTTTCACGAATATTGACATCAACCTTTGCTTGGAAAGATACTCTTCTTTATTTATATCAATATTACCTTTTGTTCGCATCGGATTCAAAACAATCGGTGTCTGGTAAGAATCGTTTTTATGAAACAGACCATCTATCCAAAACCCTTCTGTATTCTTAACCCCTCCTAATGACACGGGTGAATAAGCATAGAGTGAGTAATTGATGACCATCGTGTAAAATAAAATATTAACATAATGCTCTTTAAGGTATTTCTTCTTTTCCTTATCCGAGCCCTGTAGTAAAATAATTACATCACCATCTTTATACCATGACACATCGTCACCGACACATTTAATAGCATAGATTGTCGAATCGACTTCGTAATATAAAATAGCGGCAACACCACTTACATAATTCAGTGAAGGTTGATCTTCCAGAAAGCCATACTTAAAAGCAAAATTATTCAAAATACGAAGTATTACTTCGAGGAGGGAACTTTTACCCTCTCCGTTTTTGCCTACTATTGCATTGATGGTGACTTCTATAGAACTTCCACTTTCTCTAGGAATGTCATAAAGCTTTTGGGCGAATGAATTATTATTGCAATCACGCTTAATACATACTAAATGTTCATTACTCTTATCAATTTCATATTTTGACGAAAGCAGATACACTTCACCTTCTTTCAAACGCTTCCTTATATAAGGAGCGCAATCTTTAAGAATCTTTATTCCTACTATTCCAAATGACATGAATACTTTTTTTATTATTAATACTGTTTTTATGCCCATACTGCCTCAGATAAAGCTAATAGCACCTTGGACAAACACTTCTTTTGTTCTTTCATTTCCATCAATTTAATGCCTTTCCACATATCGCCAGAAAAAACAAACGTTTTTTCGGTATTCTGATGAAAAACTACCGAATATCTCAACAAGCATTTCCACGCTTTTACTTTGTGCCATCGTCATGAGCAATAATTGTACATAATTAGCTTATTTTCCACATATTATAGACGTCACGACGCCGGTTGAATGCTATTTTACCTCCTTCCATAATGCTTACAATTGCCTTTTGTATATCGGGTGTATCAATTGAACCGTCTTTCAATTTTATGCTATCACCATCCTCAAAATCACATGCTATAACTTTCTCGCTTTCGCCAAGCACGGGAATATTAGCATTATGTGTGGCAAAAATGAATTGCATCTGGGGCTTTAACTTTATTATTTCCATAATTACCTCTTCATAAATGGTTTGGTTGTCGAGATCATCTTCTGGCTGATCGATCATCAATATATTGGCATTTTTTTGTGCCAATAAAAACAGAATCAAAGCAGAAGCCCTCTGTCCTAATGAATGACGGGACAAAGCCTTTCCTTTATATTTGATGGTAACCTTATTTTCCACTTTATAAGTAAGCAAATCACCAAGAGATTCTTTAAACCTCTTAATTACTTCTCCAACAACATTATCATTAAGACCATTTTTGAAATCCTCCCAATTCCTGAATATCTCTATATAGTCTTTGTAATCTGTTTCAATATTCTGATATGTTGCGTCTCTTAGTCCAGTTCCTTTTAAGAATCCTTTGAGATGATTGATAAAGTCATTTCTCCGTCCCTTGAATACTACATCTATTGTCAAATTTCCGTTGGAGTCATTAATCTTTGCAACTTCTTTCTCCAATGCAAGAAATTCTTGTCGCCAAGCCTCATTTAAGTCGTCAAGGGCTTTATTGAGATTTGCATTTAATTCTTTCTTTATCTCCTCTTGTTTCCCAATTTCTATTATTTTGATTTTTGATTCAGTCAATAAACTGTTAAGTTTCAAAAAAGTATCAGGATTTATCGTATCAGAATTAAGCTCGCGTTTTATTTTGGCAAAATCTTCTGCCATTGATTCTTCTTTCTCCTTTACCTCACTTAATGCATGTTCAATCCTTTCAATGCCCATTGAAAGTTTTTCTGCCAAAGACTTTATTTCTTCGGAAATTGAGCTCAACTCCACTAGTTCTAAATTAACCTTCTCGAAATGTACCTTGTTTTCATCAGAGCCAACTAATGGTTCCCAGTATTTATTTGATAAACTAGCAATATTCAATAATTCTGCCCTGAATTGTTTGATTGAAGCTATCCTTGACTGTAGTTCTTTTTTGTCCTTTTCAAATTGAGTTTGGACTTTTAATTTATCCTCCACCCCATTGTCCTTAAAGAATTTAAGTTTTTGTTCAGTATCTTTAATTGTCTTTTCAATTTCTTCTTTTTGTGAGGCAATGTCTTTTACCTTCTGTAATTCTAATACACAATTCCTTACTTGAAGTTTTTTCTCGTCAATAATCGATTTGTGGTATTCTAAATGCGACCATATTAATCGATGAAGCAATTCTGATTCAAAGGTTTCTTTTTTATTTGAAAGGTCTTTTTGTCCAAAATAAACAGGAATCATGAAAATGGCAGATAGAGAGCAATCAAGTCTGTTGTTGGCATTATCGTATATAGAAGATGATTGACCAAGTATCCGTTCTACACGGTATTCTTTTCCATCGTTACCTCTCAACTCAACTGTCACCTTGCCACCGCTTCCAAGGATGTAGTTTACGAGGTCATTTTTATATGACTTGTCTGCTGCAGCATCATTCAACTTTATTCCAAGAGCATCTCTTAGAATTTCTATTATGGCAGATTTTCCGCTTCCACGAATACCTATAAAACTATTAAGATCTGATGAGAGCTCGATATTTTTACCGTCTAATTTCCCACCACTGAATGAGATAGATTTTATATACGACTTTGTTTGGGTCGGGATTATAGGACTAAGCCTGTGCTGATGGTCAATTAGGGCATATTTAAGAGCCTCAAAATTAAAATCCCCTATTTTTATGTATATTTTAGCATCAATACCGTCTATAACATGAGCTTTACCAACATTAACTATTGATTTACAATCAGAACCTTGAACAAATGCAGGCATCCATCCATTAAACCAAGTAATGCAATTATTGATAGTATCTCGCTTTGTAACTTTTTGGAATCCTAGAATTGAGCATTTGAAAAGTTCATCATTCCCGATGGCCATGATTCTTCCGCCATCCAACTCATTAAAGAATCCTTTATCCTGATCAACGTGAGCCAAAATAACAAAAGAGTCTCTTCCTTGTAATCTATGTTCATTTAATTTTTTCAGAACATCCATTATACCAAGTCTACACGGAGTGTTCTCATTTTCACGGTTAGCAACCCCTTCAAATGCAGAAGTAAGAAACTGGTTTATATAATCGTCATCACCACTTATCCAACTCTCTTTGTCGAACACGATAAGTGTATGTATTCCATTTGCACCGTCATTAACTGATAGCTCTACACCTGGCAATAACCATATTCCTTTTTTGTTGGCAACCTTTCTTAAACTTTTATACTCATCTCGGTCGAACTTATTATGATTAGTTATTACACCTATGGAGATGTTTTCATCCACAAGTTTTTCCACATATTTACCATTAAATTGCTCTGGTATATCTGTGTATATGAACTCTTTGTCTGCTTTGGTATGCAAATGAAAATCTGCACGAAGCCATGTCATTCCGTTCTGAAAAGTTGTATTTGCCATAAATAATCAAATGTCAGATAAAACACATTATTTCATTCTCAAATAATACGTATCTTAAATCTACTGTTTCTCATTACCCAAGCATCAATTATTATCATTAATGTCATGGGCAAATCATAACCAATACGTAGTCTGTAACTCAATATCGTGTTGCGCTCCAAGTCTTTTTCTTTTTCATTCGCCTTCATCATATCAATCTGCTTTTCGGTCGCCTAATGAATTCCATCTCAAGCGTCAAATATTCGCGAAACCTATTTTTGTTGCAAATATACAAATTTAATTCTAATAATATCGCAGTTTAACCATTTTTTATAAGTGATAGAGTCTTTTTCTTTAAAAACAATAGATTATTTGTGCATAAAATGAATAAAATTCATTAAAAACGTTGATTTTTGCAACTTTTAAGAGGTTGGAGTCTTTACTCTGCGAAGAATTTTGTAACTTTGTGCCATTAATCTAAAATGTGCAATATGGCAGCTAACAAAGATCTCAACCGCCTAAAGGTGGTGCTTGTAGAGAAAAAGAAATCCAGTCTCTGGCTATCCAGACAACTGGGATGTGCGCCAACAACGGTATCGAAATGGTGTACTAATTCATCACAACCCCCATTAGAGATGCTGATGAAGACAGCTAAACTGCTTGACGTGGATTTGAATGACCTCGTCAGGTTTGAAGAACTTGATAAAAGCAATTAGAGAATAATTAAGAATTACCCGTTGGTGGGATGTGTTAGACGGAAATGAAAACTATATCACGATATAAACTGCTCGACTACATTGAGCATGAGGAAATCGCCTTTCAGTTTGGCGATGGGCTAATGTGTATCACCCATCCCAATGGAGATTATGGAGATGATGATTTGGCCCAAAGCATGACTAAAGATATTGAAGAGATGAAGAAATTCATTTCCGATAGTCACGGCATTAGTGTTGTTTGCAAGGAAAATATTGCAAGCGAGAATGACGAACTTGGTTTTAACGAGTTTGCTGACTGGTCAAAAGATACGGATTTGCTGATTCTGGTAGATGAAGGTCTGCTACTTTGTCTGCCTGACCCAGACACACGCGATGTCATTTTTGACGCAGCATAACATGACTGACTGAGAAATATGGCGAAACGAAAAATCAAAATAGGGCTTGTGGATGCCGACCTGCTTTGTAATGGGACACGGCACCCTAACCTTGCTCTATTGAAGATTGCCGGTTATTTCAGGGATAATGGTTATGTACGTGGCTATACTGACGACGCCAGCTGCTATGAACTGATTACGAATGAAAGCAACTTCGAGGAGTTGCAGAAGTACGACTATTTCTATGTCTCATGTGTATTTACATTTACCATCGATGACCCTCCACTTGTGCTAACAACTCTTCTCAACGACAAGAAACTCTCAAAACGAGTCCGCATGGGTGGTACTGGCACTTACGCCAATCTTTCAGTGGAGGAAGGTTTCGCAGAGAAGCGTGAAGAAGACATGCACCGATTAGAGAAAGACGCATTTCTGAATACGCTTAAGAATAAGTCTGGTGGTTATGGCATAAACATGCAGACCCAGATGCCTGACTATCACCTATACGATGACTTTGTAAGCGTTATGGAGAATGTCAAGTCATCTGATGTGTATTACAAAGACTACAAAGAATACTCTATCGGCTTCTTAACGAGAGGCTGTTTCCGCCGCTGTCCTTTCTGCGTTAATAAGCTGGAACGCAAGGCTATGCCATACTCCAAACTTAGCGACTTCCTTGATAACGAGATTGACGAAACAACCGGAAAGCTTAAGCGTCCATACATTTACCTCTGGGATGACAACTTCCTCGCTTCGCCATATTGGGAACAATTGTTGGATGAACTTATAGCAACAAAGCGCCCATTCCAATTCCGTCAGGGACTTGATGAACGCTTGCTGGCTCAGCATAAGCGTGGTGAGGATATGGCTAAGAAGCTGGCAAGTGCAAACTATCATGGCGACTTCATCTTTGCTTTTGACAACTGGTTTGACCGCAAACTCATAGTAAAAGCCCTCAAAATATGGAAGTTCTATTGTCCCAAGAAAGAAACAAAGTTCTACTTGTTCTGTGGTTTCCGGCAGTCGGAGAAAGACTATAAGAAATTCCAGTTGGATGTGGCAGAGATTTTTATGCGTATCTGCGTGTTGATGAGATATGGATGCCTTCCATACATCATGCGACATGAGGATTACAAGAAGGCACCTATCTCCAATATTTATGTGCAGATAGCCAGATGGTGTAACCAGCCAGGCTTCTTCCGCAACCTGTCTTTTTGGCAATTCTGCTATAAGAATCAAACGTTTTGGGAAGAGCATACACTTGGCCGTGAACATTCAAGGCTAAAGACTTATGAAGAGTTCATGGAGGACTATAATAATGGGTATTATGATGAGATAGGAATCTCTACCCCTCTGAGAACCGTAGTGGATTTTTTGAACCAATTCAAGGAACACAAAGATTTGTTTTTGTCATTTTTCAACATGTCTTTTAAGCAGATGATTGATTCGAATTTATGGTATCGTGATACAGAAATCACATTAAATGGAGTGAAATACACTATGAATAGTGAGTTCTGGAACAACTTAATCGGAAACGCGGCAAATGAACGTGCTCTATTAAAGGCATTCTATACACATTCAGATGTCAGCCTTATTGAGGATGATACGAAAAGTGCATTACTGTTGGAAGTGCTTAAGAAGCATAAATGTAGCGACATTCTGGAGATAATTGAGGATGACTTTACTCCTGCAGAGGTTGATAAGAAGGACATCTCTCAGTTTAGCGATTTCAAAGATGCATACTACACAGTACCCTATATGCTTCAGAACTGTGGATTCAAGGATGTTGATTATTCGAAGATGGGATATATGTTGCGTGATGAAAAGCGCAAAGATGTTGCAGACAAGAAGTATGGCGAAAACCACATGAAGACTGCGGCTCAATTAGGTTTGTGCCATTTTGAGAAGTGCAGGGCTAATCCTAATGCCCTGGGCAGCAATTTTATTAAGTTGAGCGAAGCTGATAGAAGAAATATACTACCAAAGTTATGTCTTTATATTCCATTCATCCAGAACTACTTCATGGCTGGAGCAACAGACGAGGTTCGTGATGAAATTCTCAGTATATTGTCTCTCACCACACAGGTAAGGAGGCGTTCCAATGTCAATACTATCATTCAGACGATAAAGGAATCAATAGAATATGAGCTTTAAGGATTTACATATAAAATCATGTTATGAATCTGGTATAGATGACATAATAGAGGATTATTATGTGCCGGTCCTTGGTGCAGCGGTTCAATATGACCGCATAGCTGGATTTTTCTCCTCTACTTCCTTGGCAGTTGCTGCTCGCGGCATTGCTGACTTTATTACTAATGGCGGTAAAATGAGACTCATAACGAGTCCTCGCCTAAACGGGGAGGATATTGATATCGTTAAGAAGATAGTTGATAATGACCCATCTCTGAATATATCCGTTTTTGGGCTTGACTTGGATAATCTTGAAAATGAATTTGAAAAGAATCATGTAAAAGCTCTTGGCTGGATGCTCGCTTCGGGCTTGCTCGAAATGAAATTGGCCGTTGTCTTTAATGATGACGGTAGCATCTGTGATAACGAGACAATATCAGAGAAAGGTTTGTTCCATCAGAAAGTGGGAATACTCAGAGATGCAGAAGGGAACGAAATGTCGTTTAGCGGTTCCATTAATGAGACGGCTTCTGCATGGGTCAACAACGATGAAGAATTTAAGGTGTTCAAAGAGTGGACAGATGCCTGCGAATATTTTGTGAGAGACAAGAAACGCTTTGATGAAATATGGAATGGAGAACGTAAGAATGTGAAAGTCTACAACCTCCCCACAGCAATTAAGTCAAACATTGTCCGCTATTCAACTGATTTCGATTTAGAAGGCATCTCGCTTAAAAAATATCGTTCCATCCGAATGAAGAGTTTCAATTTCAAGAATGACAAGAAACTATTCTTCTATCAGGCAGATGCTTTAAACAAATGGAAAGCAAATGACTATAAGCTACTCTTTGAAATGGCTACTGGCACAGGCAAGACCAGGACTGCTATTGCTGGAATCAAGTATCTGAACGAAACAAGAAAACGCCTGATTACAATTATTACAACACCTCAGAATACACTTTCCAAGCAATGGAAAGACGAAGTTGATGGTCAGAATTTGTCCTTTGACGAGAGTGTCATTGTTGATGGATCTGTACCCCAATGGGACGGCTTGCTCGTCAAACTTCTACTAAAGAATGGTGCTGGTATGGCAGATCACATTTGTCTATATACAACTCACAACACTGCTTCTTCTGAGAAATTCACCAATGCTATTCAACAAAACTTACATCTTGGTACTGATGTCTTGTTTGTTGGCGATGAAACACATTGGCTTGGAGCTCGCAAGTTCCAACAGGCCCTACTACCTTGTTATAAATACAGAATAGGTCTTAGTGCTACTCCCAGCCGTTGGTTTGATGATTCAGGTACAGCTAAACTTGTAGCGTTTTATGGAAATGCGAACTTTGAGTTTACTATCAAAGATGCTTTGACAGAATACAACCCGATGACAGGGAAACACTTCCTTGTCAATTACCACTATCTCATATCCAAAGTCTCTCTTGACGAATCTGAAACAGAACAATATAAGGAGGTCTCTGCAAGAATCAGCAAATATTGGAACATGAAAGACAACGATCCTGAAGCTGCCCTGACTCTTGAAAGGCTAATGGAAAAGAGAGCTAATATTATCAAGAATGCTTCTGCCAAATACCATCAGTTGGAGGTGATTCTTGATGACCTCCAGGCAAAGGGAAGAATTGAGAATATGATTATCTTCGTGTCACCGCAACAAATAACAGAAGTCCTTAACATTCTCGCCTTAAAAGGTATTATCTTCCACAAATTGACGGAGAAAGAGGGGACTAAAGCCGAAAAACGTTTTGGAAACAAGTCAGAGCGGGAGCACATCATTTCTAAATTCAAATCAAAGGACTACCAGGTTATTGTTGCCATCAAGTGTATGGATGAAGGAATAGATATTCCCACGGCAGATGTGGGAATATTGATGGCATCAAGTACCAACCCGCGTGAATATATCCAGCGTATAGGTCGCATCATTCGCCAGAGTCCCAATAAACTATCTGCAGATTTGTACGATATTTGCGTAGATACGATAAATTGTGTGGATGATGATTATGTTGCATTGGAACGCAAAATAAGAGTTAAAGAACAAACCCGTCTCAGAGAGATTGCAGAAAATGCAATCAATTCGATAGATGCATTAACAGTAATAAATTCATTAGATTAATATGGCCATCAGCAAGAAAATCCTAACGAAGATAGCAGATAAGACAATGTCTGATATCGCTATGCAGAAGAACATCGAGAGTGTGCTTTCTGGCATTGAAGAAGGTCGTCAAGGTAAACGAATTATTGACAAAATAATGAAATCCATTTAACGCTATGAGAATAGAGAACATTGAAATTCAGAATTTTCGTCAGTATCGCAATCTGTCATTCAAGTTCCCACATTCCAAAGGGGATAATGACTTGCATATTATCTTCGCCAACAATGGTGTAGGAAAGACGAATGTACTCAATGCTATAACTTGGTGTCTTTATGACACAGAAATGCATCTGGGTGATAAAAATACAGCACTTGCTATATTGAATAACCAAAAGGTACAGGAGTTACGCGAACATCTGCCAGAAGGAGGTAATGCGATAGGTGATGCTACAGTCCGGATTCTCTTCTCCTCAGATGATGGTTCTGAGAAGATTCGTTTCCAGAGAATTGGAAAGTTTAATGTAACAAGTGAGGCTGTTATTCCTGTGAATACAGAATTTTCTATTATGCACTTCGCTGAAGGAGAATGGAATTCTATTGATTCTGAGGAGGAAACATTGTCACTTGTTAAGAAGAACGTCCCAGAGGAGATTCACGAATACATTTTCTTCGACGGTGAGCATCTGGAGAACTATTTCAAGGCGGGACAGTTTGAAAATATCAAGAATGGCATCGAAGAATTGACTCAGGCAAAAATCATTGAAAAAGCAGAAACAGCATTCAACAAATACCTGACAGATATTCTGAACCCCCAGATAGCCAACTCTTCTGTCAAGGATATTTCCACTGCGCAAAAGGAATTAGACAAGATACAAGAGGCTGTAGATGCAGCTGACAATACAATAGAGACACTGAAAACTCAAATCAACAATTGTGACGATGAAATCGCAACTCTTGATAATATTATCAGTGGCCATATACATGTATCGGAGAAAACTGCCAGATTAAAAGAGGTTGATGGTTTGATAGAATCACTGAAAGGTGAAATTGCCAAGAAGAAAGCGGAAATGATGGTATTTGCACGTGAATATGTTCAGTACTTTGCTTTATATCCCGCCATCAAGAACTTATACATTTATATCCAAGAACAAGATAAACACGGGAAATTACCACCTCGTATTGACAAATTCCTACTTCAAGCAATAGAGGAACATAAACATTGCTTAATCTGTGACCAAGATTTGAGCGACCATTCTTATAGCTTTATTCAGGAATTGAGGAAAGAACTTGAAGTGTCGTCAGAAACATCGGCATTATTGAATAAGTCGATGGTAGTGCTTCGCCAGTATTTGGAAAAAATGGCGCAATACCAGACAAAGCGTGAAGCCCTGATGAATGAAGAAAAAGCTCTTCGTAAGCAATATAATGATTACCTTGATGAAGAAAAACAGCTAAACATCTATCTGATGAATATCCCCAACACTGAGGCTGTCACCAAGGCCATCGAGGATAAGAAAGAATATCGTAAGAAGCGTGACGAAATTGTAGCAAAGAAAGGCGTTGAAGAGGAGCATAAAAAGGATCTT
>JAEEGJ010018416.1_pt1 | contig 15598 bp, 15 predicted proteins | sample 8958761 | NCBI WGS metagenome assembly JAEEGJ01 (sample SAMN16246546, study PRJNA631951) | gut metagenome | biome: gut microbiome; feature: rumen; material: RS-attached | host: Bos | place: Iran: Karaj | collected 2018-10
CGAGTTCAGCTACAACGGCGCTACGGTGATGTTGGCTCCTGCCACAGGCTTCTATGCCGATCCCGAGAAGGGACGTCATCAGGCCCGTATCACCTACTGCATCTGCATCGACGACCTGAAGGCCGCCATCAAGTGCCTTGAGGAAGCTTTGAGGGTGTATCCTGGTAGATTGAGAAAGTAATCATCTGAAAATATGTAAGGGGCTACCATAAACATGGCAGCCCCATTTTTTTTGTCCATCAATGCAAGACTCTCGACAACGCTGCGCGGAATTGTGGCATGGGGCATTGTGTGTCTCGCTCGACAATGAGTGTTTTTAGTCCGGAGAAAGGCCTGATTTCTTCTTCGATATCCTTGATAGTGCGGTCGCTGCCGAAATAGGCAGGAGCGAAGCATTTCCAAAATTGGGTCGAGGTGGCCTTGTCCATGTGGAAGACTTCTTTGATGAAGGCTTCGTCGCTGAGGCAACAGCACAAATAAACCATGCCTACGTCAAAAAGCGGGTTGCCGTAACAGAAGTCGCCGAGATCGATGAAATAGCGTTGTTTGATGGTGAAGATGGCGTTAGAGAACTGCAAGTCGCCATGGATTGCCGTATCGGTGTCGGGAACGTCGGCGATGAATTTTGCGATTTTGTCTTTTTCGGCTGTAGTGAAGAAGGGGTTCTGCTCCAAGAGACGATAATAACGGTCTTTCACGCTTTCAAACTGTGTGGTGTTGACATGTGTGGAGTGGAGTTGGAGACACATTTCAGCGAACTCTTCGGCATATTGCTGCACCTTTTCGGGATGGTCGGCAGTGGCGCGTGAATAGGAGGTTTTGCCGAGGATGCGGTGGAAGAGGATGCCATATCGGTTGTCGTCAGTCACCACATATTCGCCTGGTTCTGGCGTAGGAACGCCCATCTCGTAGACCTTCCGTGCCAACCTCATCTCGTCCAGCGGCTGTTGTATTTTCCCTGGAAAATAGAGCTTGAGCATGACCGAAGGGTCGGTCTTGTGGTCATAGCTTTCGCCGTTGGCACCACCGCCGGAAAGAACATAGTCATCCAATGAGATCTTGATGGCTTCCATTGACTTGGGAGATGAATTATGCGCCAAAATTAGAAAAAAGAATTGGAAATTGTTTGACTAGTCAAGATTTTGTAATTTTGCTGCGAATAAGAAAAGGAAAAATGAGAGGCAAGTCGTTTTCGGGCAGGTTGAGTTGGAGAATCATCGGCATTGTGTCGGTTATCTCCATCATTGCCCAAATAGCGGTGTTTGTTACCTTTAAGTGGTTGCAGGATACCCCTGTGATGCACCTGGTCATGTTAGCCATTGGGTTGGCCAGCCTCGCTGCCATCTTTTTTGCCTGTCGTGCCGTCATCAATTACATGACGCGTCCTGTTTCCGAGCTTTCAAAGGCCGTGCTCAAGATGGCCAATGGCAATCTGAAAGCCGTGTTGCCCGAAATCAAGAGCGAAGATGAGATGCGGCGGCTGCACGACAGTTTCCAAACCATGCAAAGTTCGCTCCTTGAATATATCGAAGAACTGAAGACCACTACCGCTGCCAATGAGCGCATCCAGTCGGACATTGAGTTGGCCCGTAAGATCCAGAGTGGGATGCTCCTTAAAAAGTTCCCTCCTTTCCTGTATGCGATGCTTCATCCTGCCAAGAGGGTAGGAGGCGACTTGTACGACTTCACCTTGAAGGGCGATCAACTCTATTTTGCCATTGGCGATGTGTCGGGCAAGGGCGTGGCCGCTTCCATTGTGATGGCTATCACGAGAGTGTTGCTTCGTTTTGTGGTGGGAATGGGCCTGCCTTTGGACGAGACATTGCTTCGCATTAATAACAGCTTTAGTGAAGCCAACGAAACGGGTATGTTCGTGACGCTGTTTGTGGCCCGCCTCGACCTGAAGACAGGGCACATGGACTATTGCAATGCCGGACACAACCAAATCCTGATCATTCCTCCCGACAGCGAGCCTTATTTCCTTCACAGTAAAGCTAATGTTGCAGTTGGGGTGATGTCAGGTTTTCAATATGAAGCGGAGCAAATCGACTTGAAACGAGGCACCCGCATCATCGCCTATACGGATGGCGTGACCGAAGCCGAAAAGGCGGATCAAAGTCAATATGGGGAAGAACGGCTGATGGCATGGGCAAAAAGTATCGTAGAGACGTTCCCCGAAACGACTGCACATGAAAAAGACGTCGTGGATAATCTATACGATTCAGTGCAAGCCTTTGTGGAAGGCAATCCGCAGAATGACGATTTAACCATAGTCAGTTTGAAGTTATGAGTTGTAGGGATGTCGCAGTGCGGCAGCCGTCATTTGAAAAAGAAGAAAACATGATGAAGAAACGTTTTAATCCAATAACGGACCGAAGCAGCGAGATTGTCGCCTTCCTGATGGCTTCGCCCGACATGCCCAAGGATGAAGACCTGCGTTTCAAGATTGAGCTTTCCATTGAGGAAGCCGTCGAAAACGTGGTTCAATATGCCTACGAAGGCGGTATCGGCTGGCTTGAGGCAGGCACTAGTCTGGATGACAAGTCGTTGATTCTCACAATAGAATTGCGAGATGCAGGTATGCCCTTCAACCCCCTTGAGAAAGATGACCCCGACATCACGCTTTCGGCCGGTGAACGTCCCGTCGGGGGACTGGGTATTTATATTTGTAAGAGCATGATGGATAGCATTAGCTATCGGTATGAAGATGGGAATAATGTTCTGGTTATGAGTAAGAGAGTTTAGAGTTTAGAGTTTAGAGTTTAGAGTTTAGAGTCATAGGGCTTCCACAATGTGACAGCCGATTTAGTAGCGATGAAAAACAATAATAAAATATGAAGGTAACAATAAACAAACAAAACGAAAAGACCCTTGTTGTGCTTGACGGGCGCATCGACAGCACCAACGCCGACCAGTTCCAACAAGACATCGCCTCATTGATGGAAGGTGAAAAGCCCGACATCGACATCGATTGCACGAACATGACCTATACCTCGTCGCAAGGTCTCCGTGTGTTCCTGCTCTTGCAGAAAAGCGTCATGGCTCGCGATGGCAAGATGGTGTTGCGCAACATGAATCCACGCGTGAAGGAGGTCTTTGACATCACCGGATTCTCCAATATCATCACCATAATCTAATATAGGGTATTATGAAACTCGATATGCACTGTGAGATGCTTCTCGGTGAGTATCACGAGAAACTTCCCATTTATGAGAAGATGAAAACCGTGGTTCTCGATTTGTTGCGTAACTGCCTCGACAAGAACAACATCCTTGTTTCGGGTCTTGAAGCCCGTGTCAAGTCGGAGCAAAGCCTGATTGGGAAGCTGGAGCTGAAAGGCAACAAATACCATACGTTGGAAGATATTACCGATATCCTTGGCGCACGCATCATTACCTACTACAGCGATGAAGTTGACATCATTTCCGCCTTGGCCGAAAAGATGTTTGAAATCGACTGGGCTAACTCTGTCGACAAGCGCAAGATGTTGGAGATTGACCGTTTCGGCTATATGTCGCTGCACTATATCTGCCGTATCCCCGAGACTCTGTACAAAGACCCTGAACTGCCTCAACTTAACCAAATGCACTTCGAGCTACAGATGCGAAGCACCTTGCAGCACGTATGGGCCAACATGTACCACTACATCGGATATAAGAGTGATGTGGAAATTCCAATTGAATATCAACGCAATATGAGTCGTCTCGCCGGAATTTTGGAGTTGGCTGACGAGCAGTTTAACCGTATCCGTAAGGATGTCAACAATTACCGTCGCAATGTGCAGTCGATGGTGGCTTCGGGCAACTTCGACGAGGTGCCGCTCAACGGTGATACATTCCGTAGCTTCCTTAAACTCAATCCTTTCCGTAATCTTGTCGACAAGATTGCGGCCATCAACCAAGGAGAGGTCTACGAGGACAGTCTCATGCCATATTACAACGTGCTGCTTCACATGGAGATGAAGACGATCGGCGACATTGTCAGAATGATCAACGAAAACAAAGAAAGCGCCTACCAGTTGGCACTGCTCCAGTTGGCTGGCACTGGTTTGGATATTGTGGCCTATTCGGTGGCACTCCAAAACCTCTGCATCGTCACCATCCTCAAGAAAGGCTACGGTGAGGCCGGATTGATGAGGCTGTTTGATGCGCTTTATGGCGAAAACGAATACCATAAGCAACGTGCCAAACGCATCGTTGAGCAGGCCCAAAAAATCAATCTCATCTAGTAACCATGAACAACCCATTAGAAACTACTTTCTTCGACAAAGCTGTGAAGTTTGCCACCGAAGCCCATAGTGGAACGGAGAGGCGCGGCAAAGGCTATCCCTATATCATCCATCCCATGGAGGCCGCCAGCATCGTGGCTACGATAACCAATGACCAGGAAATGCTGGCTGCGGCCATCTTGCACGACACTGTCGAAGACACTGATGTGACCATCGAGCAGATTCGGGAACAGTTTGGCGATAGGGTGGCTGAACTCGTCCAGCATGAGACGGCACCTATGGATGAAAGTTTGACATGGCGTGAGCGTAAGGCCATTCAGGTCAAACAATTGTGTGAAGCGCCATACGACAGCAAGGTGGTCGCCCTTGGCGACAAGCTCTCCAATATGCGCGGCATCGCCTTGGATTACCGTCAGGTCGGCGACGAGGTATGGAGCCTTTTCCATGCTCCGAATGGCAAACCCGATGTGGAATGGTACTATCGTTCATTAGCCGACGCCATGGCAGTACTGTCAGCGACGCTTCCTTATCAGGAGTTCGTCAGGCTGCTTGAAGAGGTGTTCGGATAATTCTTTTCTATTTTCGGAAAGCATGTCATCCCTACGCAGGTTGTGCGCTGGCATGGGATCTATGCTTTCAGAAAATGGTTCTTATGGAGTTGACTTCTTTATCCGCCTCCCATAGATTCTTTTCTTTCGCACACGCCCACGTAAGAATGACATGGGAGGCTGAATTTAGTAAAGGAAATATTTTGCCCTAATGGCTTTGAACACTTCAAGGTCGTTTTTCCAAGAAGCGCGGATTTCATCTGCGCTTTTCCCGTTCTGTATGTCGCGTTGCATCTGCTTGTCGCCTGAGAGCAGACGGAAATAATCCTTGAAGAATCCTTTGTCTTTCAACTGCAAATAGGCTTCGATGATCCATTCCAGTTGAATTTGGTTGTCGTTGAGGGCGTAGTCGTGGGCATATTCCACAAGGTTCTCGCCACGGCAACGCTGGCCTTCCAACAGGGGCTTGGAGGCGCCGCTGGTGCTTTTGGGCGTGAAGGTATAGCTACCGCGCATGTCGGGATGGCCATAGATTTGGAAAGGTGTCTCAGTGCCACGTCCCACGCTGACATTCGTTCCTTCGAAGAGACAGAGCGTGGGATAGAGGTACACCGACTCCCAGTTGGGCAGGTTGGGCGAAGGCTTCACGGGCAGTTCGTAGATAGCATTGCGGTTATAGCCTTTGATGGGAATGACGGTAAGGTCGCAAGTGACGCCGTTCTTCAGCCAGCCTTCGCCGTTCACCATCTTAGCGTATTCTCCAATGGTCATGCCATAGACGATGGGCACTTGATGCATACCTACAAACGAGTTGTTCTCTGGTCTGAGCACAGGGCCGTCCACATAAAAGCCATTGGGATTGGGACGGTCGAGGACGACGACGGGGAGATGGTTTTCGGCAGCGGCCTCCATCACGTAGGTCATGGTGGAGATATAAGTGTAGAAACGTACACCAACATCCTGTAAATCAAAAAGGATAATGTCGATGCCTTGCAGCATCTCGGGTGTGGGCTTCTTGTTTTTTCCAAAGAGAGAGATAATGGGTAGGCCGGTCTTCTCGTCTTTGCCATTGTTGATCCTTGCGCCAGCATCAGCTGTGCCACGGAAGCCATGTTCAGGTGTGTAGATTTTCTTTACTTGGATGCCCAACGAGAGCAAGGAGTCCACGAGATGTGTCTTTCCAATGATGCTGGTTTGGTTGCCCACAATGCCCACACGCTTGCCTTCTATCAAAGGTAGGTAGTCGTTGATTCGCAAGGCGGCGCTGACATAGTGGTCCTTGTCGATAAAAGCAAGGGAAGTGTCTTCTTCGACAAGGGTTTCGGTGATTTCAGTATTCACCTTTTGGCCTTGGGCATGGCATTGGGGAAGAAGGGCGCAAAAGAGCAAGGCGATGGCAAAGATTTGTCGTTTCATTTCGTTTTTATTTTTTACTTTTGCAAAATTATTGAAAAACCTGCAAATGTCGGGCCCAAAATTCATAGCAGACCGAATTTTTTCGCTTTCGAAGGAAAATCTTTCTTCTACGGTAATGCGTTTGGCTGTCGCGAGTGTGGCTTTGGCCATCGTTGTGATGCTTATTGCCTGGGCAGTCGTGGTGGGTTTCAAGAATCAGATCCGCGATAAGGTCATTGGTTTCGTAGCGCCGATTCATGTGCAGGCTTTGGACAAGAACGAGTCGGTGGAGGAGACTCCTTTTGTATTGGATTCATTGTTAATCAGTAGATTGAGTACCGTTGAGGGCATCAGCCATTACCAACAAGTGGCCAACAAGGCGGGTATGATCAAGACCGACGACGAGATTCAGGGTGTGGTGTTGAAAGGTGTGGATGAGAACTACGACTGGACGTATTTTGATAGTTATCTCCTTGAGGGAAAGATACCGAAATACACTGCCGACGAACGCTCCACCGAGGTGCTGGTCTCTAAGGCAATCGCCGACAAGATGTTGCTAAATGTGGGCGACGATGTCCGTGTGTGGTTCATCGACAAGGACATGCAGGCGAGAGGTAGGAAGTTTTCGGTTTCAGGCATCTTTGAGACCGGACTCGCTGAGTTTGATGCGCGTTATGTCTTCGCCGACCTCAACCAAATCCGGAAGTTGAATGGTTGGGAGGACGATGAGGCAGGACTGCTGGAGATGGCTCTGAAAGATGGTGCTGATGTCGACCAAGTCAACGAAAAGCTTTACTATGCCTTGCCTTCAGAATTGGCTTCTTATACCGCCCGCGAGAGCAACCCACAAATCTTCGACTGGCTCGATTTGCTTGACACCAACGTTTGGCTCATCATGGCCTTGATGCTGCTTGTGGCAGGCATCACGGTCATCAGCATGTTGTTGATTATCATTATCGAACGCACTTCAACCATAGGCTTGTTGAAGGCCATGGGGGCGAGCAACAAGTTTGTCCGCGAGGTGTTTTTGCGCCGCTCGCTGCGCATTCTGCTCATAGGCATGCTCATAGGCAATGTCATTGGGTTGGGATTCTGTTTCTTGCAGCAATACACTGGGTTTATCAAGTTGGATGCAGCCACCTATTATCTCTCTGCTGTACCTATTGAGTTGCATCTCAGCACTGTGGTTTTCATCAATTTGGGTACATTCCTGCTCTGGGTGCTGATGCTTTTGATTCCGACTTCGGTCATCAACCGCATCAGTCCCACAAAGTCGATTCGATTTGAATAAGCGAAAAAAACGTGTTTTTTGCTTGGCATTCCAATAATTTGCCTATCTTAGCGGCCGAATCAACTAAGCTATGAAAGACTTTACCATTGTGCCGCTGAAAGGCTACGGCGAGATACCTTTCGGAATGACCCTTGACGATACTGTCAAACTGTTGAACATGCCTGACTTCTATGAGGAGTTGAGCGACATGGAAGAGACGGGCAACCGCTCCATCTATTACGAATACGATGCCATCCAGACGAACATCTATTTTGAAGGCGTCACCAAGTCGGTGGTGGCCTGCTTCGAAACCGAAAACGAGGCGGCTACTTTGTACGGCAAGAAAGTGTTTGACCTCAAAAAGGATGAAGTCGTTAAGTTGATGAAAGACAACGGCTTCAAGGAGATGGAGGAAGAGACCGAAGACGGCGAACTGCGTGTTTCCTTCGAGGATGCCATGATCGACTTCTTCTTTGAGGGCGACAAAATCAGCGCTGTGAGCTGGGGCGTGCTTGTCGACGAACAAGGAGACATCATTTGATGAAAACCAAGATCCAACAGAAATACGACGCTTTTGTAAGCTATTTCGAGGAACACATGCCAGTGGCTGAAACGGAGTTGGAATACAAAGACCCGTATCAGTTGCTTGTTGCTGTTATTCTCTCGGCGCAGTGTACCGACAAGCGTGTCAATATGACCACACCTGCCTTGTTCCATCGTTTCCCGACGGCTCAAGACATGGCGGATTCGACGGTGGAAGAGATTTACACCTATATCAAAAGCATTTCTTATCCCAACAACAAGGCCAAAAACCTGTTGGGTATGGCTCAGACTTTGGTGCGCGACTTCAATGGCATCGTCCCCAACAATCTGGAGGACATGCTAAAGTTGCCAGGTGTGGGCCGCAAGACTGCCAATGTGATGATGGCTGTGGCCTTCGACAAGCCTGCCATGCCTGTCGACACGCATGTGTTTCGTGTCTCGAACCGCATCGGCTTGACCAAAAACTCGAAGAATGTTTTGGAGACGGAGAAGACCTTGGTGGCTCATCTACCTCAAGAGGTGATTTCGAAGGCGCATCATTGGCTTATATTACATGGGCGCTATGTCTGTATGGCAAGAAAGCCGAAATGCCAGGAGTGCGGCATCACGGCTTTCTGCGACTATTACCAAAAGAAACAAAGAGAGGTTTAATTGCTTCGTGAAACCTCCAGTTTCCCGATTTCCACTTCGTTGTTCTCGGAGATGATTTCAATCCAGGTGTTGTCTTCGCTGAACCACTTGTACTGCGAACCGATGCGGAAGATGAAGGTCTTTTCCTCTTCAGTGGCAGCGATGGGTAGCACGAAGCCACCGTTCTTGCCACCGGCACCGCCGAAGGATACGATCATCGGGAAGGTCTTCTCAGGATGCGGGTTACGCACCTTGATGATGATGTAGTTGGAACGGCGTACGGCCACATCAATCTTGTTGAATTCAAAACGCTTGGCTTCGCCAGCGGCCAACAGCATGGGCTCGCTGTTCAGCTCATACAGTTTGTTCTGCTCGATGATCTCGCTGATGCGGGCAATCATCTCGGTGGGGTAGATCTCCAAACCAAGTTCCTCTGCCTTGGTGTAAGCCTCGATGGCCTTGTCGAAGGTGTTGGTCTTGAAGTTGGCGTCGCCTTCCTTGACGAACTTCTCGTATTGGCTGCGCAAGGCGGCGATACGGTCGCTTTCCGACTTCTGGGCAATGGCCAATTGTGCCGTGGCCGTCGGGTCTTCAGGCTTGTATGCCAAGGCTGTCTGATATTGAGCAATGGCTTCAGCGAAGTTCTCTGCGGTCATGGCGCTGTTGCCAGCACTCATGGCCTTGTTGTAGTTGGCTTCCAACTCAGCTGCCATCTGGGCAAAGATGCCGTCGATTTCCTGGATCTTGGCGGTGGCGGCTGCGTTACCCTCATCGAAAGCCACTACTTCTTGGTATTTCACCTTGGCGTTGGCATATTCCTGTTGGTTGAACAAAGCATCAGCGGCATCCATCATAGATTTGATGGTGGCTTGGCGTTCGGCTTCAGCGGCAGCCAGTGCGGCTTGTCGTGCAGCTTCCTCTTCGGCGGCGATACGCGCAGCCTCGGCTTCAGCAGCCAAGCGTGCGGCTTCTTCCTCTGCAGCTTTGCGTGCTGCCTCTTCAGCGGCCAGACGTGCGGCTTCTTGTTCTGCTGCTATGCGAGCAGCTTCCTGCTCTGCAGCGATACGAGCGGCTTCAGCCTCTGCAGCCAACCTCGCAGCCTCTTGCTCCGCGGCTATGCGTGCAGCCTCAGCTTCGGCAGCCAATCTTGCTGCTTCGGCTTCGGCAGCCAGACGAGCGGCCTCTTGTTCGGCAGCGATCCTTGCTGCTTCTTCGGCATCCTGCTCGGCAATGAGTTGGTCGAGGCGACCAATCATGTCCATGGCGTAGGCATCGCCTGCCACCACGGCAAGGGCGCTTTGGTATTGGGATTTGGCTTCTCTGTAAGCCTTATTCTCATAGAGTTGGTCGGCTGCGGCTATGATGCCGTTGTATTGGTCGGTCACGCCTTTGGCCGCTTGGAATTCATTGCGTTTGGCGTTGGCTTCCAAATCGTTGGGGAAGAGTTCAAGGGCTTGGTTGATTTTGTCTAAAGCAGCCTCGTAGTTCTTGCGCAGTCCGAATTGTCGGCTTTCTTCCATCAGCTTGTCGAAGCGTGTCACCTTTTCGGCGTAGAGCTGCTTCTTCTGTTTGGCCTCAGCCAGTTTTTCCTTGGGCAGCTTGTCGTTGGGGAAGATCTCTATGGCCGTCTCAAACTGCATGATGGCGGCATCGAAGTTGTCTTCGGCAAGTAGCGTCTCACCTTGGCTCATGGCAGTGTCGTAGGCATCCTGTTTGTCTTGACGCTCCTTGAGGATAGCTCGCACAGCAGTGGCCTGACCGCCAACGTATTTGTCCTCAGGGAAGACCTTCAGAGCGGCTTCGTATTCCGCTAAGGCCTCTTCGTATTTCTGTTGCCCATAGTATTGGTCGCCGGCATCCAAATGGGCGTAGAACACCTCCTGACGGGCACCGTCTTCTTGGATCTTCTTCACGGTTTCGTCCAACTTCTTCTTGGCCGTGGCATCGCCCGATTTCTGCTTCAATGCCATCTCGAAATAAGTCTTCGCGCTGATGTAGTCCTTAGCGTTGAACTTGTCGTTGCCTTTCTTCATCAGCGATTCGTACGACTCTGCGTTTTGGGCTTGGACGACATTGGCACTAAATAGTAGAGCTGCACCAAACAATACTGTGAATAGGTATTTTTTTTGCATAGAACTCATTTTTATCATTTCCTAACGCATAACTTGTATTAATATTGTGTCTTCTTTTATCGATTTAGCTTCCAACTCTAAACTCTAAACTCTAAACTAAATCCTACCGTCTTTGATAGTAATGGTGCGATCCGACATGGCAGCCAATGTCGGGTTGTGTGTGACGATAACGAAGGTCTGGTTCATCTCGTCACGGAGGCGGAAGAAGAGCTTGTGCAGTTCCTCTGCCGATTTGGAGTCGAGGTTGCCTGAAGGCTCGTCGGCCAGCACCACAGCGGGTTGGTTAATGAGGGCGCGCGCCACAGCGATGCGTTGCTGCTCGCCTCCCGACAGCTCGGAGGGCTTGTGGGTCTTTCTGTCGGTAAGGTTCAGGTATTCAAGCAGTCTCTCAGCTCTTTCGATGGCTTCTTTCTTGCCCATGCCGCCGATGTAGGCTGGAATGCAGATGTTCTCAATGGCAGTAAACTCAGGCAAGAGATGGTGGAATTGGAATACGAAACCAATCTTTTGGTTGCGGAAAGCGGCCAATTGTGTGTCGTTCAGCTTGCCCACTTCGGTGCCGTCGATGATGAGCTGTCCGCGGTCGGCTTTGTCCAAGGTACCGATGATGTGGAGTAGGGTGGACTTGCCCGCACCCGAAGCTCCGACGATGCTCACGATTTCCTTCTTGTTGATGTGGAGGTCGATGCCTTTGAGCACTTCGAGGTTGCCGTAGGATTTATGGATGCCTGTCGCTTGAATCATACCTTGTCGTTTTAGGCCGCAAAATTACGAAAAATATGTGTATCTTTGCAGACTTTGCAAAACGATATCGATTGTGGATTTCAAATTAGTTTCTGATTTTCAGCCTACTGGTGACCAGCCCGAGGCCATCAAGCAGTTGGTGGATGGATTGAATCGTGGTGATCATGCCCAAACGCTGCTCGGTGTGACAGGTTCGGGAAAGACTTTCACCATCGCCAATGTATTGGCCCAGGTGAATCGTCCCGCTTTGGTGCTGAGCCATAACAAGACTTTGGCGGCACAGCTCTACGGTGAGTTCAAGCAGTTCTTCCCTGAGAACGCGGTGAATTATTTTGTCTCCTATTACGACTACTACCAACCAGAGGCTTTCATCCCTGCCACCAACACCTATATCGAAAAGGACCTCGCCATCAACATGGACATCGACAAGATGCGATTGGCGACGACTTCGGCTTTGCTGTCGGGACGAAGGGATATCATCGTGGTGTCTTCGGTGTCGTGCCTTTACGGCATCGGCAATCCCGATGATTTCGGCAAGAACATCATCTATTTGGAGCGTGGCATGAAAATCAGTCGCGACGATGTGGCCAAAGCCTTGGTGGGGGCGCTTTATGTGCGTAATGAAATCGAGTTCACTCAAGGCAAGTTCCGGGTGAAAGGGGAGACGATGGACGTGTTTCCCGCCTATGCCGATTATGCCTACCGCATTGTGTTCTGGGACGACGAAATTGACAGTCTTGAGATGCTCAATCCCGTGACGGGTAGGAAGATGGAGGAACTCTCCGAACTGACTATCTTCCCCGCCAATATCTTTGTCACTTCGCAATCCAAGCTGAACTCTGCAGTAGTGGAGATTCAGGACGATATGTTCAAGCAGGCCGAGTATTTCCGTGAGATTGGAAAGAACTTGGAAGCCAAACGTTTGGAAGACCGTGTGAACTACGATATTGAGATGATGAAGGAGTTGGGTTATTGCTCAGGCATTGAGAACTACTCGCGTTATTTCGACGGACGTAGCCCAGGGACGAGGCCTTTCTGCCTGCTCGACTATTTCCCTGACGATTTCATCACGATCATCGATGAAAGCCATGTCACTATCCCACAAATCCGTGGCATGCATGGCGGCGACCGCTCACGCAAGCAGACCTTGGTGGAATACGGCTTCCGCTTGCCCTCAGCCTTGGACAACCGTCCCTTGCAGTTCGATGAGTTTGAGGCACTTACAGGGCAAACCATCTACGTCAGCGCCACGCCTGCCGACTTCGAGTTGCAGCAGAGTGAAGGCGTGTATGTCGAGCAACTGATTCGTCCTACGGGCCTGCTCGACCCCGTGATTGAGGTTCGGCCTAGCCTGAATCAAGTCGATGATCTCATCGATGAGATCCACAAAGTGGTAGAGAAAAACCAGCGTGTTCTTGTCACCACTTTGACGAAACGCATGGCCGAGGAGTTGAACACCTATCTCAACGGCTTGAAGATTAAGACGCGCTATATCCACTCCGATGTTGACACCATGGAGCGTGTGGAGATTTTGCAGGGCTTGCGAATGGGTGACTTCGATGTCTTGGTCGGTGTGAACCTCTTGCGTGAAGGTTTGGACCTGCCGGAAGTAAGTCTTGTTGCCATCCTTGATGCCGACAAGGAAGGTTTCCTCCGTTCGGAACGTTCCTTGGTGCAGACCGCAGGTCGTGCCGCCCGTAACGCCGAGAGTAAGGTCATCATGTATGCCGACACAATTACTGATTCCATGCGAAAAACCATTGACGAGACCGCCCGCCGTCGCGCCAAACAGATGGCCTACAACGAAGCCCATGGCATTGTGCCAAAGACTATTGTCAAGGCTATCGACAATTCATTGGGCACCTTGAAAGGACAGCCTGCACCGGTGTCTTATTCGCAATCAGGTGATTCAACGATGGCTGCCGAGGGTCAAGCCAGATATATGTCAAAGGAGCAGATTCAGAAAGCCATCGTACAGGCTAAGAAGAACATGGAGAAAGCTGTCAAAGAAATGGACTTCCTGGCAGCAGCCAAGTTCAGGGATGAGATGCTCCAATTGCAGATTGAGATTGAGAAAATGCAATAATTATGTCCGCCGTCACCAGAGCTATATTACAGCAGTATTGGGGCTACCCCAGTTTCCGTCCCCTCCAGGAGGACATCGTCGACTCGGTGATGGCAGGGAAGGATACGCTTGCCCTCTTGCCCACTGGTGGCGGAAAGAGCATCTGCTTTCAGGTGCCTGCTATGGCGATGGAGGGTTTGTGTCTTGTCATCACACCCCTCATCGCACTGATGAAGGACCAGGTGGCTCACCTTGTAGAGAAAGGCATCCCCGCCGCAGCCATCTATTCGGGCATGCACCCCGATGCCTTGGAACTGGCATATAACCAAGCAGCATACGGAAGGCTGAAGTTCCTGTATGTCTCGCCTGAGCGCTTGCAAACGGATGCCTTTATAGAGGCTCTGAAGCGGATGAAGGTGTGCTTGCTGGCCGTCGACGAGTCACACTGCATCTCGCAGTGGGGCTACGACTTTCGTCCACCATATCTGAAGATTGCAGATATCCGGCCCTATATGCCCAAGACGCCCGTGTTGGCTTTGACGGCCACGGCGACGGCCAAGGTGGTGGATGACATACAATTCCGTCTTGGTTTCAAGGAGAAAAACGTCTTCCAAAGCAGTTTCGAGCGCAAGAACGTGACCTACAACGTGTATCATGAGGCCGACAAATACGGTGTGTTGCGGCGCAAGTTGGAGGCTATGACATCAGGCAGCGCCATTGTGTATGTGCGCAACCGCAAACGCACGCAGGTTATTGCCGATTGGCTCAACTCGGTGGGCATCAGTGCCACCTTTTATCATGCCGGATTGGATGCCAAGACCCGCGACGAGCGCCAGGATCTATGGATGAAAGGCAAGGTGAAGGTCATCGCGGCCACCAACGCCTTTGGTATGGGCATCGACAAACCCGATGTGCGCCTCGTCATCCATATCGACCTGCCCGATAGCATTGAGGCCTATTTTCAAGAGGCGGGTCGTGCAGGCCGTGACCTGAAACCTTCCGAGGCTTTCTTGCTTGTCTCGCCTGCTGACATCAAGAAGTTGCAGGAGAACCTGACCCAATCGTTTCCTGAGTTGGATCGCATCAGGTTGATCTATAATGCATTGGGGAATTATTTCAGTATTCCAGTCGGGGCAGGGGAGAATGTGTCGTATCCTTTCGTCATCAGTGATTTTGCCAATCGCTATGGTTTTTCCATCATTGAGGTGTTTCACACCTTGAAGATTCTCGAGAAGGAAGGATTCCTCGTGCTTTCCGATAGCTTCGACGAGCCTTCCAAAGTCATGATCAAGGCCTCGCGGGACGACATTTATGGTTTCCAAGTCAACAATCCCCAATATAGCGAGTTGGTCAAGTATATGCTTAGAAGCTTGCCTGGTGTCATGTCGGATTTCGTGAAGATCAACGAAGAGGTGATGGCAAAGAAAACTGGGGTGCAGGTTGAAAAGGTCGTTGAACAGTTGAAGAAGCTGGAGGCCTACAATTTCCTTTCATACGCGCCACGCAACGACAAACCCCAAATTCTCTTCCTTTCTGAATTTGTCGATGCCAAGCATTTCGGCTTGTCAAAGGAAAACTATTACGACCGCAAGAAAGATGCCGATGAACGCGTGAAAGCGGTCGTCGATTTTGTGAACAACGATGAGGAATGCCGTAGTGTGCAGCTATTGCGTTATTTCAACGAGAAAACCCGTAAGACTTGTGGCCGTTGTGACGTGTGTCTGAAGCAGCAGCATCGTGTTCCTTACGATGCCATAGAGAATCGGGTGCGGAGTGTGTTGAGTGAAGAAATGTTGCCGATGGATGAAATCCTCTCCCAATGCAGCGACTTTGAAGAGTCGCAGGTGCTTGACGCCATCCGTTTCTTGGTTGACAACGAGGTTCTGCAAGTGGAAAAGGATGGCTTTGTGAGCCGAAAGGACAACAAAAAAAGCCGTCAGTAATGACGGCTTTTTCCTTTACTTGAATAGAACTTATTTCTTCAGGATGTTTGCAGCGGGTTTGAACTTCACAACCTTCTTTGCAGCGATCTTGATGGTCTTA
>JAEEGJ010018417.1_pt1 | contig 15597 bp, 10 predicted proteins | sample 8958761 | NCBI WGS metagenome assembly JAEEGJ01 (sample SAMN16246546, study PRJNA631951) | gut metagenome | biome: gut microbiome; feature: rumen; material: RS-attached | host: Bos | place: Iran: Karaj | collected 2018-10
TTTGTCCCAAAATATGACAAAGATACCGAATTCTCCCTGACTGTTGCCGGAAGTTACGGTAACTTCGAGTCGCTGGAAGCAGAGTTTGAGCGTTTCTACGAATATTATCCCAACGCAAGCCTGCAGTATGTGACAATGGATGACTACAATAACGTAATATCCAGTGCTCTTGCAGGTAGCGAGCCACCGGATATCTTTACGACCAACAGTGCGATGATCGGAAACGAGAAGTATGATGCTATGTTTGAAGCCTGCGAGGTTTTATCCGATTCATCGCTTGATATCGACTATTCCTGCATCAGAGATTCTCTGATACGTACTACGGATTCCGGCGATGTTCTCATGCTCCCGATATTTACCACATCCTACGGAATGCTCGTAAATATGGATATCTTTGAAAAAGAGGGATTAAAGGTTCCGACTAACTATAAAGAGCTTGTCAGCGTCTGCGAGAAACTAAGGAGCGCAGGATATGAGTCCCCCATGATGGGAGCAGACAAATTCAGCGGATCCGGTCTGTTTAACTGCTTTGTATATCCTATGTTTGCCTACAATGTAATACAGAACAGTGATAAGGTAGATGCTCTCAATAATTTTGAGCCGGGATCAGGAGAGCTGATGCGTCCGGCACTTGAGAGGCTTGATGAATTTATAAAATCTGACGCCATAGATATCGCAAAATGCCAGGAAGAGATCACAGATGAATATGATCAGGTTATCATGAGATTCTTTGAGGGCGATGTTCCAATGATGTTTGCTACAGGCGATGTAGTATCAGGAACAGCCAAGAGAGAGAGTAAGTCGGATGCTTTTACCGCCAATCCCTTTAAATACAGATTCTTTACCGTACCTGCAGGTGACGACGGCGGATATTTCATCAATTCGATCAGTATTTGCTTCTCAGTCAACAAAAACAGCGGGAATCTCGATATGGCCAATGAATTCATGCGCTTTTTGATCACCAAAAAAGAGCTTAATAACATGGCCGGATTAAAGCGACTGATCACACCAACCGATGACTTCTCATCTGACGAACGTTATTCGGCGCTGGCAGATGTACCGGATAAACGGAGTTTCAGTGATAAGGAAACAGGTCTTTTGGACCCGGCAGTAAGACAGTTCAGAGCTGCTATATATGCTATCGGAAACGGCAAAATGACAGTCGATGAAGCTATTGCTTCATACGGAAATATTCCGGAAGAATAGAGCGCTAACAGCGCTCTATTTTTTTCGCCAGTTTCTTGAACTCTTGACAGCTTCTTCCTTGTCACTGGCTCTGGCGTAGATATTGGTGGCATTGATGGACCTGTGGCCCATTCGCTGCTGAAGCACCAGAATATTCTTTTCATGCTTATAAAACTCCATGGCAAAGCTTGAGCGGAGCTTGTGGACGCTGATATCACTGCGCTTTAGAGATGCATTTACATACTTTTTGAGCATCTGCTGTATTTCGCGGATGGATAGGCGCTCTCCGGCAGTAGTAGAGAAGAGGGGAGTGTCCTCCGTGAACTTTTCGCCGTGGATCTTCCTGGATTCCAGATAATCCTGAATATATTCCTTTGATTCGTCGGAGAAAAAGACTTTTGACGCAACACCGGCTTTTTTCTTGCCTTTGCGCAGTGCCAAAACATAACACTCGTTTTTTTCTTCATCAAAAGGGTCTTCGTAAATAACCACATCATTGACGTCAAGGGCCTGTAATTCCGAGATTCTAAGGCCTGTATCCAGGAAAAGAAATATTATCGCAAGGTCACGTTTTTTGTACTTTTCATGGAAAGCAAGCTGCCTTTTGGTAAGTCCCGTGCCATATCTGATGCAATTAAGGAGCTGTTCCTGCTCATCGAGATTAAGGTACGTAACATACTCATTTTCAGGGATTTCCACGGATTGTGAGCCGGAAACCGGATTATAATCAAGTTTTCTCTCGGTATTTATCAGGTATTCAAAGAGCCCGGATACTGAGGATCTGCGCCTTGCTCTGGTTCTTTCCGAGAGCTTTTGGTCCTCATCCATCCAGGTGAGAAAATTGTCAATATCTGTGGCTTTTATCTGCTTAATATCCGCAAGGGAAAGGTCTTTTACCTGATTCTCAGGAAAATATGGCAGGAAATTCACTGCATATTCAAGAAAATACCTTATATCAAGCGCATAAGAAAGCCTTGTAAGTATGGCTTTACTCGATGTTCCCGAATAAAAATACTGATGGGTAAATTCAGGTAAAGAATCCGTGATTTCTCGCAGTTTCTGTGTATTTGTCTTAGCAGGTTTTCTTTCAGGCATGGCATTCTCCATATCTCAAATCAGCTACTCTTCTGCATTTTGGCGTTACATTTTACTACATAACTTAAATTATACGCATAGATAAAACTCATGTCAATCCACTTCCCACTTCAAACACTCTTTAACCATCCATTTCTTCGATCATGCTCATCATATCTCTGTCTACGATGTACTGATTGGTGAAGGCGTTTATGACTATTCCGGTGATTTCTCTCTGGTTGTTACGGGCAAGCTTTATGGTATCCATGAAGTTTCGCTGAATTCTGGAGAAGTTTTCGCCATATTCGCCCATCTCATCCGCAGTAGAAAATACCGGGAAGTAGAATTTGCCGTCCTCTTCAAGAATATCGGGAACCATATTAAGCCTTCCCTCTACTTTCTCATCGGGAAGCGCAACACACGGAACCCAGACATCGCTTTGACGCAGGATTTTCATAAGTTTAAGTTCATTTAGCTCAGTATTGTTTCTGACGCAGATTTCCACGGCTCTTGTAAGGAATGTGCCATCAGCCAGGAGCTCTTTTGTTATAGGATCCTCAGGAACTGAGTATTCAACGCCTCCGTCCGCATCCAGTATCGCCCGGATCAGCTCTTTTGACAGCATAAAAGCATCGTTGCTCCAGGGATTTACGATAAAGCCCATGACATCAGCTTCGGCGCAGGCCCTGAGCGAAGCATCGATAAAGTGTGATATCACCTGACTTGGCTGGCCTTTCTCGAACTCCTCTTTCGAAGTGAATACAACGTTCCAGGTGTTCCCGTCATTGGTATTAAGGCCCCTGAAGGAGTAAGTCATATCCTCTTCATTGATCACAACAGGAATCACAAAATGCCCGTCAGCGTGCATTCTTGTTCTTATTCCCTCAAGAACGGCGATCAGGTTCTCATTGCTTTGATCCTCGTGGAATTTAGCAATACTCTCCTCTATTATCTCGTTTCCTTCAAGAAATGGATCTCTTACTTCACGACTCACAGCAGTGCTCCTTTCTATGCTTAATATGCCCTGTCCTGCCATTTTATATTTTAGCATACTTTTGTGAGTCAACGGGGAGTCAACGGGGACGTTTCACTTTGACTCATTTTGAGTCACTGGGGACGTTTCACTTTGTCTCATTTTGAGTCACTGGGGACGTTTCACTTTGTCTCATTTTTTCCAGGCTGTTGCCATAATATATGCTGCCTGAGCTTCTGCAGAAGTTCCTTCGCTTGTGAAATCCGGACATCCGCAGACTTCTCGCAAGAGGCCGTACTCATCTATTGCCTGCGATACTGACTCGTAGGCCGTATCAGCAGCGTCTTTTCGATTTGCTGGGATATATCCGCCCTTTATGCCGCGATATACTGTCGCAGCCATCATCATTGATGACGTTCCGTCAGCAAAAGACATTTCGTCATCGAGAATGTCACCAAATCTGCCATCCTCACGGGCGTATTTCAGCATGCCATCAAGTAGCTCATTAAGAAGAGGCGTCAGTTCATCGCTGATGTCCGTCCTTCCCTTCTTCTCTGCTTCTTCTATAACACGGGCAAGCCCCATCAGCGCCCATCCATTGCCTGTTGCCCAGTGGAGCTTTCTCACAAACTTATCCGAGGCCACATCTTTTATGTGGAAGAAAAGAGAATTCTCCGGGTCGTAGAGATGTCTTTTGTACCCACGTATCTGTTTAAGGGCCTCATCAAACTCTCCCATGACTGCAAGAAACGGCGGAACCATGTATATTCCGTCTATCCACAGCTGATACTTGGTAAATCCTTCGTGGTATGATTCGTCATTGTGGCAGATTATACCATCTTCCGTCCTCGGCGCACGATGGATTAAGTATTCAAGCATGCTCTTGGCGCCTGTCAGGAAAAACTCATCACCGGTCTTCTCATAGGCTCTCAGGCACACTTCACCGGCCGACGCCGGATCCGAGACAGCCTCTCCGCCGCCCGCCATCGCCAGGCGTCCATCCTTGTCCATCCTTTTTACGGCATCATATGCCATGGGGATATACAGTTCTTCTCTCCCATACTCGTACAGCGCCTGTGCGCAGACTCCCTGCTCCCACGGATATCTCTGCATTGCCAGCATGGCATTTATTACTTTTGTCGGTTCAGCTGATTTTGTCATGGCCCTTTTGACTCCTTTATTACATTGTCCCTTAGATGCAAAAATGAGTCAATGTGAAACGTCCCCACTGACTCAAAATGAGTCAATCTGAAACGTCCCCATTGACTCAAAATGAGACAAACTGAAACGTCCCCGGTGACTCAAAAAAAGGGAGTCAAAGAGAACCGTCCCCTTTGACTCCCATTTACTCATATTAATTAGTCTTCAAATATTTCTTCGATGGCGTCCTTGAGCACTTCGGATACGTCTGCGCCGGAGAGCCAGGTCAGGAAATCGGCGTCGTTCATGCGACCAAGCGCATCAAATATCATATCTTTGACCATGTTGCTGATCCAGGCTCTGTCAAGGAGCTTGAATACTTCCGCCTTGTGGTCGTTACCGACAAGCTTTATGCCTGTAACCTCGGCAAAAGACCCTTTGGACGCATCAACGTCTTTAAGCTCAATAACAATCTCCTCCCCCTCGGAAGAAACCGCGCCAAGAACCTTAACCGTATAATCTCTCTTCTCAGGTATAAGTGAAAGATCGCCTGCCACAGGATTAACTGTAAACTTAAGGCTATCTCCACCAAAGGAAACCTCAAAGAGTGTTGTGGCATACTTGCCACCAAGGAAATCCATGCTTACGCCGTCATCCTCGTAGAGCTCGTACTTGCCGTCAGCGCCGGCCACAACAACAATCTCCATCTCTGAAGGATTGGCTGTAGTATTGCTGCGATCATCCTTGGCAAGAGGCAGGATTCCGCCTTCCTTCATAAGAACCGGGATTGTCGAGATATCTCTGTAGAGCTTTCTTCTCTTACCGCCCTTATAAACTCTTCCTGTAAGGATATCAGCGTATCTACCCTCCGGAATCAGCATATTCACGCTTCCAAGCTTCAGGCCTTCATCAACAGGCTCGGTAATTGCGCCAACCAGAAGCTCCTCGCCATATCCGTACTCAGAGCCCACAGAATAAGCATCCGCATTGTCGGGATTGTCATAGTACATAGGCCTTACAAGGGGCTTGTCTTCCTTATATGCCCTGTAATTCTCGGTATAAAGATATGGCACCAGTCTGTGCCTGAGCCTCAAGAACTCCTGCATTACTGTATGATAAGGCTCTTCAATGGTCCAGGGCTCCTTGTTAAAGAAAGCGCTGCTGGTGCTGTGAAGCCTCATGATAGGCGAAAATACGCCGTACTGTATCCATCTGATGAGCCTCTCATTGCTCTTATCTCCCATCATGTGTCCGCCGATATCATGGCTCCACCAGCCGTAGCCGATATTGCTGGCTGTGCTGGTAAAGAAAGGCTGGAACTGAAGGCTCTTCCAGGTGCAGACCGTGTCACCCGAAAATCCGATCGGATATCTGTGGCTTCCGGGGCCTGCGTATCTGGAGAAGATCATGGGCCTGATATTTCTGCCCTCCTGATCTTTGTAATGATAGTGATTAAGCAGGATCAGCGGATCCACATCTCCCGCCTTTCTGCCGGTTCCCTGTTGCCAGTCGATCCACCAGAAATCCACGCCATCCTTCTCATAGGGATGCATGATCTTGTCAAAATAGGCAGCTCTGAAGGCCGGATCCTCGAAATCAAACTCAACAGCCTCCTCCGTCTCAGGATCAATGCCCATGGAAGTAGCCACCTCTTTATACATATCCTCAAAAGCCCTGACTCCGTCAGCTGGATGGAGGTTTAACGTAACTGAAAGTCCGCAGTCATGCAGGTGCTTAAGAAATCTCTTATAATCGGGGAACAGCTTCTTATCCCACGTATATCCCGTCCAGCCGGTTCCATACTTGGGATCAACCTCTGTCACATGCCAGTCCATATCAATGACCGCCACGGAAAGAGGGATCTGCTCCTTCTCAAAATTCTCCAAAACCTCGTTATAGCTCTCTTCAGTGTACTTAAAGTATCTGCTCCACCAGTTGCCAAGCGCATATCTTGGAATCATCGGAGTCTTGCCACAGAGCGCATAGAAGTCCTTCAGCGCACCGTAGAAATCCTTTCCATATCCAAAGAAATACAGATCCAGCGCACCGGTTTCTCTCTGAACAAACTTCCCGTCCTTGTTATCCTCGTCATAGACAATAACAGGGCTGGCAGAATCATTTATTATTGCATATCCGTCTCTTCCGAATATGCCTGCCTCAAGCTCGCATCCACCGTCCTTGTTGTCGAGAGTTCTGGCCGTACCACGCATATTTCTGCCGCTGCCGGTATATTCGTGGCTGTAATGCCAGCAGGTTCCAAAGTTCTTCAGCTCAATTGAAAGACCGTTTGATGCAAACTCCTTTTCATTGTAGGTAAGAAGCAGCTCTTTTGTCTCCACAAAAAGAAGTCCATCCTCGCGCCTTACACTCTGCGCCTCGCACTTTAAATCTCTGCCTGCCACCATCATTGTAAGGCGGTCCTCAAACTGCCCGTTCTCGCTGTATTCAAGCCTTATCAGCCTGTCTGTCAGAACGGAAATCCTGTATTTATCGCCGCAAACCATGTAGTCCATTACGTTTTCTCCCCAAATTTAGTCAAGCTTTATGATATATGCTCCGAAGGCCGGAACCTTTATCTTCAAATCTCCGTTATCACTCTTTGCGTCAAAAGACCTGCCGAATTCATCCACGCTGCCCACAGCCCCGGATGCACCGATTTCCCACACAGGAACGGTAACTTCCCTTTCCTCATCCTCCATGGAAATGATACCGAGATATCTTTCGCCACCAAGGAATCTGGCTATAGCGAGTATTCTTCCGTCAGAAAGAAGCACCTTTCTTCCGCCCTTGGCAAAGGCAGGTACTGTCCTTCTAAGCTCTATCATACGCTTATACAAACCATATCGCTCGTTATCTTTATCCGTAGCCTTATCCCAAGGCATAGGATATCTGCAGCCGGCATCGCTTATGGTGTGTCCGTCGATTCCCAGCTCATCACCGTAGTAAACACAGGGAATTCCCGTAAAGAGCAGGTACGAAAGAACTACGCCCCTGTACTTCTCATCAGTGATCTCCCCGTAGTTGTGAACTCTTGAAACATCATGAGAATCAAAGAGATTCATCTGACAGTCAGCCACGGCTTGAGGAAGGCAATTGTAGTGATCATCACTTCTCTTAACCACATCCTCCGCGGTCATGACGTATTTTGCCTTCATGATGGTCTCATTTCTCTGTAAAAAGAGATCCGGAAGTCCGGCAAACTGTCTGATAACGCGCCCATATCCGTAGTAATTCATAGGTGTGTTCCAGAGATCTCCCTGAAGATACTCAAAGCAGTCGCCCCAGTGCTCTCCTATGATGAAAGCATCTCTCTTCTCCTGCCTTATTGCCTCGCAGATTTCCTTCCAGACTTCATCGGCAACCTGAACGTCATCATTCTTGCCAAGTACATCCGCAACGTCAAAGCGCCAGCCATCGATGTTATATGGCGGGCGAAGCCATTTCCTGAGAACGCTGTCCTCTCTGCGATAGATCAGGTCCCTGAGCTCCTCGTTTCTGTAGTCCATGAAAGGAAGGCTCTTAACCCCGGCCCAGCCCTTGAGATTACCGTCCTCATCCTTAAAATAGAACTCTCTCTTGGTCCTGGTCCACTCATGCTCACTGCCCGTGTGATTTACAGAAATATCCAGGATCAGCTTCATATCGTTTTTGTGGAGCTCATCAGACAACTCAGCAAGAGCCTCATCTCCGCCAAAGTGCGGATCAACATGGAAATAATCTATGCAGTCGTACTTGTGGGTAGAATATGCAGTAAATATGGGGTTTAAGTAAATGACATTAACTCCCAGTTCCTTCAGGTACGGAATCTTGTCTTTTACCCCCTTAAGATCTCCTCCGAAGAAATCCATGCCCCAGGACTCCTCCACAGGAAGCGGAGCCATATTCCAGTCCGGCATCTTGATGCACTTGCGGCCGAAATACTCGTATTCTCCGTCCTTTACATCATTTGAAGGGTCTCCGTTGCAGAATCTCTCAGGAAATATCTGGTAAAAGACTGCGCCGTCCACCCAGTCGGGTTTGACATAGTCTGTTCTTATGACGAAATCATGCCTGTAGTCAGGAACGGTGGTCTGAACGCCTTCCTGCGTGTAAAAGAAAGCCGCATCTTCCGTAACCAGCACAAAATGGTACTTCAAAATGGGCTCATTAAGCGTAGTCTTAGCACAATAGTAGTCAAGGCCGCCACAGCTCTTTTCCCTCTCCATGGGGATGTAAGTCTCAGCGCCGTTGACGATCCTCCATAACAACACATCGCTCACGGGAGCTCCGCTCATTAGGCTCAGGCGGATAGTTATCTCTTCGCCCAGCACGGGGGAAGGGTTACTTACGTACCCTTCCGTTCCGTCGCTGTATATACTTTTAGTCCAATCTCTCATTAAAAACCTCGTAAATACTGTAATTAGCCCTTAACTGAACCTGACAGACCTTCAACGTAGAATCTCTGAAGCCAGATGAACAGTATAACTATGGGAAGTGCAATAATTACTGCACCGGCTGCGAACTGTGTATAGTAGGAATCAATTCTTCTAAAGTCAGTCATCCAGAAAAGACCTACAGCAACCGTGTAAGAGCTCTGTCTGTCGCCAAAGAGCAGCCTTGGGAAGATGTAGTCTGACCATGCTCCAAGGAAAGTACCAAGCACCTGATAAACGATGATGGACTTGGACAGAGGAATGGTGATCCTTGTAAATATCTGAAGTCTTGAAGCTCCGTCAATGATGGCTGCCTCATCGATAGCCTTAGGGATCGTGTCAAAGTATCCCTTTGTGATGTGATAGCCCATTGCTGCACCTGCAGCTCCAACAATGATCAGGGCGCCAATACTCTGGTTAAGACCAAGACCCTTTAAGATGTTGTACAAAGCTACCATGGACATGAAGCCCGGGAACATTCCGATGATCATAAGGATGTTCATGAAAGGCTTTCTGCCGCTGAATCTTGTACGGCTAAGTACAAATGCCGTACCTAAGACGATCAGTGTGTTCAGGACACATCCGCAGATTGCAACGATCATGGTGTTAACCCACCATTTTCCGAAAGGTACTGCGGAGTTGTGGAACAGATCGTAAAAGTTCTTAAGTGTCAGGTGCTTGGGGAAGAAATATCCCACATAGTAGCCCTGCTCTGCACGGAGTGCTGTAAGAAGGATCCAGAGAATCGGGAACATCCACATTACTCCGAGAATTGTAAGTACAATGTAGCCAACATTTACCTCTGCCAGCTTCATGATATAAACGAGGCTGCAGTATGCTGTAACAAGGCCGGTCCAGAAGCCGATTCCGGCACTCTTTAAGAGGAAATCGTTCTCAATTCCGCCCTCTTCAAGGATGATCTTGACTGCAAACAGAAGTGTTGTCCAGAAGAAGGTTGCAAATATCTGAACAAACATCCATGCCTTTACGATCTTCACGCCGGTCTTGAAGTAAGAGATCACTCCAAGAACCAGGGAAGCTACAGTAAGTATTACTGCAAGGTAAAGGAAGAAAGAAATCTTAGCCGCACCATCTGCAGATAAAAGAGACAGTGCTGTGCTTATCATGTTTTTGCTGCCCGCTTCTTTACTTGTAAAAGGAATGAGCAGTGAAATAAAGCTAAGTATTACTGCCACAAGGGCTCTAAGGAAGTACTCCAGCTTAAGTCCTATAACTGTTTTATTCATCATTATTGGAAGCCCTCCTCATTCTTCATGGATCCTGATCTCTGGAAGGTTATCAGTGTAAATGTCGCTGAAATTATAAAGATAAGGATACCGATCGTAGCTGCCAGGTTGTAGTCGTTGGTATCAGCCGTCAGCTTGTACAGCCAGGTTACCAGAAGGTCCGTCTTACCTGCGCCCTTATAGTAATCAAGGGTCATCGGGCCACCACCTGTCAGGAAGTAAATAGCACTGAAGTTATTGAAGTTACCGATCAGATTTGCGATCAGGTAAGGTGTTGTAACAAAGAGCATGTAAGGGAAGGTGATCTTCCTGAAAATTACGAAGGGATTTGCTCCGTCAATTCTGGCGCTCTCATAGAGCTCTGCCGGAATATTCATAAGAATTCCGCTGACCATCAGCATGGTAACAGGAACACCGATCCAGAAGTTGACCAGGATTACCGAAACTCTCGCGTAATTGGCCTGAGTGAGGAACGGAACTGCAGAAGCTGTCCAGCCCCATTTCTGGATGAGTACGTTGAAAATACCCTTCTCTCCCAGCATTGTTCCCACAACTTTAAGTGAGATAAATGCAGGAATGCCCATGGTTACTACAAAGATTGTTCTCCAGAATTTCTTGAACTCAATGCCCTTTGAATTGATGATCATAGCAAGGATCATTCCGCCAAAGTAGCAGCTGAAGGTCGCAAAGATACCCCAGATAAAGGTCCAGCCAAGTACCGGCCAGAATGTCTGTGAAAGCTTATCGCTTGATAAAAGAAGTGTCTTGAAATTATCAAGGGCAACCCAGTCAAAAAGGTGTCCGGGTGGCTGATGCTCATTGTCGTAGTTGGTGAACGCCATGAGGATCATATAGATCAGAGGCGTAAAGGTAAATATTAAAAGTCCTACTACAGGTATTGCAAGAAGCAGGAAATGAATATTCTCATTGGTTAATGACTTAACGTCTTCAAAAAAGTTATTGATATGATGTCCGTGATCATGGTTAAATCTGGCATTTTCTCCTGATGAGATCGAGAAGAGCCATATTGCAACAAAGCAGATTGTGACAACGATCGCTACTACTCCGGTAAGGAGGATGATCATTGAGTTGTCACCTGCCTGCATCTCATAGATGCCAAGTGCCTCATTGTAGGCCATACCCTGCTCATGTTCGCCCAGGGTTGTTAAGTTGTGAATCAGGTTAATACCGGTGGTAAACAAAAAGACAAAGTAACATACTTCAAGTAAAAGGAACAAAAGTCCCTTTACAACCTGGCCATATCTGATGTTTGCAAGTCCGCAAAAGATATAGCTGAGTTTAGAAAAGATGTCCCCTTTTGTAAAAGTCGTGATGAAATTTCTGCGCTTATACTCTCTATCCATTTTAAGCTCCCTATATTGAAAATATCGGGGCTGCAGATGCAGCCCCGATAAAGAAGTCACTTCAGGTTATTACTCTGCAAGTGTTCCTGTGATGCTGTCTACAAGTGCATCAAGCTTTTCCTGAGCGTTTGCCTTTGTGATCTCTCCGGAAACAACGCCCTCGCCAAATGCCTGTGCAGGTGTCCAGTAATCACCCATCTTGGAGATTGAAGGCTGGTTAGTAGCCTTTGAAGCCTGTACGTTAAGTGCTGCTGCAACCTCATCGTTTGCGATCTCTGCAGAAGATGCAAGTGAGTTAAGTACAGGAACATCACCCTGGTTCTGGTATCTGATAAGGCTGTTCTCAGGGTTTGCAAGGAATACTGCAAGCTGCTGAGCTGCAAGAGGGTAAGCTGTTGTTGACTTAACAGTGATTGTCTTGAAGTCAACGAAGTTTGAAAGCTGTACGTCCTTGCCACCGATGTTTGCTGTAGGAAGTGCTACTGCGCCGAGCTTGTCACCAAGTGACTCTCTGTAAGAAGGAGCGCTCCAAGCACCGTCTGTGATAGCTGCAAGGTTTCCATCCTTGAACTCTGCTCCGCCAACGCCGTCCTTGTTCTCAAGGTACTTAGGGTTGTTTACAAGATCAATGATGTACTCTGCTGCTGCAAGACCTGTCTCATTGTTCCATGAGCACTCTGAAGGGTCTTTTCCGTCAGGTCCAAAGAGTGTGCATCCTGCGCCGAGGAAGAAGCTCTCGATGTACCATGAGTTTGTTACGTTAGTACTGAAGTTGTACTTGGCACCTGTGTCCTTTGAAAGGATTGTCTCAAGGCTCTTAACATCATCTGCTGTAAGAAGATCCTTGTTGTAGTACATAAAGTATGTATTAGGTGAGAAAGGTGCTGCATATGTAAGACCATCAACTGTTACTGCTGTAAGAGCACTCTCAGGAAGGTCAGATGCGATTGTCTCGAAATCCTTGGTGATAGGAAGAAGAAGTCCCTTGTTTACAAGGTCTGCAACTCCGCCTGAAGGTGTGTAGAAGATATCAGCTGCTGTATCAGGATCTGTGTTGAGCTGCTGAGGAGCCTCATCGATACCTACAACTGCGATCTCGTATGTGATGTTGAACTCATCATGAAGATCATCAAATGCCTGAACTGCTGCGTCTGTGTCATCAACTGCCTCTTCAGGAACCCAGATCTTAAGTGTTACATCCTGAGTCTCAACAGGTGCTGCCTCTGTTGAAGTGGTTGTGTCAGCCTGAGCTGTCTGAGTCTGAGCAGTGCTATCTGTCTGTGTTGCTCCGCCCTGTGCGCTGTCTCCGCATCCTACAAGTGCAGAAGCTGCTAATACTCCGCTCATAAGTAGTGCGCTTAACTTTTTCATTTTCATTGCCGTAATCCTCCTAATTAACTATTCCCCAAAGCATTGGGTTTTTGTGTTGGTTAATCGCTTTACGTAGAATATAAACCAAAGGCCGCTTTGGGTCAATCCCTCAGCGGCCGTTTCTATGTTTTGTATAAAAAATGAGGTTAACAAAAGGTTAACGTTTTTTACTGCTCAAGTAAATTACGGACGGAGAACCTCTCCGCAACCCTGATCGGAAGCCTTTCATCCACTGCAAGGTCCTTTTCTCCGTTGATCATCCTAAGTAGATATTCCCAGGCCTTCTCAGCCTTGACATCGAAGTTCTGTGCCACGGAAGTCAGCTTGGGAGTCATGTATTCGCAATTGGGCAAATTGTCAAAACCAATTACAGATACATCGTAAGGAACTCTGATTCCGCACTGGGAAAGTCCTTCGATAACACCAAATGCAACTATATCCGACAAGCAGGCAACTGCTGTGTAGCCACCGTTTGAAAATCCGATATTCTGCCCGGCTTCAACCGCATTTATATATGTGGTATCCGTGTAAAAGATATTGCTCTCCCCGAAAGAAACACCGCTTTCCTTGCATGCTGTTGCAAAGCCTTTGTATCTCTCCATGATTACGCCCTCTTCGCCAATAACAGGTGTAACCAGCGCAAGGTTTTTATGCCCTTTACCTATAAGATATCTTGCAGAAAGGTATCCTCCGCGATAATCCTCAATTCCGACGTTAACAATCCCCTCTCCCGGAGCGTAAGTATCGATAAATACCACCGGTGAGTCGATAAGCTTCTTAATCTCTTTTACCTCGTCAGGGAAAATGCCCAAAAAGAAGGCTCCGTCTACATTCCAGGACGACAAAAGAGGTATGATCTCCCTCGGATCGTGTACGCATCTCATCATGAGATAGTAATCTTCGTTTCTTACGCATCTCTCTATAGCAGCGATAATATGGGCGTTATAGGGATTGGTAAAAAAGTCTTCATCCGCGCCCAGATACGGGATAACAAGGCCGATGATACGGCTCTCCTTCTTGGCAAGGGATCTCGCCATGGCATTTGGTTTATAATTGGTTTCTTTGATGATCTCGTTAACCCTGCGTCTGGTCTCCTCGGAAACCTTGTGGTTATTACCGTTAATAACATTTGAAACGGTTGCAGTGCTAACCCCTGCTCTTTGAGCAATTGTCTTTAAGTTCATTTTTTCCTCCGATGCGGCCTTTGCGGTTATTTGGTCGCAATAATGTAAAACTCCCAGGGTGAGAAGGTGTAAACCCCTGTAGGAAGCTCTCCCGTAGCATTATAACTGTCCATTTTGCCGGAAAAGACAACTTCCTCTTCCCCTGTTATCACGCTGCTAAGATCAATGTCTTTCTGCTCTCTCTTTGACATATTGAAAATGCAGATAAGCTCATCGTCTCCCGCTACTCTCTTAAATGCAAATACATTCTTGTTTTCAAGGTTTAGGATTTCAAATCCGTCGCCCGTGTTATCACTGTAAAGAGCCGGGTGCTGCGATTTGATCTGAGAAAGATTACTTATCAGATCCCTGTAATCCTTGCCTGTCCTGCCCCAGTCTATAGTGTCTTTTTCCATAAAAGCTATGTTCTTGTTATACGCTATCTCGTCTCCCGAATAGATCATGGGGATTCCGGGAAGGGTAAACATAAGGGTAAACATGGAAGGAAGCGTTTCCTCAGAAAAAGCCTCATCAATGGTCCTGTCCCAGGAGTTAACGTCGTGGTTATCAAGGTAATACATAGGAAATGTATTGTTATCTGTTGATGGCATGTAGAGCTTTATCTTGTCTGCTGTCTTTCCATCCTTGGCAACGGCTAAAAGCGTCTCATAGACCTTTGTGGCGTAATTGGAATCGAAACCGTACTCAAGGTTTGCAGCCGCCTGGCCTCCGAGATCCTCTTCGAGCATGTAGATGTCTTTTACCTTATCAAGCTCGATCCTGGCTTCTCTCCAGAAATCCTCGGGAACTCCGGGTGCATAATCGCACCTGAAACCGTCAACATCGTACTCTGTTACCCAGTACTTCATGCACTCTATCATCTCTTTGCGCATATCGGCGTTGTCGTAGTTAAGATCTGCAACATCAGGCCATCCCATGCCCTCAGGGGAGATGATCTTGCCGTCCTTCTGGGTGTACCAGTCGGGATGCTCGGTTATCCAGGCATTATCCCAGCCCGTGTGGTTGGCAACCCAGTCCAGCATCACGTGAAATCCCATGTCGTGGGCCTTATCCACAAGTGCCTTAAAGTCTTCTTTTGTCCCGAATTCGGGGTTAACATCTCGGTAATCGCTGACAGAATAATATGAGCCCAGCCTGCCTGATCTGTTGGTAACAGAAATAGGATGAATGGGCATAAACCAAAGGGTGTTAACGCCCATATTTTTTAAGGTGTCGAGGTGTTCAGCAAACTCGTTAATAGTTCCCGACTTCGTGTACTGACGCAGGTTAACCTCGTAAAGAACTGCAGTCCTTGTCCACTCCGGCGCCCTTGTTTCCGTTGGAATCTCATAAGGTTTCGCAGCAGAACAGCCTGCACAAAAAACAGTTACCACAAGTAAAACCCATGCGGCAACAAATTTATTAACGTACTTCATATAACATCGCTCCTTGTAAATGTGATAAAAACATTACATTAAGCGATTAACCTCTTTCACTATACAAAAAAAGGGACTCTATTTCAAGTCCCTAAAATGACATGTTTTATTACTTTTCAAGCATGACCTCAAAATCCGCTACAGGTATAGGTTTTGAGAAATAATAGCCCTGGAAAAGATGGCATCCGAGCTCGCCGAGCCTGTCGAACTGCTCCACTGTCTCTACGCCCTC
>JAEEGJ010018421.1_pt1 | contig 15592 bp, 14 predicted proteins | sample 8958761 | NCBI WGS metagenome assembly JAEEGJ01 (sample SAMN16246546, study PRJNA631951) | gut metagenome | biome: gut microbiome; feature: rumen; material: RS-attached | host: Bos | place: Iran: Karaj | collected 2018-10
TGTAATGTTCTCGAAGGCTGAGATCATTCTTGATGATGGAACCAACTTCCCTTCATGGACATTCGGTCCCATTAGCATCCAACCCGACTACAAGCGCAAAGGCTATGGTCTCAAGCTGCTCCAGTATGCGATAGAAAAAGCTAAAGAAATAGGAATCGGCCTGCTACAGATGGAGGGAAATATCGATTTTTACCGTCACGCAGGTTTCGACCTCGCCAGCAAGATGAAGATTCACTATCATGCGGAGCCGCGAGAGTCTGAGGTACCATACTTCCTTGCACAAGAACTGATTCCAGGCTATTGGGGCAATCGTGAGGGTACCTATTGCCCTCCCAAGGGCTACTTTGTGGCCGATGAGCATCCAGCAGCTTTTGAGACCTACGAAGCAACCTTCCCAAAGAAAGAAAAGGCATTGCAAGAGGGACAACTACCTCAGTTCTGTCAGAGTTGTGGAATGCCCCTCACCAAGAATGAAGACTGCGGTACGAATGCAGATGGAAGTACGCGCTCGGCGACAACAGGAGACGCTTGCCAAAGCAAGAACTTTGACTACTGCAAGTACTGCTATGCCGATGGCAAATTCCTACAGGAGTGCACGATGGACGAGATGATTGAGCATTGTGCCCAGTTCGTCGACGAGGTAAACAAACAGATGCCCCAACCGATGACGAAAGAAGAGTACAAGCAGATGATGCGAGGATTCTTCCCGATGCTGAAGCGTTGGAAGAAATGATATGGAAACAGAAAGAATACGATTGCGCCGTTGATAGGAATGTCAAATTGGAAAAGCAATTATGAACATACAGATTTTATCCGGAAGCCCTCGTAAGGGTGGCAATACAGAACTGCTGGCTGAAGCTTTTGCCAAAGGAGCTGCAATGCATCATCATGTAGAGATAATATCTGTGCGTGATTATAAAGTGAATCCGTGTTTGGGATGCAACGCTTGTTTTAAGAATGACGCGAATACCTGTGTACAAAAAGACGATATGACTGTAATCTATGAAAAGATGAGTCAGGCAGATATGCTCGTTATCGCCTCGCCAGTCTATTTCTATAGTATCAGTGCTCAGTTGAAGACTGTAATCGACAGATTTCACAATCCTATCCGCGACTCGTTCCACATCAAGAAAATGGCGTTACTGCTTGTTGGTGCTGCTTCGCTGCCAGAATTGTTTGATGCCATTCTGACAGAGTATAACCTCTGCTTGAAATTTTTCAAGTTAAAGGATGCCGGTAAGATTCTCGTGAGAGGAGTTAAAGACAAGGGTGACATCAAAAACACCGATGCCCTGAATGAGGCATTCGCATTAGGTTGTTCGATATAAGCATTTACGACATTAAAAGATTTTGAGTTACGAAAAAGATGATAACATTGACGCTCCTGCTCACGACGCAATCGTCATATGTAATGTACTATTCAAATGAACTGATATGAAGAAGTGGTTAAAAATCTCGCTATTGAGTGTGCTGGGACTGATCGTAGTCGTAGGAGTATTGATGTGGTTGGAGTTCGGCCCGTTAGTTAAGGGCGCTATGTCGGCAGAGAAGCTCGACGACGGATTGTACTATATGGAGTATAAGGGCGACGACGGCTTTGACAAGGTGATTGAGCAGGGCGGATTCGATTCTGCTGACCAGATGGTGTCTTACATTATAGAATTCCTCTCAAAGGGTCATTATAAGCCTGAGGTGAAGACGCAGGAAACGGGTTTCGGATGCTCTGCGCTCACAGTTAGAACACCCGAAGGCGGTGTGCTGATGGGGCGTAACTTCGATTTCCCATCGGCCTTGGGCGTCGTCCTGCATACCATCCCTGAGTGTGGTTACGAAACGATTACCACATTTAACGTTAAGTTCTACGGATTTGGAGAGGATTATAAACCTGAAGGCTTCAAAAACCAATATATGGCGCTTGCAGGATTGTTCGTGGCCCTCGATGGTATCAACGAGAAGGGCCTGGCCATTGCCGACCTGATGGCTGGCGACACCATACAGACGCACCAACGTACCAGTAAGCCCGACCTTACTACAACGGCAGCCATCAGCTATATGCTGAAGAATGCGGCAACTGTTGACGAGGCGCTGGACTTGCTGCGAGGCATCGATATGCACTCCGATATCGGTTCCGCCCATCATTATGCAATGGCAGATGCATCGGGCAAATATGTGGTAGTGGAATATGTAGACAATGAGATGGTAGTGGTTGAATCGCCTGCTGTGGCCAACCACTATCTTTGTGAAGCAAAACTCAATGTGGGTCTTACTGAGGGTGACGATCGCCATGCAAAGCTTTGCGAACGATATGAACAGACGGGTGGCATGATGAACGTGAAACAACTTACCGAAGCCATTGAGTCGGTATCACAGCCAGAAAGAGAGAACTTTCTCGGCACGGCCTGGACGATGGTCATGGACCTGAAGAACCCATCGGTCACCTATTATTCTCGCCGCCACTTCGATAAGCCATTCCATTTTGAGCTTAAAAAATAAAAGGCATGAAATATGCAACGGCTATATTATCTCGATAATCTGAAGGTTTGTCTGACAGTTTTGGTGATTATACATCATGCCGGACAGGCTTACGGCGATGGTGGCGAATGGGCCTATACCCCATCCAATCCTGCTGAATTTATGCCCTGGATCTGGCATTTCTTCTCTACCAATGCCGCATTCTTCATGGGGCTGTATTTCTTCATCTCCGGGTATTTCATACCAAGGAGTTTTGACAAGCAAGGTTCCAAACAATTTATCCAAAAGAAACTGCTCCGCTTGGGTATTCCCCTACTCTTTATGGGTGCTATCATCAGCGTCTTGACTGGTAAACTGGAGATTGGCCACATGTGGTTTGTCGAGAGTCTGTTGGTATTTTGTCTCGTCTATGCTTTGATTCGTCTTTGGGTATCGCCTATCGAAAAAACATGCACTTCAAAACCTACCATCATTGGCTTGTTGATTGTCGCATTGCTGATGGGCGTTGGAAGTTACTTCATCCGTCAGGTCAGTCCTCAAGACCATTGGATATGGCCCTTTGGCATCATACCCCTACCAATGGAGCCGGCACATTATCTGCAGTATGTGATGATGTTTGTGCTGGGCATCTTGGCGTATCGATTCCAGTGGCTCGATAAGATGAGTAACGGCACGGGATTCACGACTCTGCTTATTGGCGTAGCATTGGCTGTGGGAAACTATCTGCGCGATGGCGGACCATGGAACGATTTTGTTTGTCAATGGTTTGGCATCTACGAGTCGCTGATGTGCGTGTTTATCAGTTTTGGGCTGATATGGCTGTTCCGTGAGTTTGTCAGTGGTACTTCCCGTTTTTGGCAGTGGTGTGCCGCCCAGTCGTATGGTGCCTACGTATTCCACTTGTTGCTGATGATAGTCCTGCAGAATGTAGTTGACAGCATCTGGATGGGTGCCTTTGGTAAATTCATCTTCATCGGAATCGTCACCACCATCCTTTCCTTCCTATTGACATGGATAGTCAGGATGATTCCTGGAGTCAAGAAAGTATTATAAAATGATTAAGAATATGGAAACAGAACGCATCTTATTGCGCCCTTGGCTGGAGAGTGATGCCGAGACGCTATTTAAATACGCCAGTGACCCAGAAGTTGGACCTCGTGCCGGATGGCCACCACATAAGTCGGTTGAGGAGAGTTTGGAGATAATCCGAACTGTCTTCAGCGCAGAAGGGATGTGGGCGGTCATATGGAAAGAGACAGGTCAACCGATGGAGCAGCGAGAGCAGAGCGATGCATGCATCAGCTCTGCCGAGTCGCGACAGAGGTCGACCGAAGGTCAACCCATTGGCTGTGTGGGCTACCTCCCCGCATCCGCATCGAACCTGAAGATTGGCGAAGATCAAGCGGAGGTAGGTTATTGGATAGCCCGCCCGTTTTGGGGCAAAGGCATCTGTACGGAAGCCCTTCAAATGGTCATTGACTATTGTTTCAATGAAAAGGGCTTCACAACGCTCTGGGGTGACTACTTTCCATCAAACCCAGCGTCTGGTCGCGTGATGGAAAAATGCGGATTCGTTGATACGGGCGAGGAGACACTCTGCCCCAATTTGGAAGTCGGTTCAGACCGTCCCGTAAAAATAATGAAATTATGCCCATAACCGAAGATAGACTCAGACAAACATTCAGTGAAGGCGGAGCACAAGAAATCTACCAAGAAGTAAAGACAATGGGTGATTTTCTTGGTTTTGCTCGTCAATATGCATTCAGTCAGGACTATCGCGTGGCAAGGAGCGCTTTGTGGGGGCTGACCAAGGCCAGCAAAGAAGAGTTGTCTCAGCTGCAGATAATACTCAACGAACTCATCGACCAAGCCATGCAGACAGAGAATTCTTCCGTCAGGCGACTATCCCTGAACATCATTGAAAGGCTGGAGATATCTGAAGATGACCTACGTACTGACTTCCTTGATTTCTGTTTTGAGCACATGATAGATGTCGAGGAGTTTCCTGGCATCCAGTCCGTCTGCATGAAACTCGCCTTCCGCATGTGCAAGTTTTATCCAGAACTGATGGACGAACTAAAACGCACCCTCGAAGCGATGGAGATAGATTACTATAAACCTGCCGTGAAAGGAGTCCGAAACAGGATCCTAAGCGGTAAGTATCGATAATTATTTCCATTCGTCACATTTCCATGCCGTTTATCCCAGAAATTTGGAGGAATCCTCAACTATGCGTACCTTTGCAGCATCAAACTTGTAACAACAGAAACGAAAATGAAGAAGTCATTATGCGCATTGCTTATCCTCTTTGCAGGATGGCAGACAATTCAGGCTCAGGATGTGAGCAAATTCAAGGTACTCAGCGATTCCGCGTACCAGTCGACGGTGGAATACCAGGCTGCCAACAAGTATCAGAAGGACGCCATACTCTTTATGGATATGGTGGCTGATACACATCCGTATTATATAAAGGAAGAGCGACGAGCAGAATGGTTCGCCAAGAAGCAGACGCTCATAGAACAGTGCAAGAGCATCGAGACCGACGAAGCCTTTGCCGATGCACTCATTGAGGCGTTGGGGCCGCTACACGACAAGCATACGGACCTCACGACGATAAAGCGCATGCAGGAGAGTAAACAGAAGGCGAATAAGAAAGACGATGTAACGGATGTTCCAGGACCTGTCGACATGGAACATATCATGCGCCGCCATGAGTCCAACTACGACTATCAGTTATTCCCAGACCACAGCATCTGCTATATGCAGTTCAACCAGTGCGTGAATGCGAAGGACTATCCTTTCGCACAGTTCCTCAATGATATGTTTGCCAAGATGGACGAGAGTGGCATCAAGACGCTGGTAGTGGACGCACAGTATAACAACGGCGGCGGCAGCCAACTCTGCGACGAGCTACTCATGCATCTCTATCCCTTGGATGGGATGAAGCATTTTACTACTTATATGCGTTTCTCAAACCTCATGGCAGCCTATAATCCAAGGATTGTCGCTGTCAAGAAGAAATGGGAGAACGACGGCCACAAGAACGAACTCTATCAGGTGCCTGCACCAAAGATTCCTTCAGATTTCCAACAGCAGAAGTTATTTGAAGGCCAGGTAGTTTTCGTTATGGGTAAGCGCACATTCAGCAGTGCGGGTATGCTCTTTACTTTAGCCCGCGACAACCATATTGGCACCATCATTGGCACATCCTCTACCTTCTCGCCCTCGCACTATGGCGAAGTACTCCCTTATCGTCTCCCCAATACAGGTGTGCTGGGAAGCATCTCCTGTAAGTTCTTTGCCCGTCCTAATGCTGCAATGGTGGATGACAAATGCATGACGCCAGATATGAAGGTCAATCTTGACGACAAAGATGCTGCGTGGAAATATATTATTGATAATTATGGAAAAAAATGAAAATAGTATGAAACAGAAATTTTGTCAGAGCTGCGGAATGCCGCTCACAGAGGATGTCCTCGGCACCAATACCGACGGCACGAAGAATGAGGATTATTGTATGTACTGCTATAAGGACGGACGTTTCTTGCAGGACTGCACGATGGAGGAGATGATTGAGCATTGCGCTCAGTTTGTTGGTGCAGTAAACGAGGGCTTGGAAAAGCCGATTACCAAGGAGGAGTACATTGGGATGATGAAGACGTACTTCCCTCAGTTGAAGCGTTGGCGCCAAACGCTGGATGTGAATAACGATGAAGCGATGAATACTAATCCCGCTTTAGCAGGCGTTAAAGAACTCATTGCACAGATGACCGACAAACAGCCCATCGCTTACATCTCATCAGTAGACCAAGAAGGATTTCCTTGGACTAAGGCCATGTTGAAGCCACGCAAGCGTGAGGGCATCAAGACCTTCTACTTCACCACCAACACATTCTCAATACGTGTGGCTCACTACAAGGCCAACCCCAAGGCCAGCATCTATTTCTGTGATGCCAAAGGCTTCAAGGGCATGATGCTCAGAGGTACGATGGAGGTGCTGACGGATGCCGCCTCGAAGGAGATGATCTGGCGCGATGGCGACGAACAATACTATCCCGGTGGTGTAACCGACCCCAACTATTGCGTTCTGAAGTTCACCGCCACCGACGGTCGCTTCTACAGCGATTTCTATCCAAGGAGTTTCGTAATTGAGTAAATGATTACGAAAGCAAAGGCTGTGAGGTCAAGACACTTGCTGAGTACCAATGAAACATCTGCCGAATATCATATCGTCGCTCCGAATTGTGGGGGCTGTTGCTCTGTTGCTGTGTGATGTTGTAGGAACAACTTTTTGGGCGCTTTATGCGCTCTGCGGCATCAGCGACATAGCCGACGGATGGCTGGCTCGGAAACTGAAGTGCGTTACCAAGAAGGGAGCATTGTTGGATAGCATGGCAGACATATGCTTCGTAGCGTGTTGTGCCTGGAAACTTCTGCCGATACTCGAACTGCCGCAATGGCTTTGGCTGTGGGCAGGAGTGATTGTCGCGATTAAAGTCGTGAATCAGTTTTCGACACTTGTGATGTACGGGCACTGTTGCTTCCCTCACACCACAGCGAACAAGTGGTCGGGATTCCTGCTCTTCATTGCAGTCCCCATGACATTTTGGTCTATCGCTCCCATCACCATTGTAGCTTCCGTCGCCACGTTTGCCGCAATTCATGAGAACTATTTCATACGAACAAGAAATAATATGAGAAAGATAGTTACATTAGTTTGTGCATTTGTTATGACGTCGTGCTGGGCGCAAGAGCCAATAAGCGACAGTACCAGACTACCAATAGAATCAAAAAGCTATGGTGCATGCATCATGCGCAATGACTCTATTGTTGGCATTAACGAGGATAAGCCTTTTGCCATGCATAGTGTGATGAAGTTCCCGCAAGCTTTATACGTCGCCGATTACCTGAGTCGGAAAGGTTTGGATCTCGATGACACTATCGTTGTCGATAAGGCAGAGCTGATGCAAGACACATGGTCGCCAATGCTAAAACGATTTGAAGGCAAAACGGCCTTTTCGTTTGCGGAACTGCTGGAATTGTCTCTCGGACAGAGCGACAACAATGCCTGCCAACTCCTTTTCAAGTTTTGCGGCAAGCCCAAAGCAGTAGAGAAGTACATGAGAAAACTTGGATTACGCGATATCCATATCCGCATGACAGAGGAACAGATGCACAAGAATCCAGCAAAGGCTATTGAAAATAGTTCCACCCCCGCCGAAATGGTTCGTTTGTTGGAGTGCTTTTGTCATCATAAAGACGACAACCAATATCTGACATTCATTTGGAATGTGATGGCGGACTGCTCAACAGGCCTGAAACGAATTTCTGCTGCGATACCCGCAGATGCTCGTATCGTACATAAGACAGGTACAGGATTCCCATCTCCTGAAGGAGTGCAAGACATGAACGACGCAGGTATCATTCTCATGCCTGATGGAAGCCACGTCATTATCGCCGTTTTCACCACGCACTCATCATCTGAGGCTGTAATAGCAAATATTGCCAGACAACTGTTAGACACTATAATAAAATAAGATGAAAAGATTGCGACTCGGAGCAGTGCTCCACTTCCTTATAGCCATTGGCCACGTAGCTTGTCTATTCGCTTTGGACGAAGCATTCGAAGCCTATGGCATCCGGGAAATCATGCATCAGATGGTGGCTGGCCATTTTTGGATGCTCTATGCCCTCACCATCGGTCTTGTCCTCGCCTTTTGTTTGGCAGGGCTTTATGCCCTCTCTGCCACAGGCGACATCCGTTGCTTACCCTTAACACGTATGGCCATCATCACCATCGTTGTACTCTATAGCCTTCGTGCTCTGGCTGGAGGCATTAGCTGCATCTATGATTTCAGATGGCTGCAATTTATCTCATCTCTCGTTCCCGCCATTATAGCATGGTGCTATTGGCCGGGAGTAAAAGCGAAAAGAATTGAATGAATACAGGTACACTGACTATATTGTCAGTTCAAGCTGCGCCAGGCCAAGAAAAAAGAGAATCATAAAGGTCATTAATTAGAAATATGTTATGAAAGTATTAGTCATTAACGCATCAGCTAATAAGGAGCGTAGTACTACGCTTAAACTTACCAATACATTTTTGAAAGGTCTCGGAATCGAGGCTTCAGAAGTGGGGTTTGTAACAACCATCGGACTTAATATCAATCCTTGTATGGCTTGCTATGCCTGCTGGTTTAAAACATCAGGCAAGTGCGTGCAGAAGGACGATGCAACCGAGGTGATGGAGATGATTCGCCAAGCCGATTTGGTTATTTGGTCGATCCCTCTATACGCTTATGGTGTGCCCTCACATTGTAAGGCACTGATGGACAGAACTGTGTCGTTCAATTCGCCTTTGATGTATGTCGATTCTGATGGTATTGCTCACCACTATGGTTATGAGGAAGGCACCAAGAAAACGGTACTGATTTCAACTGCAGGACTGCCTAACATGAAGGGCAACTTCGACGGACTACTGTTTGCCATGCGCCACATGTATGGTAAGAATATCAGTTACATCTGTTGTGCTGAAGGTTCACTCTTTCTGAGTCCCGATACCGAGAGCTTAACTGTCCCCTATTTGGAAAAGGTAAAGCAGGCAGGCGCAGAATACAAGACTGCAGAAAAGATTTCTGATGAAACTCAGGCGTATCTTGATACACCGATGCTTCCTGCCGAAACATTCGTTAAGACCGTGAATGGTATTTTCGAAAGCATGATGAAATAATACAGTTACATGATGACACTTCGACAATTCAATATCAACGATGCTCCCACGATTCTGAGTTGGTGCAAGGATAAGCATGCCTTCCAGCTTTGGAGTGCTGACAGGTATAAAGAATTCCCTGCTCAGCCTGATGAGATGATGGAACAATATATGGGCAATCATATGTATCCTCTCACGGCAGTTGTTGATGATACAGTCATTGGGCATATCCTTTTGAGATATCCATCAGAGGATAAGACTGTCATCCGCTTCGGCTTTGTGATAGTTGACGACTCGAAACGGGGCAAAGGCTATGGCAAGCAGATGCTACGTCTCGCTATTGATCATGCAAAGCATACACTGGGTGTTCAGAAGATTACTTTGGGGGTGTTCGACAATAACCCCTCGGCCATTCGTTGCTACGAGTCGGTAGGATTCGTTGTGACTGGTACCGACACCTATGCGATAGATGGTGAAGAATGGACAGGAAAAGAAATGGAATTAGTTATATAAATCATAGTATAAAGATGAAAGAAATATTGTACATACTGCTGGATAATTATGCCGAGCACGAGATAGGTTTCATGCCAGGTGCAGTGAGCACCGATGCCACAGGCTTTCGCAAGGAGCCTAAGTATATTAACAAGATGGTAGCCCCAACGATGGAGCCTGTAAAATCGATAGGCGGTATGCGAACCCTGCCCGACTATTCGTACGAAACCATGCCTGAAGATTATGCTGCCTTGGTATTGATAGGTGGTTTCGGTTGGATGAATCCCGAAGCTGAGCGTGTACTGCCCTTTGTTAAGGATGCGCTGAGCAGAGGTGTTGTTGTAGGGGCTATCTGTAATGCTGCTTCGTGGATGGCCAAACAGGGATTGCTGAACAACATCAAACATACGGGAAATGGTATCGACCAACTGAAATTGTGGGGTGGCAAAAACTATACCAACGAGGCCGGTTATGTGAACGAGCAGGCCGTAACAGATGGTCGTATCGTTACTGCCAATGGTTCGGGGTATCTTGAGTTTACACGCGAGTTGCTGAAACTGCTTGAGAATGATACACCAGAAATGATTAATGGCTGGTACACGTTTATGAGCGACGGACTGGTAAAGTTGTACTCGCCACGTCCTCGATTTAAATTCAACACCATTGGCCTTTTTACCAGCAACAATAAGGCTACTGTTGATTTCTACACGAAAACCTTCGGTTTCACCACCGATTGGGACGGCATTCAGCCTAATGTGGAGATGACGCTAGGCGACATGCGTGTCATCCTCTATCCTCGTAGCGATTTCGAAAAGATGGTCTCTCAGGAATTTCAATATCCTGAAGGGTTCAATGGTACTGTAGAATTGGCATTCGACGTGCCCACCTTCGCTGATGTCGATAAAGAATACCAGCATGCGCTCACGAATGGTGCCGCCTCCGTTCTTCCTCCTACCACAGAGCCTTGGGGACAGCGTACCTGTTATGTCGCTGATCCTGATGGTAATCTGATAGAGATTGGGTCGTTTACGGAATAGCGAAATAGTACATATCGCAGAATGCCATTCGTCACAAAATGTTGCAATTCATCCCAGAAATGGGGCGGATTGCAACTTTTTTATGCTTGTGTAGCATCAAACTGGCAAAACATTTAATTATTTGAAAAAAATGAAAAAGATCAGTTTGAAAATGGTAGCTATGATAGCTGCAATGATGATGTGCTTAACAGTCGGTGCAAAGACCGAGGATGTAGGTGGACGAGTAATTGACATGCAGGGTGAACCCTTGCCATTTGTAAGTGTGGCACTGCTCACAGCCGACTCTACTTATATACAAGGTGCAACGAGCGATGTGGATGGTTTCTTCCAAATTAACACAACCGATGCCTGCTGCATCCTGCGATTCTCGTACATCGGTTATCGCACCAAGTATGTGAACGTTGATGGTTCGGAAATAGGAACCATCCAGATGGAGGCGGACCAGACGATGCTGAATGAGATTGTGGTAAAGGGACAGATGCCTAAAACCAAGCTGGCGGGCAACTCGATGATAACCACCATTCAAGGAACTATCTTGGGCCAGTCTGGTACTGCTAAGGAAATGCTGGCCAAGGTGCCAGGTATGACGCTGAAAGGTGAAGACCTGGAGGTGCTGGGTAAGGGTACACCAATCTTTTATATTAACGGAAGAAAGATGCGAGATAAGGACGAACTGAAACGACTCCGTTCGGAGGAAATTCAGAGCGTAGAGGTGATTACTAATCCTGGTGCAGAGTACGATGCCACTATTTCGGCAGTGGTACGTATCAAGACGGTTCGTCGTGTGGGAGCTGGTTTCGGTTTTGACCTGATGGCAGCCAACAACCAAGATCTGGCGTTTGGTTTCAGCGATCCCAGCACCACACTAAACCTGCGTTATCGCCACAACAATTTGGACCTGTTTGGTATGTTGAACTATTGGACGTGGGATAGTCCTAACGACCTGCATATTACGCAATCTACATTTCTCCAGGCCAATGAAGGCATCAGGAATATTCTTCAGGACAGCCACATGCGTAACGACTGGCACGGAGAGGGGCTGAACTACAACTTGGGCTTTAACTGGCAGATTACTGACAAGCACTCGCTGGGTGCCAGAATTGAGCGGCACGACCAGTTTAATACGCATAATGACATGTGGGTGGATACTGAAAACAATCTCACAGGTCGCGACCTTTCGCATCAGGGCGGTCATACACACTACCCCTATAACTGGCAGGGCAATGCCTATTATAACGGTCAGGTGGGTAAACTGAACATCGACCTGAACGTGGATTTCCTGACGGATAAGGAGAATGACGACAACCAGATAGATGTGTATTTGCCTGAAACCCAGACCATGCAACAGAACTCGCATATATCATCGCGACTTTGGGCTACCAAACTGGTGTTGAGCTATCCTGTGTGGAAGGGACAGTTGCAGGCTGGAACGGAGATGAGTTTCGTGAAGCGACAGAGCTGTACGTCGATTACTAACTATCCTCTCCCCTCTACTGATGCGGATGTTAAGGAGAACAACGTGGCTGCTTTTGTAGCTTACAATGCCAATCTGGATAAATTTGGTATCGTAAGTGCCGGACTGCGTTACGAGCATGTGGGTTTCGACTATACGGACAACCTGGATGCCGAGAACAATATGACGCGCTATCAGGATGAGTTCTTCCCCAATATCACATGGTCAAAGCAGTTTGGAGCCATCCAGACCTCGCTGAGCTACACTATGAAAACCGTGCGTCCGAAGTACAGCTCACTGAACGACCATATTTACTATCTGAACTCTTATACCCTGTCGCAGGGCGACTCGAAACTCAAGAATGCCACTATGCAGGAGGTGAGCATCAATGCCCGTTGGAAATGGATTAATCTGTTTGCCGCCTACGAACGTCGTGATAACACTATTACACAGGTGCCCATGGTCTATAACAATGAGGGTATCATGCTGATGAAGCAGGCCAACTTGTCCGATCCCGTTCGTAATCTGGCCATCTTCCTTTCGGCCAATCCCACATGGGGTGTATATAGCCCAAGCTGGACGATTGGTGGACAGAAGTTTTGGAACACAATGACCTACGACGATCCACATAGCGCCACAGGCAAGACGGATGTGGCCTTCACCAAGCCCATCTTCTTCTTCGACCTGAACAATACTTTCCGCTTTAAGCACAGCTGGCAGTTGGAGGCCAACGCCAACATCCAGACCAAGGGTGATGTACTGAACTTCCGTATACTCTCACCCTCATACAACCTCGGTTTTGTGGTACAGAAGTGCTGGCTAAAGAACGATGCCCTGTGCCTGCGTGCCAGCATCAGCGATGTGTTCCAGCGTAGCGTGCAGGATATGGCTCATGATTGTGGTTTCTTCTACACTGTGCAGAAAACACGAAGCCGTAGCCACCGTCTGGACATCTCTATCCGTTATACCTTCAACGCCCAGAAGAGCAAGTATAAGGGTACAGGTGCAGGTAAAGCCGAGCAGGAGCGCATGAGCAACAGCAACAGATAAACCAGAAGGGTGAAGTTTCATGGCAGGAAAGTCGTAGTTTCCTGCCATGAAAGTCGGAGTTTCCTGCCATGAAAGTCGGAAGGCCTGAAAATCTCTTTATGTTTGTAAAGAATGTTTACTTCTCGGTGTTCACTATCTGGCTGCAACATATTTGTGGAGCGTCTTGCGGACAGCTCCTGGACCAGCATAGAGTTCCTTGACATAGCCCTCGATCTGCTCTCCGAGGCCAGCCTCGTAGAGGTCGACAGCGAAGACATCCTTGCGGCTGTAGAGCTGCTTCAAAGGACTCCAGTCTTGATCGGCCTTGCCAATCTCCAACGGAGCGACGATGGCCTGCAGTTCTGCGAGCATGGGATCGGGAGATGGCTCGAAGGGTGTGCCGTCGTCCTTGATACCCTTCAGATAACGGGCGTAGCCAGCGAGGGTGAGGGGGATGAGCACGAGGTTCGACTTGTCGAGGCCACGGGCCAGATATTTCTTGATGGTCTCACCAAAACGGATGGGCAGCTTCTGAGAGGTGTCCATCGCGATACGCTGGGGTGCATCAGGCATGAAGGGGTTGGGCAGACGACGGTTGATGACGGCGCCAATGAACTCGTAGGGATTGAGCACACCAGGATCTGTGACCACAGGCATGGCCTCGATATAGCCGATCTTCTGGATGAAGGGGCGAAGATCTTCGTCGGCCATCTCGGCAGAGATGAGCGTGTAGCCTAGCATGCAGCCGTAGATGGACATGGCCGTGTGCAGCGGATTGAGACAGGTGGTCACTTTCATGGTCTCCACTTTGTCGACGGTCTCGCGGGTGGTATAGAGGGCACCGCCGAGGTCGAGTGGGGGACGGCCGTTGGTGTAGTTGTCCTCGATGACGAGATACTGCACTTCTTCTGCGTTGACGAAGGGTGCGGTGAAGGTGTGCTTCTCGGTCTCGATGTAGTCGTTGTCCTCGAAGCCGTCGGCAGCGAGCATCTCCTTCACCTTCTCGTGGGGACGGGGCGTGATCTTGTCGATCATGGACCAGGGGAAGGTGATCTTCTGCTCGTCCTTCAGATAAGCGAGGAATGCCTCTGGCACGAGACCGTCCTTCACCCAGCGCTCTGCGTAAGCGAAGACACCAGCCTTCACCTTGTCGCCGTTGTGCGAGCAGTTGTCCATGCTCTGAACGGTGAGAGGCAGCTGTCCTGCGTTGAAGCGCTCAAAGAGCAGGGCGCAGACCTTACCCATGGCAAAGGCGGGGTTCAGGCCGCGGGCCAAATCGGCCTCGTTGAAGGAATAGCCCTTCTCCGTGATGGTAAAGGAAATCATCTGCAGCGAGGGGGCGCGGAAAACCTGGACAAGCCGGTTCCAATCCTCGGGGAACTGGGGATCGGCCTTCAATGCCTCGGTAACAGAGGCGATAACGGTTTTGCCGATATTTCCGTCCGAGCAAAGGCTCACAGCAAGAGAGAGGTTGTCGTAAGGTTTGTAGGCCTTGTCTATAACCTCGAAGTCGAAGGTTTCGGCCACTATGACACCTCGGTCGTACTGGCCCTTGTTAAGAGCCTCGTTCAGGATGGCCGCCGGGAAGGCGCGGAAGATATTGCCGCCGCCGAAATGCACCCAAGTGGGCTCCTTGGCGGTCTTCTCACGGAGGGCCTTGATGTCATACTTGGGAAGCACATACCCTTTGGCCTCCCACTCGGCGGCGTTGCAATGGCCGCTCAGGATATCTCCAAGTTTCATACTAATCAAAGAATCCGGGTTGTTTGTAAGGAATGCCCAGTTCGCGGTCTACCGTGGCGATGATACCCTGGACCTGGCCCATCGCAAACATGCGCCCGAGAAGCGTATAACCGGCATTGTGCCCGTGGGCCGATTCATCCATAATGCCGCCGGGCTCGTCGGTGAACGTCATACCGTGGTCTACGCGCATGGGCAGGGCGGGATTTTCCTTCTCGAAGATGCGGACGAGTTCGATAAGATCGGCCCTGCCTCCCAGATGCGACGCCTCGGTGAAGTCGCCGTTGGGGAAGATGTGGCAGGAACGAAGGTGGATGAAATGGGTGCGGGAAGCGAACTTCCGGGCCAGGTCCACCACGTCGTTATAGGCTCCGGCCGAGAACGAACCGGCGCAGAATGTGAGGCCGTTGTGCTTGTTGGGAACGGCGTCCATGAGCCACTGGATATCTTCCTCGGTGCGCACGATGCGCGGCAGGCCCAGCACCTCAATGGGCGGATCGTCCGGGTGCACGCACATGTTCATGCCGTATTCCTCGCAGGTGGGCATGATGGCCTCCAGGAAGTATTTCATATTGGCCCGCAGCTGGGCTTTGTCAATTCCCTTGTACAGAGCCAGGAACTCGCGGAACTTCTGCACGGGAGCCTCGTCGTTTTCGCTGA
>JAEEGJ010018423.1_pt1 | contig 15590 bp, 8 predicted proteins | sample 8958761 | NCBI WGS metagenome assembly JAEEGJ01 (sample SAMN16246546, study PRJNA631951) | gut metagenome | biome: gut microbiome; feature: rumen; material: RS-attached | host: Bos | place: Iran: Karaj | collected 2018-10
TTTCCAGGTGTCGATATGGCTGCTGAAGATCGTTTCTGCGGTTCTGTCGTGGGTGATGATGGGAAGATCATAGACCTCCACCAAAGCATCGTCAATGGGGCCATAGTCCATTTTGGCAACCGTTTCGACAGGGAGACTCAGGAGCCAGGTGGCGATACTGTCTTTGTGCGCAATTTGTTCCTCGATTAATTCCAGGTCGCGCGCAAACTGCTCGATGCTGCTCATCACCATCAGCGCCGTGAGTTTGCGCTCCTGCTTCTGCCTGACGCGGTTGACGATTCCGGTCGTGCCGAAGGTCAGAATAATGGACAATGTCGTGGCAGCGAAGGCGACCAGCAGGTCCTTCACCCAGGATTTCTTTTCAGTAGCCATATTGGGAGTTGTGTTAGGTTATTCTTTCTTTCAAAGGTAATCATTTCCGGACAAACAAAAGAATACCCCTTCCGCCAAACTGGCGCAAACCCATCGGCCCCAGACGATCTTCCCGGGCCGATTACTTTGCGCCATGGGCCGTAATCGAGGGTAGGCGCAAGTACGCCCCAGCCAGAAGGCGCTAGAAAGAGGCTCGTCTTGCGCCATCTTGGCGAAATGATCGTACGCGGGCACAAATAAGACGTTTTCCGCGCCCGGCAAAGTTTTTTTGATTATTCTGCGTCCGTTTTCCAACTTTTTGTATATTTGTAGAGTATATATACTTTAATCAATCAATTACGCTATGGCAAAATTTGAAATTTCCGTGAGAAAGAACGGCGAATTCCAGTTCAATCTCAAAGCCTCGAACGGCGAGGTGATCCTCACCAGCGAAGGCTACACCACCAAAGCCGCTTGCCTCAACGGTGTCGAGTCCGTCAAGAAAAATGCCGTCGAAGAGAAACGTTTCGAGAAACTCGTGGCGAAGAACGGCAAGCCGTACTTCAACCTGAAGGCTACCAACGGCCAGATCATCGGCCAGAGCCAGATGTACGCTTCCGAGCGCAACCGCAACAACGGCATCGCTTCCGTGATGAAGAATGCCCCCGACGCAGTGGTGGTGGAGATCTAGGACGATACCGCCCCGATAAAGGATTCCCTGCTTGGCGGGGAATCTTTTTTTTGCAAATTATTTCAAAAAATTCTTAAATATTTATTGTTATTCAATAATTATTTTTTATATTTGCAGAAATTAAACTGATACAGATATGATTACTTCCTGGTGGGTTTCCCTTTCCCTTGCGATGAAGATCCTGTGGGGCGTTACCCTTGCGGCTTCGCTGATCTTCATCATCCAGAGCATTCTGACCTTTATCGGTGCCGACGGCGGTGACGGCGGTATCGACACCGATTTCGACACCGGCTTCGATTCGGAAGCCGCCGATGCGGCCGTAGAGGGCGGCACCAACCTTTACACTTTCCGCAACTTCGTGAACTTCTTCCTCGGTTTCGGATGGTCGGCCATCCTCCTGCAGGATAAGATTGCGTCCGTTACCCTGCTGATCATCATTTCCGCCATTATCGGCGTGGCCCTGGTGGCCTTGGTGATGTATCTCTTCAAATGGCTCAGCAGCATGCAGCAGTCGGGCAATATCAACGTATACAAGGCGGCTGCCGGCTGCAACGGAACGGTGTATCTGACCATCCCCGCGGAACGCGGCGGTGAAGGGAAGGTTCAGATTACCATCAACAATTCCGTCAGGGAATACAATGCCGTGACCGACGGCGACGCGCTCAAGACCGGCACGCCGATCCGCGTGGCCGAAGTCATCAATGCCGACACCCTTCTCGTCGAACCCCTTGAATCATTAATCGTTTAAATATCGCAACTTATGGAACTCTATCTGATTCTGATCCTCGTGGCGGTGGTGTTCGTCACATTCACCGCGATCCTGCGGCGCTACAAGCGCTGTCCTTCCGACAAGATCCTGGTCATTTATGGTAAAACCGGCAAGAACAAGGAAGGCGGCATCTCGTCAGCCCGTTGTATCCACGGCGGCGCCTCGTTCATCTGGCCCGTGTTCCAGAGCTATGCATTCCTCGACCTGACCCCGATCTCGATCGAGTGCAACCTGACCAACGCCCTTTCCAAGCAGAATATCCGTGTCGACGTACCGTGCCGGTTCACCGTGGGTATCTCCACCGAGCCCGAGAATATGACCAACGCCGCCGAGCGTCTGCTGGGCCTGACCACCGAGCAGATCCAGAACATCGCCACTGATATCCTCTTCGGTCAGCTCCGTCTGGTCATCGCTACGATGGACATCGAAGAGATCAACGCCGACCGCGATAAGTTCCTGGCCAATGTCTCCACCAACGTGGAAGCCGAACTCCGCAAGATCGGCCTGAAACTCATCAACGTCAACGTGACGGATATCCGCGACGAATCGGGCTACATCGAAGCCCTCGGTAAGGAAGCGGCCGCCAAGGCCATCAACGATGCCAAGAAGAGCGTAGCCGAGCAGAACCGTTTCGGTGAAATCGGTAAGGCCGAGGCCGACAGGGATAAGGACATCCGGATTGCTGAAACGACCCGTGACACCCGTATCCGGACGGCGGACGCCAATGCCAAAGCCGTGGAGGGTGAGAACAACTCGAAGATCGCCATTGCCCAGTCCGATGCGGCCCGTCGTGAGAAACAGGCCGAAGCCGAGCGTCTGGCCGTAGCAGCCGAAAAGGTGCAGGCGGCAAAAGCCCTCGAGGAAGCCTACAAGAGCGAACGCGACGCCGAGCTCGCCCGTGCCGAACGCGAGAAAGCCACGCAGCAGGCCAATATCGTTGTGGCCGCACAGATTGAAAAGGAAAAAGCCATTATCGAAGCTGAAGCCGAAGCCGAACAGATCCGTCGCAAGGCGAAGGGTGAGGCCGATGCCATCTTCGCCAAGATGGATGCACAGGCACGCGGTACCCTGGAGATCCTCTCCAAACAGGCGAGCGGTTTCGGACAGCTGGTAGCTGCGGCCGGAGGCGATGCCCAGCAGGCCATTACGATGCTGATCACCGACAAACTGCCCGAACTGGTGGCTACGCAGGTCGAAGCCGTCAAGGGCATCAATATCGACAAGGTCACCGTATGGGATACCGGAAACGGCGGCGAAGGAAAGACCGCCACATCCAATTTCATCTCGGGACTGATGAAGTCGGTTCCGCCGCTCGAGGACCTATTCAAGCTTGCCGGCATGGAACTGCCGTCCTATCTGAAGGGAAAATCGCCTGAAAAAGCGGTCGATGCCGAGGAAATCAAGGAGGAAGCGTAAGTCATGCCCATCATTATCAATGTTGATGTAATGTTGGCGCGGAGAAAGATGTCTTCGGGAGAACTGGCTCAAAAGATAGGCATTTCTGCAGCTAACCTTTCGATTCTCAAGACCGGCAAGGCCAAAGCTGTCCGATTCACAACGCTCGATGCCATCTGCCGTGCCCTCGACTGCCAGCCGGGCGACCTGCTGGAATATAAACCGGATCCGTAACGTATGAAGATCGCCTTCCTCTCCACCTTCTACCCCTACCGGGGCGGCATCGCGCAGTTCAACGCCCATCTCTATCAGGCATTGAGCAAGCAGCACGAAGTCAAGGCCTTCAATTTCACACGGCAGTATCCGGACTTTCTCTTCCCGGGCCAGACGCAGTACGTCACGCCCGAAGACAAGGCCGTGCCCGTGGAGACCGTCCGCATCCTCGACAGCGCCAACCCGCTCACGTGGCGCCGGGCGGCCCGGGCCATCCTCCGGGAAAAACCCGACTTGGTGGTGTTCGGCTACTGGATGTCTTATTTCGCCGTATCGCTCACGCCCGTGGCGCGCATCCTGCGCAAGCACGGCGTGAAGACCGTTACGGTGGTCCACAACGCCATTCCGCACGAGCCGAAGTTCTTCGACAAGCCATTGGCCCGCCGTTTCTTCAGGCAGAACGACACTTTGGTTTCGATGTGCGACGCCGTGACGGCCGACATCCGCAGTCTTTGTCCGGAGGCCCGGGTCGTGCAGCGCCCGCATCCGGTGTATGACCATTTCGGCGAGAAACGCGATAAATTCGAGGCTCGGCAGGCGCTCGGCCTGGATCCTGACCTGCGCACGCTGCTCTTTTTCGGCCTGATCCGCGACTACAAAGGGCTCGACCTGCTGATCGACGCCCTGCCACTGCTGGGCGAAGGTTACCAACTGGTCATCGCCGGCGAATGCTACGGGAGTTTCGACAAATACCAGTCCCGGATTGCAGCCACGGGCCTGGGGGCCAACATCAAGGTATTCAACCGCTATATCGGCGACGACGAGGTGCCGCTCTTTTTCTCAGCTGCGGATGTCTGCGTGCTGCCCTACCGAAGTGCCACGCAGAGCGGCATCACGGCCATCGCCCTGCATTTCGAAGTGCCTGTCGTGGCCACACCCGTCGGCGGACTGGCCGAAAGCATTGAACGGCCGGGTATCGGCCTGATGGCCCGCGACGTATCGTCGCAGGCCCTCGATGAAACAATTCGGGGCCTCTTTACAGCAGGCCCCGAACCTTTCATCGAAAACATCCGCGAAGTCAAGCGCACCCAGACCTGGGACGCCTTCGCGACGGAAATCATTTCCCGGACATAGCTTCCTGCCAGGTCTTTCCGACCGCCACCGGCGGATGGGTCGGACCGTACTGCCGCTGCGGACTGTATGTCCCGCCGGACACCGCCGCGCTCGTCTTGCGGTTGACCGCGTCGTAGGCCACGAATTCCTCGTAGTCGTAGGTCCACTCGTCGCCGTAGGCCAGCTTGTGCAGACGGTACCAGATCGCCTCGCGCGACGGCGCGTTGAAGCCACCCGTATTGTAGCGCATGATGCTGTTTTCGGTCGGACGCCAGGCGCCGGTCCAGTAAGTACAGGCACCCTCGAACACGCCCAGACCGTCGAACTGATAACGCGGATCCTGGAGGAACCGGGCCCACTGGACCTGCTCAGGATCGGGGGTGAAGTCCACATTCTGCCACCAACCGAAGGTCATCAGATACCTGCGAGACTCTTTCATTTCGTCTGGAATGGCACCCATATACTCATAGGCGTATTCGTCGTCCAGTTTCGCGAAGCCATGGCCGCCCGCCTCGTGGTGCACCAGCTGGGCGAGGCCTTCGTCGGTCGTCCCGACCGGGAAATAAGCCACCGACGTGCCGCAGCCATAGTCGCCAGCCGTAGGATTGTACATAAAGCACGTACCGCCGTATCTGGGCGAATTCATCGCCACGATGATCAGCGTATTCTCCATCCGCTCGTCCGGAATGACAGCGCGAGCATAGTTCATACACTTGAAGTCGTCTCCGCCGACATACGTCCCGTCGCCGAAGAAACCGCTTAGCGACTGGCCCGGATGATCGTACCCTTCCGTCGCCGAGACCACGTTCACCGCATACACGTTGAAGAGGTCGCGATACGTCGTGTACGGTTCTTCCGAGAAGAAGGCCTCCATCATCTTGTTCATCACCGATGCGTACGTTCCGTCCGCGATCTGGCGGTCCGAATAGCCGTCGCCCATCAGCACGAGGTCGATGCCCCGGCCCACCGAAGCCGTCTGCAGCGTTGTTACCACGCCGTCCTGGCTATAATCGGAGGAAAGGTAATAGTCGGGCGGCGTCAGGTTGTCGTAGTGGAAGCCCTGGATATACTTTTCGTAGTTGGACCAGGGAGAGGCCGACTTATAAACCCGCTCCGTCCCTTCCGGCACATAGATGACCAGGCCTTCGTGATCGAAATTGGCCCCATTGTCTTCAAAATAGGTCGGTGGTGCATACGAACGCACATACAGCGTATCCAGATTCTTTGTATCCTTCAAAGGATTGACCATCCGGGCAAGGCTGGCTGACAGCCGGAGTGTCTTCAGGCGGGGCATATTGGAAAAGGCATAGTCCCCTATCCGCTGAACTTCGTCAGGAATTGAAAGGTGCTCGATATATTGGTTATTACTAAAGGCATTGTAGAAAATAAACTCGATGTCGTATCCATCCGGAACCGCATAGTCGGCCGGCATGACAGTCGTGACACAAACCAGCGTGTTGTCCATCACCCAGCAGTGATGGTCTTCCGTCGTATAAGAGCCGTATAGGAATTCCAGATTGTCACATCCGTCAAATGCCCCCGACATATAGTATTTCAAGGATTCCGGGAAAGTAAGGCTACGCAAGCTCTTGTTTGACCAGAAACAATTTTGGAATTCGGTAACGCCGTCCGGGATGACATAATCCGTGATACCCAAGCCGGCAAAGGCTGTCATAAAGCCATCCTTGTCGACCAGGGCGTGACCATCCGGAACGCGGGGACTGTTTCCCTTGAATTCCCGGAGATTACGGCATCCGGTAAAAACATTCTTTCCAATCTCATCGAAACTTTCCGGGAATGTCACTGTCTCCAAATCACTACACTGACAGAAACTACCCTCCCCCAAAGACTTGAAACCTTCCGGAAAAACGACTTCGTGTAAGCGGAGTTGCCAAGAGAAAAGCCAAGGAGCCACGGCGGTCACTCCTTCCGGAACGGTCAGGATACCCGAATCGTCATCCAGCCAACCGAGCGCATAGGCGGCTATTGTACCGTCGTCCAGCACCAAGCATTTTTCATCGGCTGAGGCGTGCCTGCCATAAATACGTGTCAGGTAACTGCAATACATAAAGGCACTCCTTCCGACGGTTTTCAGATTGTCCGGTGTCCGGAACGAGGGAATAGGATCCGCATAAAACGCATAATCACCAATGCTTTCTATCGTATTGGGCAAGTGGATTTCGGAAATACAACCGGAAAAAGCTTCGTAGCCAATCCGGGTCACAGGACCATCAAAGAGAATCACGCCTCTCCCATCCTCATAGGTATTTGAAATGATATTACGGTCAAAAGCATCCGGCTGGAAATCCAAGGCCTGCTCGTCAAAAGATACATACCATATCTGGTTGTACGGAATGTCGTCCGGATCGATCGCCCCGTCGGCATCACAGCGGAACGGCTTGATGTAGCGGAACTGCGAGCGGCCGAAATACACGTCGGAAGTCACGCTACGGGTAAAAGTTCCGGAGAACGTTTCGATTTCGAGGGAGAAACCGCCCCGGTACGTTCCGGCCGGAATCACGACGAAGAATTCGGTCGCATTATCTTCGTTTAGTTGCACGCCGGGACACTGCAGGGTCACCGTGTGCGAGCCGCCCTCTTCCATCACCAGCGCAGGTTCCGTCGTGAAGTCCGTCCGGACCTTCGCCGGGCCGCATACCGCCATCGTGGTGTCGTGCGCCACGAAACGAACCGCCTTCACGGCGGCACTGCCGGTCATCGAAAACTTCAGCACGGCGCACAGGTTCTTGAACGAGATGCCCTGTTCGTCTCCCAGGCCGAGCATCGGGAAAGCGCCCTCACCGAAGGAATTCGGTTCAAAGACCTGTGTGCCGGGAAGCACCAGCGACAGTTCGTCGCCCTTCAAGCCGTTCCGAACACGGTCGGCGTAAGGATAAAGCGCCACGTAGCGGTTGCCCGATATCTTGCCGGAAAAAGCACCTTTGTCGGTACCCGCTCCGTCAACCAGGACATATTTGTCGGGAAGGTCGATCCCGTCGACATAGACGACAAGCGCATCCTTGCTTGACCAATAAGGATAATAGATGCCGTCGACCGGATCTTCAAAATGGGTCTTGGTCGTCGCACCGCGTTCCAGCGTGCCCTTCAGGATGTGGGAAACCGCCGGCTGCCGATACTCCGGATTCTCGCATCCCGCCGCAAGCAGCAGGAGTACGAGGAAAAAGAACGGATAAAAAGCTCTCTGTTTCATGAACTGTTCCTCCCCTTATTTGATTTCGCCACCCGGGGTGACACCTTCGTTGCCTTGTCCGCCGCCTCCCCCGCTGCTGCCGCCGACCAGGGCCAGTTTCAATTCGTCGCCGACCGGAGCCGTCGCGCAGTTGTCCACATAGTAATCGCCATAGTCTTCCGTCTGGAGCCTCGGCGCCGAACCGAACGGTTTCTGGATGTAGGCCAGAACGTGCATATTCTCCAGCTTGAACGCCGGATCGACTGAAACTTCATAATAGAAGCTCTTTTTTGTCAAGTCTTTCTTGATTGTGAAAGCCTCTCCCAAAATGTCGGTTGCGACCTCCCGTGCGACATGGTTATGGACATAGTTGTCGCCTCCATTCACCTGCGGATGGACGATGCCGTCTTCCAGCAGGAACACGGTAATCTTGTAGTCGCCGGCCGTCTTGAAATACGCGTCAATGTCGATCGATACTTTCTGCCCGTTCGTCGTGGACCGGATGGCCAGGCCCGATGCCGTTTCATAATTCTCTTCCGTTTCTTGTAAAGCGGCGATGAAACCGGCCGCGACCTCTTCCACATACTCACTGTTCGTAATCTTCCTGCGACCGTCCACGATACCCGTCGGAAAACCGGTTCCATTGTAATAGCCCATCAAAGAACTCACATATATCGTCTGCAGGTCGCTGCCGCCGCCGTGCAGGGCCAGATGCAGAATCTTGCCCGGATACAATTCCTGGGCGCGGGAGATGGCCGCCCCCATATACGGGCACCAAGTGCACCAGGTCGCCGTAAAACGCATCGCCAGCGACTGATGGTAGAACGGCAATTCCTTCCAGGCTTCGTTCTCTTCGCCCGAAGCGCCCGACTGGATGAAAGAAACCATATATTCGACCGTTCCGTCCGCGGCGGCAATCACCAGAGAACCGGCACGCGCCGAGGATGCCTTGTTCTCATCCACGTCAATGATCACAATACCGTCTCCGATGCCCCTTCTCGGCGAGACAGATATCCATTCGGCTTGCTGGCCGGCCGTTACGACCCAGTCAATGCTGGAAGAGACTACGATGCGTTTCGAACTCGCTGCCGCGGAAAAACTGACCTCCGTTTCGGACAGGGTCAAATAGGGTGCTTTCTGGTTGACCGTGACCTTCAAGGCTGTACCTGCCGCATTTGTAAATACGATTATTTTCTCGCGCGCTTTACCTGTCGTATTGGCCGCGACGGCAAAAGTATGTACCCGAGTATGCGGCTGGCCGGGTTTCGCTTCCACCGACACTTCGGAAATCCAGTCCGGCAGCACTCCGACCGAATAATCAGCGCTGGACGTTACCGCCACCTGGAACTGTCCGCCGGTGACGTTGAAGTCAAACTCATTCTTCGAAATATCGAAAATTGGTTTAGTGTCGCCGGGCAGGCGCGCCTCCAGGTCGGTCTGCACAGGATAGGTGTCCGGAGCGGCGTACTCCCAACCGGAAAGCGAAAGGTTCCACGTCTTGCTCCACGCCACGGCACCGGCATTGAGCGCGTCAATCAGTTGACTGTAGCCGCCGTCACGCGTCGCATAGAGCACGCCCTCGTACGGAGCGCCCTTCAATTGTGCCTCCGTCAACGCATAATTCTGCCCTTCGACGCCGAGACCGCCGCCGACAGCGGGCATCCCCGGATTCACGTCGGACTGCCAATAACAGTTTTGCACCCATGCGGCATCTGCAGGTTCATCTCCGAGAGGGCTCTCGTCTTCCTGCAAACCGATGAAACCGGCCAAAGCACCGACATACCGGCCTTCCGTTATTTCGACCTTTCCCAGATTGATGCTGTTGGCAATGGTTGCCGCACCCTCATAGGCAACCGCTATGGAGGATTCCAAACCGCCGATTCCTCCCACCATCTCGGAACCCTTTACGGAACCGTAGTTGATGCAATTGAGCACCTTGCCGCCCTGTTTGAAATACCCACCGATTCCTCCGACCAGCCGACCTGTTCCCGTTACATTTCCCGTGTTCGTACAATCATAAATCCTGGTGGCATCCACACAACCGGCAACGCCGCCCGTCTGACTTACGATTCCGACTACGCTACCGGCGTTTGTACAATGGCTGATGTAGGCAAAACTAGCCAATCCAGCTAAGCCCCCTACTAGAGACCCTCCGTTGACATCCGCTTCGTTCCTGCAGTACCGCACTTGGCCCTGACATCTTCCGGCCAATCCGCCGACACAGGACGTGCCGTCCACGGACCCGCGGGAAACACAGTTTTCCAACTGCGCTTTACCGGTTACAGACCCCGCCAGCAGACCGGTATCAGAATTATAATCCCTGATTTCTCCGGAAATCGTCAGATTCCGGACATTCCCGCTCATTGTACCGAAAAACCCTATTCCCAAATCGTACCCGAAATAATACAAATGGGTAATTTCGTGGCCACCGCCGTCGAAAGAGCCCGAGAACTCGCCAGTATTATCTTCTTTAAAGAGTCCGATCGGTTCCCAATTCTCCTCGGTTTCAGCGCTGCACAGCGGACTGAGGTCCAAATCGGCCGTCAACAGATACGATGCCGATTTGGCTTGGACCAGATTTCCGTTGGGTGTTGTCAAGGAAGCGTCGTTATTGACAGCCGACCTCATCAGCAGCAGATCTCCCAACGTAGCGATCCGGAACGGATCTTTCGCCGTTCCTGAACCGTTCAGGCCGGAACTCGGTTCGACGCCCGCATCAAGTTTAACGGCGAAAGGCTTCGCATCGTGCTTGCGGGAACGCTCCATCGTAAAGTCCGTCGTCAGGCGCTTGTCCATATAGCCCGTGCTGGTATAGACGCGTACCGTGAACCCATCCTTGTATGTCTGGGCAGGCAGCACCAGAAAGAAATCGGTCGGCTTCTCATTGTCGAGCATCAGATTATCCACCTGAAAGACCAGGCTGTCGCATCCGTCTTCAGACAGGATCAGTTCTGGATTACCCGGGTCGGCGAGCGATACCGTAGCCGGCCCCGAGACCTTTACGCTTTCGTCATTTGTGCGGAAGACCAGACCTGTTACGATATGATTACCCGTCAGGGAAAGTTTCAGGACCGAACACAGGTTACGGAACGAAAGGTCTGTCGTGGTCGAAACGGCCACCATCGGATAACTGCCGTTTTCAAAAGTCCCGCGGGTGTAGTGCTGTTCGGCCGGCAGCGTCAAGGAGACCGAATCGCCGATCAGTCCTGAGCCCGCCGTTTCGGGATACACGGCGATATAGCTCGCACCCGAGCCGAATCCGGAAAAGACGGCTTTTTTGGTTCCCGCGCCGTCCACCAGCCGATACACATACTTGTTCGGATCTCCGTCCACGTAGACGCCGATCTTGTCTTCCTCCGACCAATAGACCTTGGAAACGCCGTCTTCTTCCGGAGTAAGCATCGTCTTCGTCGCGGAAGCGTCACCGATCGTCGCCGTCAGGCGGTTCTCGTTCGACCGGACGGGGAGGTCCGTATTGGGAAGGCAGGCGCCCGTCAGCAACGAAAGCGCCATCAAACTCAAAAGGATTCGCAGATTCTTCATGGCCTTACCAATTTATAGGGTTACCTCCGATGACATCTTCATTGCCGCCGCCGGTTTCACCGGTCAGCATAGGCAGGATCCTGGCGCCGGCCTTGCCGGATACGCAGTTGTCAACGTAATAATCGCCATAGTCGAATCCCTCGTCCACAATCTTGGGCAGCGAGCCGTAGGCCCGCTGCACGATGACCAGGATCCGGAGATTCTCTTTTTTATACTCCGAGGGAATCGTAGCGCTGTAGTGCAGCTTCTTGATCGTACGATCCGCCGGGACCGAGAAAGCGTCGCCCATAGCGCTGGTCACGGCCATCCGCGCGACGTTGTCGTGTTGGTAGTTATTAGTGGCGCCATGATAGGTTTCGTTCTGGTATCCTGTTATCCCGCTTTCCGTGATGAACACGGTTACCTTCCAGTCGCCCGCATTTTTCAGGTAAAGTTGAATATCCATATCGAGTTTCTGCCCGCTGAATGCGGATTGGAAACCGATGGCGCTGGCCACAGGATAGTTTGTCTCTGATTCAACCAAAGCCTGGTTTACCTGGGAAATGACATCATCACCATTCCATTGATATATTGCCCGCCTTCTGCCGTCGATTATACCAAGCGGCATATTAAACAAGGTAAACTGATCATACAAAGGCTGATCGTCGACGAAACTCAAATAGCTGTTTTCATCCGTATTATACACATATATCCGTTCCAACCGACCCGCATACTGGGACCAGACCGGCATAAGGTATTGTTCAAAACTCGGGAAAAGGCCCGTTTGTGTACTGGTATAACACAGCCACAACGACTTGTGGTGGAAGTCCCGGCTCCAGTCGATCTGGTCGGGATCGCCCTCCTGTACAACGTTTACCGACAGGCAAGTGCCTTTGTCATCACAGAAAGTTACATATCCGCTGCGGGTCTCCGAAGAAACGGCCGGCCCCACCCGGAACTTGTGGATTTTGTCCTGCGGCTGCGTCGTTCCGGTGATGTCCGTTATCCAGTCGGTCATTCCGCTGATATGGTAACCATACGACGAGGTGATCGTTATTTCAAACGTCCCGCCATCTTTGCCGAGATTCACCTGCAGGGGGCTGACACCGAACGAGAGAACGCCTTGTTGCTCCACGGCGATGGTCTTGCTCACGCCGCCTTCACCGCGGATCGTAATCGTCGCGCTGCGCGACCCCTGCACCTCGTAGTTCCCCACCGTCACCTGCACCGTTCCGTTCCGCTCGCCTTCCGTCGGCGAGAGACCCACCCAGTCCGCACTACTTGTCACCGTCCATTTCACGTTCGACGAGATGCTCACGTTCGCCGTGCTCCCGTACATGTCGAAGTCCAACCGCTCCGTTACGATGTATATGTAGGGCTGCTGGCCGCCCTGCGTCACCGAACACGGAAGGCACGTCCCCGTGTCGTCGCAGAACACGATCACCCCGCTGCGCTCCGCGATCGTCTCGTTCGCGCCCACCTCGAATGTATGGACCCTGTTCGCCACCGACTTCTCCGTCACCCAGTCGGGCTTCGAGCTCAGGTGATAGGTCTGCTTTCCGGCGACCGTCACCTCGAACGTCCCGCCGCCTACCGGCACCGTCACCTGGCTTGGTATGACGGCGAACGCCTCGGCCGCCGCCTGTTTCACCGAGCAGGGAAGGCACGTGCCTTTGTCGTCGCAGATCACGACCACGCCGCTACGTTCCGATGTGTCAGTGTTCTTGCCCACCTCGAACGTATAGACATTGTCCTTCAGCGACTTCTCCGTCACCCAGTCCGGCTTTGAACTGATATGGTAGTTCTTGTGCGTCAGAACCGTCACCTGGAACGTTCCCCCGTCCGCCGTAAGCTCCACCTGCGACGGCGAGATCGAGAAACTCTCGTCCATCGCCTGAGTCACTTTCACCGTCGCTTCGCCGGCGCTGCTTTTGAACGTCAGCGTTCCCTCTCTGGCCGCGGCTCCGTCGTTCGGACTCACCGCGATCCCTACCTTCTCCGTCGTCAATCCCTTCGTCCCCTTCACGCTGATCCACCCCGTCGCGTTCTCGCTCACCGTGATCGTGTACTCCACGTTCTTCTTCACCTCGATCTCATATTCGCCGCCGCCGTACGGAACGTCAATCGCTGTCGGAGACACCTGCATCCCACCCGCGGCCAGCTGCTTGACCGCGATCGTCCGCTTCGCCGTGCCCGCCGTGACCGTAACCGTGGCGGTCCGGTCATCGTACGTCTCGTTCTTCGCTATCGTCAGCGTGATCGACGCGCTGCCCGATGAGCCCGAGCCCGGGCTTACCGCGCACCACGTCGCACTGCTCGAGGCCGTCCACGCCACTGTCGCGTTGAACGGCACGCTCACCGTACCGCCGCTCGAGGAAAACTCCGCCGACGCGTTCCCGTCGGTCGTCTGGGTTACCGGGCCTCCGCCGGTTATCGAAAACGTGACGCTCGCCGTCGGAGTCGGTGGCGTAGGGGGAGTCGGCGTTGGCGTCGGCTCCGGCTCCGGGTTGCAGTTCGCCGCCATCAACAGCAACAGCGAAAGAACCGACAGGATTCGGGAAAGTCTGCGCATCATAGAGAAAAGAATTGTCGGGTTTCGTGTAAATATACAAAAAAACCCGACAATTCTCAAAAAATCAGCGCCTTTCCGCTATCTTCGCTTTTCCCCGGCATCCGCGGAGGCCATCGCCTCCTGCCAGGTCTTTCCTACGACCACCGGCAGAGCGGAAGGTTTGGCAGCAGCCTGCCGCGAAGGATTCCAGGCGCCCGATAATACGCCCGTCTTGCGGTTGACCGCGTCGTAAGCTACGAATTCCTCATAGTCGTACGTCCACTCATCACCGTAGGCCAGCTTATGCAGACGATACCAGATCGCTTCACGCGACGGCGCATTGAAGCCGCCCGTGTTGTAACGCATAATGCTGACATCCGAAGGACGCCAGGCACCGGTCCAGTAGGTGCAGGCCCCCTCAAAGACGCCCACCCCGTCGTATTGATAACGGCTGTCGGCGAGGAAGCGGGCCCACTTGATGCGGTCCGGGTCGCCGGTAAAATCGACGTTCTTCCACCAGCCGTACGGTTCTTTCTCGTGATACGGGCCGATCTCCGACTGCGGAATCGCTCCCATATTTTCATAGGCATATTCGTCGGCCAGCTTCGCGAAGCCGTGGCCGCCCGCCTCGTGGCGCACCAGCTGCGCAAGGTCTTCGTCGTTCATCCCGACCGTGAAATAGGCCACCGAGGTGCCGCAGCCATAATCGCGGCCCGTCGACACCGGGTCATACATATAGCATGTCCCTCCGTATGAAGAGGCGTTCATCGCCACGATGATCAGGGTGTTTTCCATCCGGTCTTCGGAGACGGCCTTCCGGGCATATTCCATACAGCGGACGTCCGAACCGCCGACTTGCGTAATGGCGCCGACCCAGGTGCCCAGCGTCTGGCCTCCGTGTTCATAGCCTTCCGTCGCGGAAACCACGTTCACCGCATACACGTTGAACAGGTTGCGACAGGTCGTGTACGGCTCCTCCGAGAAGAAGGCATCCGCCATCTTCCGCATCACGGATTCATACGTTCCATCCGCAATCTGGCGGTCGGAGAACGCGTCGCCCATCAGCACGAGATCGATGCCCCGGCCTTCGGAGGCGGTCTGCAGCACCGTCACCACGCCATCCTGGCTGTAGTCCTCGGACATATAGTAATCCGGCGGAGTAAGGTCGTCATAATGATGTCCCTTGATGTAGGATGCATATTGTGACCAGTAACCCGACTCTTTGTAAATGTTTTCCGTGCCTTCCGGCACCAACAGCACCAAGCCTTCGTGTCCGAAGAACACGTCTTCCTCATAAGCCGGCGGGGTATACGAGCGGAAGAGGATCGAATCCAGTTTCGTATCACCGGCAAAGGCATTGCGTCCCAGGTTCGACATCCGGGCGGACAACTGGATCGTGCGCAGTTCCCGCATATCCTCGAAAGCACCGTCGCCCAGGAAGGCCATATCGTCCGGGAGCGTCAGCCGCTGCGTGGTCGTGTTCCCCGCGAAAACACGGAAGAAAGTGTGGGAAATCCCCTCCGGCAAGGTGTAATCGACCGGAAGGACCGGCGTGACACCGACCAGATAGTTGCCATACAGAATCAGGCAGTGATGGTCTTCCGACGCCCACGGCCCATAGAAGGCTTCCAACTGGTCGCAGCCGTATAGCCAGTCCGTATAAAAATTATCGACCGAAGACGGAAGGGTCAGACACTTCAGGGTTTTATTGTTTTTGAAGATATCCCCCATAATCGTCGTGACACCCTCCGGGACCACACATTCCGTCACCCCGTATCCGGCAAAGGCGACCAAT
>JAEEGJ010018424.1_pt1 | contig 15590 bp, 11 predicted proteins | sample 8958761 | NCBI WGS metagenome assembly JAEEGJ01 (sample SAMN16246546, study PRJNA631951) | gut metagenome | biome: gut microbiome; feature: rumen; material: RS-attached | host: Bos | place: Iran: Karaj | collected 2018-10
TCAAGGGAGCGGAAGGCTCTGAAAATCGTGAATATCCATACCACTCTGAAGGCACAGGCACCTAAGAGCGAGACTATCATGGGCATAATGGAGTAGCCCAGGCCGCGGATGGCGCCCACGCAGGTGTCCATGGTGCCGCAGGTGAAGTAGGTAAACATTATGATGGACATACGTATCATACCCTTTTCGATAACGACCGCTTTATCGGCGTCGTTGGCGTAAAGAGACAATAACTGGTGACCGAACACGTAGGCAAGAGAGCCTGCCGCAAGTCCCACCACCGTAACGCTGCCAAGGCATATGAGCAGTGTTTTTTTGATACGGTCAAAATAATGTTTACCGTAATTCTGGCTGACAAAAGAAAGACAGGTAACATGGAAGGTGTTCATGGTGACATACACAAATCCTTCGATATTGGAGGCCGCACTGTTACCGGCCATTACGTCGGGACCGAAGGAGTTAACGGAAGACTGAATCAAAACGTTTGAAATCGAGAAGATTGAGCCCTGAAATCCTGCGGGAAGTCCGAGACGAAGAATCTGTAAAAACTTGTCTTTGTATATATGCAATTTTTTAAATTCAAAGCGATAGCATTCGTCGGAAACCATGAGGCAGCGAAGTGTAAGCACCGCAGAAATGGCCTGTGACAAAACGGTTGCGTATGCCACACCGTCCACGCCCATGTGGAACACGACAATAAAAATAACGTTACATATCGCATTTATGGCGCCCGATATGGTAAGATAATACAAAGGACGCTTTGTATCGCCGATGGCACGCAGTATCGCCGCACCGAAGTTATAAAGCATCAGCACCGGCATACCGAGGAAATATATGCGTGTGTAGAGTGTGGCCATGGGCAATACGCTTTCGTGAGTGCCCATTAATACCAAGAGCTTTGGTGCCACCGCTATTCCCAGGACAGTCATTATTATGCCTGTTATAAAAGAAAGCGCAATGGACGTATGTACCGTTTCCTGCACATCATCCTCGCGACCGGAGCCGAAAAACCTTGCCACCAGCACATTTGCCGCGGTGGACAGACCTATAAACACATTTGTAAGCAAGTTAATCAAAGACGATGTGGAGCCTATGGCCGCAAGGGCTTCTTTGCCCACATATCGTCCCGCCACTATCATATCCACAGCATTAAAAAGAAGCTGCAAGAGTCCCGACAGAATCAGGGGAATGGTGAAAATCCATATCTTTGAGAAGAGAGGACCTTCACACATATTCATACTGTATTTTTTCTTTTCCATAAATAAACCATATCCGATTAGAGTTACAGACTAATTATCTTACGAATTAAGATTTATTCAAGGGGGGAAAGTGCTCAAATGATTACAATTTCTGCTTGCATGATTGTTAAAAATGAGGAGAAGGTTTTAGCCCGCTGCCTCGATTCGCTTAAAGGCATCTGGGACGAACTCATCATTGTGGATACCGGTTCCACGGACAGGACCAAAGAAATCGCGGCCGGATACACTGACAAGATCTACGATTTTACGTGGATAGACGACTTCAGTGCCGCCAGAAACTTTGCCATAGAGAAGGCAACCTGCGACTACATCTATGTGCCCGATGCGGACGAAATCTTAGACGATGACAACAGAGAGAAGTTTCTGACACTCAAGGAGAACCTGCTTCCGGAGATAGAAATCGTTGAGATGAGATACGTTAATCAGCTTGAAAACGGTACGGTCTATAACTTTGACAAAGAATACAGACCTAAGCTCTACAAACGCCTCCGAGAGTTTACCTTTATCGAGCCTGTCCATGAAATGGTGCGCCTCGATCCGGTGGTTTACGAAAGCGACATAGATATTATTCACAAGCCCGAAGCGGTTCATTCGGGAAGGGATATTAAGATATTTGAAAAGATTTTAAAAAACGGCGGAGCCTTAAGCATTCGTCTTTCCAAGATGTATGCCAAAGAACTCATGATTTCGGGCGGAGAAGAAGACTTCCAAAACGCTGCACCCTACTTTAAAGCCGTAGCCGACAGTACAGCCAATGAAGAGCTTTTAAAGCTTGCCTGCATAGTGGTATCCGAGGCGGCAGCCATCAGGCACGATGCCGAAGAACTGCTTAAATACGCCCTTAAAGACGTGGCGGGAGACGGCAGTAGTGAAATTTGCACAATACTCGGAGCCTATTATGAGTCAAAAGGCGACTTACAGGAGGCTGCCATCTGGTATTACAACGCAAGATACGAAACCGAACCCGAGGCCAATCTTAAGTACAAAGAAGAAATCCCCCTCAAGGGACTTTCCCGTGTTTACAAGGCTTTGGGGGATGAAACCACTTCCGCAAGTTACGAAAAAGAGCTTGCAGAACTTAAGGAAAAAAACATCGAATAAATGTTTCATAACACTTTACCATTGTTTAAAGGGTTGTAGGATGCTACAATCCTTTTTGCTGTCTGCATGGAAATTTTACTTCCGCACATCGGAAGGGATTTTCATGGAGGTCAAAAAATGTCTTTATATAAAATATCGGGTCGCGTACTTAAGTTTTTTGCGACCGTAGCGGTAGTCATAACAGTAACCCTTTTAAGCACTAAGAATTCACATGCGGCGTCCTTCGGACATGTTCACACCGATGAATGTTATCAGAATGTAACCAAAACATGTACCAATCATATTATCAGGGACGAAATAAAAAGAACGGATTATCATTGCCCCGGATGCGGAGTGTTTCGTTCTTTTGTGGAAATAGTTTACTGGGATATATGCCAAAGCGGACTCAGAAATTCCATCGACGATGCCTATATACAGTATTGTACTGTGTGCGGTACTTATTTAAGAAACGAGGCTCACGGTAAACCCGGCTCGCACACCTACACCGCCCGTGAAGCAGCCTGCGGAATGGATGAGAACACCCCCATTGCCAACGTGAGTCTTACTGCGGCGTCAAATGCACCCACCAACGGAAGCGTTACCTTAAATGTGAATATTAGCGGCGCGACTTCGGAATTTGCTCTTGCGGGCGCCCCTTATAACTTCGGTGCCGGAAGCACTTCCTCTTCTTCTTTTGAAGTTACGGAGAACGGCACTTATACAGCCACCGTTACCGATTCAAGAGGAAGAAACGTAAGCGTATCCTGTACCGTGAACTGCATCGACAAAGCGGCTCCCGTTATCGATTCGGTAAAAAAGAACACGGAAGACTGGAGCGAAAGCGGCATAACCCTTACGGTTGAAGCTCACGACGAGGGTCTCGGTCTTTCCGATGTGGCATATTCTTTTAACGGCGGAGCCTTTGGTGCGGCCGGCTCTTACAAGGTTACATCCAACGGAAATGTAAGTATTCGTGTCAGGGACGCGGCAGGCAATATCACCGAGACTTCTTATAATGTCTCCAACGTGGGCAGAGACCCCAAGGTAGTGGAGGCCGAAAGAAGAGAAGCCGAGCGAGTTGCGGCCGAGAAAGCAGCCAAAGAAAAAGCCGATGCCGACAGAATCGCCGCAGAGAAAGCCGCATCGGAAAAAGCAGCCAAGGATAAGGCTTCAAAGGATAAAGCCGGTAAAGAAAAAGCATCCGACACCAAAACCGTCACCGATTCGTCCAAAACTACAGGCGGAAAAAGCTCCGGTAAGAATGCAGGAAACACCGCTTCAGGCGATGCACCCGAAAAAGATGCATTCGGGAAGTTTAAGGATGCGTCCGTAAAAAGCGCAATTCTTGCAAAGGGCACCCACGACAGAAGTCCCGAAGGAAAGCTCATCCTCGTAAAGGACCTTACCGCAGCGGCAAAAGCGGAGGCGTCTCACAATTTCGAAGAAGAAGTGATTGAGTCTGTGGAAGAATTTGCTGAAGAGGATGAGGCTTTTTCGGAGGATTTAACAGATGGAGGCGCGGGCAAAGCTTCATTGTTTGCGGCTTCCGTGGGAGGCCTGACACTTCCTGTGGGCGTGCTTCTTCTTTTGATAGGTGCGTTCTTTGTGTCTCGATTCAACTATGTTTACGTAGTGCAGGGCGGCAAGAAGCGCATTATCACCAAGTGCCGTGTCATCAAGTCTGCAAACGGTCTTACCGCCATTGTGCCCGGAGAGAAGCTTACTTCCCACGGAAAGTACCTTTTGTACATCTCTCCCTGGAAGAAGGATTTTAAAAAGAAAACGCCCGTAAGCGTTATGCTTGAAGGCGAAGACACCACCATTCCCACGGATGAAGGGATTGCGTTTAAGTATTAAATAAGGTTTTCAAGGCCGGTTCTTTGTTAAAATGCAGAGAACCGGCTTCTTTGTACCCTTAATACAGTAAACTTTAACTATTGAAATAATGGAAAAAACCCTTTAAACTTAATGAGTATTTCTATGTGTACAGTACTTTCGAAAGGAAATGTGCGTTATGTGGGAAGATTATGTGAGAACGGTGGAACCTTATGTTCCAGGCGAACAGCCCAAGGTTTCCAACCTTATAAAGCTTAATACCAATGAAAACCCTTATCCTCCGGCGCCCGGCGTATTTGACGTCCTTAAGAACATGGATGCCGTGAGTTTAAAGAAATATCCTGACCCCACCTGCTCCGTGCTGGTTGATGCCATCGCTGACTTTTATCATGTTGACAGCGACAGAATTTTTGTGGGCGTAGGTTCGGACGATGTTTTGAGTATGGCATTTCTTACGTTTTTTAACAGTGATGTGCCTATTCTTTTTCCTAATATTACTTATTCTTTTTATGACGTATGGGCGAATCTTTACAGGATTCCCTTTAAGCAGATTCCTCTTATGGAGGATTTCTCCGTTCGCAAGGAAGATTATTTCGTGCCTAACGGCGGCGTAGTGCTGGCCAATCCCAATGCGCCTACGGGAGCCAATCTTCCCCTTAAGGATATTGAGGACATTATTGAGCACAACAGAGATCAGGTGGTCATCATCGATGAAGCTTATGCGGATTTCGGCGGTGAGTCGGCCCTTCCTTTGATAGACAAATATGAGAACCTTCTGGTGGTGCAGACCTTTTCAAAGTCCCGTTCTCTGGCGGGCCTTCGCATCGGTTTTGCCATGGGTTCGCGTAAGCTCATTAAGTATATGCTTGATGTGAAGTTTTCTTTTAACTCTTATACCATGAACACTCCGGCGCTTTTAATGGGTGCTGCGGCTGTTAAGGATAGGGAGTACTTTGAGAAGACGGTTGCCGCGGTTATCAAGACCCGTGAGTGGACCAAGGGCGAACTTAAGAGACTGGGATTTTCTTTTGCGGATTCCAAGACCAACTTTATTTTTGCGCGCCATGAGTCGGTGCCCCGTGATTACATCTTCAAGCGCCTGAGAGAAGAGAATATTCTCGTAAGAGCCTTTAACGGAGACATAATTAAGGATTACTTACGAATTTCCATAGGTACGGATGAAGAAATGCGTGTTGTAATAGATACGCTTGAAAAGATTTTAAAAGAGAAGTAGGAGATTGTATTAATGATTAAGAAGTATTTGTTTGTGTTTTTCCTGTCCATGGTTCCGCTTGTGGAATTAAGAGGAGCGATTCCTTTTGCATACGGTTTTAAGGCAGCAGAGCCCGAATTTAATTTACTTTGGGCATATATCATTATTGCTGTCGGCAATATGCTTCCGGTTCCCTTCATTTTCTTTTTCGCGCGCAGAGTGCTTGAATGGGGTGCCGACAAGCCTGTTATCGGCAAGTTTTTCACCTTCTGCCTTGAGAAAGGTCATAAGGGCGGTGAAAAGTTAAAAGAAAAAGCAGGAAAAGGACTTTTTGTTGCGCTTCTTCTTTTTGTAGGTATTCCGATTCCCGGAACAGGTGCGTGGACGGGTACCCTTGCGGCATCCATCCTTGATATGGACTTTAAATCAAGTATTCTTGCCGTAATACTCGGTGTTGCTTTGGCAGCAGTTATTGTCAGCCTTGCATGTCTTTTGGGATTCGGAGCGTGGCTCGGAATCACGGGGTAATTGATTTTATGGACGCATATACTGATTTTGCGTCGGTGTACGACGAATTTATGGAAGACACACCGTATGATGAATGGTGTGAGAATATTGTGGATAACTTGCGTGAAAACGGCATAACCGGTGGATTGGTGTGCGATCTCGGTGCCGGCACGGGAGAGATGACGAGGCGGCTTCGTGACAAGGGCTTTGACATGATAGGCATCGATTCTTCGGAGGAAATGCTCATGGCGGCCAGGGCCAAAGAAGGGGATTCTTCGGACATTCTGTACCTGTGTCAGGACATGCGCGAGTTTGAACTTTACGGTACAGTGGCAGCAGTAGTAAGTGTTTGCGACTGTATCAATTATATTCTGGAAGAGTCCGAACTTGTGACGGTTTTTAAACTTGTTAACAATTATCTGGATCCTTCCGGTATTTTTGTTTTTGACTTTAATACAAGACACAAATATCGTGATGTAATCGGTGAGAGCACCATTGCGGAGAACCGTGAGGACGAAAGCTTCATCTGGGAGAATTTCTACGATGAGGAGAGCGATATCAATGAGTATGATATTACTTTCTTTGTCCGCGAAGGGGAGCTTTTCAGAAGGTTTACGGAGACTCATCTTCAGAGGGGATATACACTTCCCGAGATGAAGAAAGCGGTTGAGGCGTCGGGACTTGTTTTTTTGAAGGCTTACGATGCGGACACCAAAGGTGAAGCCGGCGAGGACAGCGAGAGAATAGTAATAGTAGCAAAAGAGTGTGGAAAATGAGTGATTATATAGTACGTGCAACAGCCGCCAATGCGTATATTCGTATATTTGCGGCAGATACAAAAGAACTGGTTGAGACTGCAAGACAGGCTCACAATACGAGTCCGGTGATGACGGCGGCTCTGGGACGTCTTCTTACTGCGGGCGCCATGATGGGCGTTATGCAGAAGGGTGATGCGGATATTCTGACACTTCAGATTAAGTCGGGCGGACCTGCGAAAGGTCTTACGGTTACTGCGGATTCCCACGGACGTGTTAAAGGATATCCCGTGGTGGCTGATGTGATGCTTCCGCCCAATTCTGTGGGTAAGCTTGATGTGGGCGGTGCTTTGGCTCCCGGATTTTTGACCGTTATTAAGGACTTGGGACTTAAAGAGCCCTACGTCGGTGAGACTATGTTAGTGACAGGAGAAATCGGTGATGACCTTACCGAATATTTCATGTCCAGCGAACAGGTGCCTTCATCCGTAGGCCTCGGAGTTCTTATGAACAAGGACAATACCGTGCGCTGCGCCGGCGGCTTTATTGTGCAGCTTATGCCCTTTGCTCCCGATGAGGTTGTAGACAGACTTGAGCAGAACCTTAAGGGGATTACCTCGGTTACTGCGCTTCTCGACAGCGGTATGTCGCCTGAGGATATTGTTAAGAAGGTTCTTGACGGTTTTGATATCGAGTTTAACGATACCATTCCCGCAAGCTTTTATTGCAACTGTTCCAAAGACCGTTTCGCCAAAGGTCTTATTTCCCTCAGCGCATCTGACATGAAAGAAATGATTGATGCCGGCGAGACTATTGAGGTTAACTGTCGTTTCTGCGGCAAACACTATTATTTCTCAGTCGACGAACTCAAGGAGATTGACAAGCTCCGCAGGTAGTTAGGAATTTCACAGGCCTTTGTGCTTCTCTATATTTATTTATCGGATGAATTCGCGGGCTTTGCCCGGCTGTTTGTCCGCTGTTAACAATATTTGTCCGCGCGCTAGTTCGCGCGAATGCTTTTGACATTTCAACCGAGGGCGCCGTTCCCGGCGCCCCCGCTTAAGCCGTTTTGAGGCTTAGAATCCCTATCAGTTGATACCAGTATAGTTTTTTTGACTAAGCTAATCGTTTGGCACTTAATTAGTCAAGAAAAACACCCAATCATTGCTCTGTTACAAACGCATCTTTGACTAAATTGACAATGCGACCGTTGCTTAGTCAAAGATTCCACCATTATCTTGCATTTTTTAAGTCCACTTTCTGACTAAAACATGATAATGGCGCACATTTAGTCAAAAAAGGGTAATGATAGGAAGCCAAAAGAGAATAAAACTTTGACTAAAAAGGACCAGCGCAACTCTCTTAGTCAAAAAAACCATTTTCACGATGGGAAAAAGGTTGATAATTCTTGACTAAAATACCCTGTGCCAATAGGAAAAGTCAAAAAAGCGTTTTTATAAGGGAAAAGCAGTGATGAGTGGAAAGAAAAAATGAACAGGGAGAAGAGTACATACGAATAGTAACAAGGAGGAAACAGATGGATAAATTGGTAAAAGATATTAATGAAAGGATAGCGATTCTTAAAAAAGCTGTCAGAAAAGCAGAGAGGGAGGCAGAAACTTTTCCGGAAGGGCACCTGAGAGTGTCGGTAGATAAGGGATATCCGAGATACTACTGTGTCACGGAGACAGGTGATGTGTCCGGTAAATATATCACAAAGAATAACAGAATGCTGGCTTATAACCTTGCGCAGAAAGATTACAATGAAGCATTTACAAAGCTGGCAAAAGAAGAAATCAACCGACTTCAGACAGTCAAGGAACTTCTTTCGAAAGAAGATGCAGATTCCGCATATACAGATATCACAAATTACCGCCGCAAGCTCATCCGCCCCTACATTCCGACCGACGCCCTCTACGCGGAGGCGTGGCTAAAGCAGCCGTTTAAGACGAACCCTTACAAGCCTGAAGAGAAAACCTGTGACACCAACAGGGGTGACAAGGTGAGGACGAAGTCGGAGGGATTTCTGGCCAATATGTTTTACGATTTGGGCATTCCTTATCGCTACGAGGAAGGAATACGTATGGCGAACGGCAATATGCGCTTTCCCGACTTCACGCTGCTTAAGGTTAAGACAAAAGAAGAATTCTATTTTGAACACTTGGGACGGCTGGATCTGGCAAGCTATAGGGCGGACTACTTTATTAAAATGGATGAATATCGGGCAAGCGGAATCTACCTTGGAAAGAATCTTTTAGTATCATACGAAGTAGGCGAAAGCCCCCTGGATTTAAAGGGCATCAGGAAAATGCTAACAGAAATCTTTGAACTCTAACACTTTTTATCCGGGCATAAAAAAACCCTCCACATCCGGCAGAGGGCTTATCACACAAATCTATTCGGCTTTCCACTCAAACAAAAAATCAACAAATGCCTTCACTCTGTCCTTGTGGGGAGCGTTGGCGATGACGGCTACGCAGACGTCCTCGTCGAAGTAGCAGGGAACGGAAGTAATGGCGGGAGCGGAGCCTATGCAAATCGCATAGGGCATTTCGGGACCGAAAACTTCACCGGTTTCGGGGTCGGTGGGAGTGCCCCACAGTACCTTGTCGCCAAGAGCTTTAAGCTCGGCATCGGAGTAAATCTCGCGCAAATCCGCATACATCTGGGAATTTAAATATCCGTGAGCCAGATCTTCGGTACAAATCATGGTATCAAGGGTTGCGCCTGCCACGGAAGCCATAAGCTTCTGAGCGGAAGTGTAGGTGGTTTCGGTGATATTGTCGGGGTCGGTGGAAATAATGTATCCTCCGTCGAAAGCCACAATCCCCTGAGTCTCATCAATTCCCGCAGCAGCGGCAAAAGCAGCCGAATCCGGCATAGCCACGGCATTTATAAATGCCACGGAAAAAGAAGCCGGCTTATTGCGAATCATGGTAGTGATAATGGACACAACTATGGCAATCACCGCAAGTATAATAATCGTCGGAACTCTGTAATACTCCCAGAAGTACTGAAACTTATATTTGAAGCCTTTACCTTTTAACATCTTCTGGCTGTCTCTGATATCGTCGATAACAGGCATAATAAAACCTCTCTTTCAAATGATAGGACTATTATCGGCCAACCGCGCCCCGGGGTCAATGTTCAAAAAGTGAAAATTTTGTTAAAATCCTTAAATGGTTTTGATTTATTTTAAAAGTCTGATATATTAATGATAAGTATTTAGCATTACACATTCTTAAAGAGAAGAGGAACAGTTATGAGCGAATCATATATTGAGGTTATGGTCGAAAGAAAGCCTTCGGGAGTCATGTTATTTCTTAAATATTTACTGATGGGTCTTGCGGCGGTTGCCTTTCTGGGCGCCTTCGTACTTGGCAACATCTTAATCATTATTGCCATAGCCTTCGGCGTGGGCTCCTACTTTGTGGGCATGTACGCCAACATCGAGTACGAATACTTATACCTTGACAAAGAAATCACCATCGACAAGGTCATGAATAAGTCCAAAAGAAAGCGCGTGGGCGTTTACCAGGTAGACAAGATGGAAATCCTTGCTCCCCTTAAGTCTTACCACCTTGACTCCTACAGGAACAGACAGGTCAAGGAGCTGGACTACTCAAGTGGAATCGCAGGTCAGCCCGAAGTGCGCTACTGCTTTTACTATGAAGGCTCTCAGAAGGTTATTTTTGAGCCCAACGATGAAATGGTCAAACTTATAAAAAATGTTGCGCCGAGAAAGGTATTTAGTGATTGACAATACCCGCGCGGTGTGTTACATTCATTAGCAAATTTAAAACTGCCGGCGCGAAAACAGTTTCCGGCAGTTTTGTTATAAGAAAAAGAAAATAGGAGGATTATCAATGAGTCAGATTATCGGTGAAGGCATTACTTTTGATGACGTGCTCTTAGAGCCCGCTTATTCCGAAGTCATTCCCAATCAGGTGGACGTAACCACTTATCTTACCAAGAAGATTAAATTAAACGTTCCCCTTATGAGTGCCGGCATGGACACAGTTACCGAACACCGTATGGCTATTGCCATGGCAAGACAGGGCGGCATCGGTATTATTCACAAGAACATGTCCATTCAGGAACAGGCCGAAGAAGTAGATAAAGTTAAGAGGTCAGAAAACGGTGTAATCACCGATCCATTTTCTCTTTCTCCCGAGCACACTCTTGCAGATGCCAATAACCTCATGGCCAAATTCCGTATCTCCGGAGTTCCCATCACTGAGGGTAAGAAGCTCGTAGGCATCATCACCAACCGTGATTTAAAATTCGAAACAGACTTTTCCAAGAAGATAAAAGAAAACATGACAAGCGAAGGCCTTGTTACGGCAAAAGAAGGCATCACCTTAGAGGAAGCCAAGAAAATCTTAGCCAAGGCCAAAAAAGAGAAGCTTCCCATTGTTGATGACGACTTTAACTTAAAGGGTCTTATCACCATCAAGGACATTGAGAAGACCATCAAATATCCCCTTGCTGCCAAGGACGCTCAGGGACGTCTCCTCTGCGGTGCAGGCGTAGGTATTACAGCCAACTGTCTTGAAAGAGTAGCAGCTCTTGTGGAAGCCAAGGTTGACGTTATCGTACTTGACTCCGCACACGGCCACTCAGCCAACGTTATCAAGTGCGTTAAGATGATAAAAGAAGCATATCCGGACCTTCAGGTCATCGCAGGTAACGTAGCAACAGGCGCAGCTACCAAGGCACTTATCGAAGCCGGCGCAGACGCAGTTAAGGTAGGTATCGGACCCGGTTCAATCTGTACCACCCGTGTGGTTGCAGGTATCGGTGTTCCCCAGGTTACCGCTATTATGGAATGTTACAAGGTTGCCAAAGAATACGGCATCCCGATTATCGCAGACGGCGGTATCAAATATTCAGGCGAAATCACCAAGGCTATTGCCGCAGGCGGCAATGTCTGCATGATGGGTTCAATGTTTGCGGGCTGTGACGAAGCACCCGGCGAATTCGAACTCTATCAGGGACGTAAATACAAGGTTTACCGTGGCATGGGTTCCATCGCAGCCATGGAGAACGGCTCCAAGGACAGATACTTCCAGTCCGATGCCAAGAAACTCGTACCCGAAGGCGTTGAAGGTCGTGTAGCTTACAAGGGAAGCGTAGAAGACACCGTATTCCAGCTTCTCGGCGGTCTCCGTGCCGGCATGGGCTACTGCGGATGCAAGACCATAGATGAGCTCAAAGAAAACGGCAGATTCATTAAAATTTCCGCCGCAGCTCTTCGTGAGTCTCACCCCCACGACATTCACATTACCAAAGAAGCTCCCAACTATTCATCGGACGCTTTATAAGATTTGGATTAAAACCCGGTGCCACACGGCACCGGGTTTTCTAAACCCTTTATTTTTCAGCATTTCAGGGCATTTTGCCATAATTTGTTCTTGCAATATCACATGCTATTCTTGATAGAATTCCGATGTTATGTTAATATAACCCTAGGGGAATAAGAGGCATTATTTGTGGAGAACAATAATACAATCTATGGTAATCCCGGTGTTCTGTCCGGGAATCTGACGGTTGATATCATGATTGTTTACAGAATGGCCCTTCGCTACAGCCAGGTGGCCGATTTGTACATGATCGGATACAATTCCAGGGGAGAAGTTATTTGCGATCTCACCACAGAACCGTCTGAAGGCAAAAAACTAATCAATCTTATCGGGCAGGAAACTTTGGACAATCTTTTTGAAAGAGTGTCCGGAGACGACTTGGAAGTACAGGCTCAGGAAGACACGTGTATACCCAACATCAAGGTAGCAGGTGTCTCGCTTCATGTTAGCGGCGAGGTAATTGTAACCTGGCTCCTGATAGGCGTCATGAACGATCCGGACCTTCTTGCCATGCCCGGCAGTGTTTCGCCCGACAATTTCTCAAGGGCCACTTCTTTTAAGAAATTCACCGACTCGATTGACATATGCAGAGACGTAACCCATTTAATACTTACGTCCAAGCTTTCTTTGGCTACCGCCAAAGCCGAGAGTATGCGTTCCAAATACTCCGAGGAAGAAGCACTGGCTTCCCTTAAGAGAGTTGAGGCTATTTCCGAGGTGGTACAGCTTCTTGATTCCAATGACGCCATCGAAGTCATCATGAACGAGATGCTTAAAATCGTGGGCGAGTACTTAAACATCGCCACCGCTTTTATAGCAAGGGTCAAGAGAGGAATGGACAGCATGGACATTGTGGCGGAGTGGACTGCTCACGGCGCGGTATCATGCTTTGACCAGCATATCGGCCAGCCCAGGTTCCATTTTCTTTATACCGACAAGCCCCTGGTAATCTCTTCGGATTCCGACGCCGACATTCCGGACAAAGAAATCCTTGATGCTCTTAATATGACCGCAGTATGCGTTCTTCCCATCCAGATTGGCAACGGAGTAGCCATGTACTCCTGTTTCATGGACTCTCAGCCCGACAAAAAATGGAAGACCGAGGAAGTTAAGTTTTTGTACGATGCCATGAAGATTCTTCAGAGCATCCTTACCAAGCGTATTCAGAAGAATTCACTTGCAAGTTCTTTTGCTTCTTTGGAGGCCATTCTTGACAATGTGGGCAGCGCTATTTACGTTCGCGATACCGAGACAGGCTCACCTCTTTTTGCCAACAGGGTTTTAAAGAACATATTCAATGAGGAATTCCTAAGCGGCAGCCTCGACGAACTTTTCGACGGTGCCCTCCCCGAGTCCAAAGAAGTGGGCAATTACGAAGTCAACCACGCTGCCAAGAACCGCTGGTACGACCTTCACTACACCTACATCAACTGGGTGGACGGCAGAAAGGTTTCTTTGTGCGCCGCATACGATATTACGGACAAAAAAAGCTATCAGCGCCGCATAGAGCAGCAGGCTTACACGGACTTTCTTACGGGTCTTTACAACCGTATGTGTTGTGAAAGAGACCTTGCAATGCACATAGATGCCGCCAAGACCGCAGGTACCAAGGGCGCACTTTTGTACCTTGACCTTGACGACTTTAAACATATTAACGACGGCCTCGGCCACCAGTACGGCGACGTGCTCCTGAAGGCTATTTCCCACTCCCTTCAGCGTATCGAGGGTATCAGAAATACCTGCTATCGTATGGGCGGCGACGAATTCGTCATTATAGTGCCTCCGGAGTCTTACGATTCCTTCAAGCGCATTATCGAGCAGATTGAAGACATATTCAGCAAACCCTGGTACCTTAAGGATGCGGACTACTACTGCACCATGAGTATGGGCGTGGTAGAGTTCCCCGAAAGCGGCGCCAGCGTCCTTGACCTTATCAAAAAGGCCGACATCGCCATGTACGATGCCAAAAAAAGCGGCAAGAACCGCGTGGCCAGATACTCGGACAGCATAGTTTCCTCTTCGAGCGAGCGTCTTGACATGGAGAAGAACATGCGTGATGCCATGACTTCCGGCTACAGAGAGTTTGAGGTTTACTACCAGCCCATCGTGGACGTAACCGATTCCAACCGCTGTATCGGTGCGGAGGCCCTTATCAGATGGCACTCCACTGCCCTTGGTTTTATCGCACCCGGCGACTTTATACCTCTTGCGGAATATCTGGGACTTATTAACCCCATAGGCAACCACGTGCTCAAGAAAGCCTGCGAGGAATGTAAATCCTGGAATGACAACGGTCATCCCGATTATAAGGTTAACGTTAATTTGTCTGTGGTACAGTTGTTACAGTCGGACATTGTGGACATTATAGCCCGCACCATCAAAGAAACAGGCATTAAACCCAAGAACCTTACCTTAGAGGTTACCGAGAGTCTTGCCATCAACGATATGGAAAGAATGAAGACCATCCTTAACGGCATCAAAGCTTTAGGCGTCAAGCTTGCTTTGGATGATTTCGGAACAGGCTATTCTTCACTCAATCACATAAGAGAGATTCCTTTCGACGTTATCAAAGTGGACCAAAGCTTCGTACAGGATCTCGCCGAGAGCGCATATTCCCAGTCCTTCATCAAGATGGTGGCGGAGCTTGCGGAGACCATCGGCGTAAACGTCTGCGTGGAAGGAATCGAAACAGAGAAGCAGTATAAAGTTTTGGAAGGCATGAAGATTAAGATGATTCAGGGATTCTACTTTGACAAGCCCATGCCCGCCGAAGACTTTGAAAATAAATATGTTAAATAACGGAGGTAATCATGGGAGACAGTTTATTATCGGGACTCGGTTCCTTTGGCCTTGACGGCCTTGAAGGAATGTCTCTTTTTGAGGAGGAGAAAAAAGAAGAAGCCAAGAAGGCCGCATATGTGCCTACAGAGAAGGATTATCTGCTGGAAAAGACACAGAAGTGCCCTATTTGCGACACCGAATTTAAGACTAAAGCGGTTAAGGCCGGCAAAGCAAAACTGCTTCGCTCTGACAAAGACCTTCGCCCCGTATATCAGGACGTTGATATTGCCAAATACGATGTTATCATGTGCCCTAAGTGCGGTTATACCGCTCTTTCGAGATATTTTCCTTCGATTCTGAACGTTCAGGCCCAGAAGATTAAAGCAAAGATTACACCTGCCTTTAAACCCAAGCCCGACACATCAGAGATTTACTCTTACGATGAAGCAATCGAGCGTTACAAGATGGCTCTCGTAAATGCTATCGTAAAGGGAGCAAAAGCAAGCGAAAAAGCATACATCTGTCTTAAGGCATCCTGGATGGCAAGAGGCAAGGCCGAAGAAATCGGTGAGGCTCACGCCGACTATCAGAAGACCAAGGCTATGGAGCTTGAATTCTCCAAGAACGCCTTCGACGGTTTCGTGGCAGCGGTTCAGGGAGAAAACTTCCCCATGTGCGGCATGGATGAAATGACCATCAACTACCTTATCGCAGTCCTCGGCACCATGACCGGTCACCTTGACGTGGCCCAGAAGATGATAGCCAATATTCTTCAGTCTCAGACCGCCGGCCCTCG
>JAEEGJ010018425.1_pt1 | contig 15588 bp, 13 predicted proteins | sample 8958761 | NCBI WGS metagenome assembly JAEEGJ01 (sample SAMN16246546, study PRJNA631951) | gut metagenome | biome: gut microbiome; feature: rumen; material: RS-attached | host: Bos | place: Iran: Karaj | collected 2018-10
GTCAACCTGACGCTGAACAAAGGCGAATTCATCTACCTCATCGGTCGCACGGGAAGCGGAAAGTCCTCATTGCTAAAGACCTTGTACGGTGAGTTGCCCGCCCGCGATGGCATCGTGCGCGTGGCAGGTTACGACCTCACCCAACTCAAGAAGAAGGACATCCCCTACTTGCGCCGCAAGATTGGCATTGTGTTTCAGGATTTCCAACTGCTCTTCGACCGCAGCGTGGAGAAAAACCTTGAGTTCGTGCTGGGTGCCACAGGTTGGACGGAGAAAGCCGAGATTTCGCGCCGCATCGACGAAGTGTTGGCTAAAGTGGGACTGAGCGACAAGCGCAAAGTAATGCCCCATCAGATGTCGGGCGGCGAACAGCAAGGCATCGCCATCGCCCGCGCCCTGCTCAACGACCCCGATGTCATCCTTGCCGACGAGCCCACCGGCAACCTTGATCCAGACACTACTTTGGAAGTGATGAAGCTCTTGCGCAACATCAGCGAAAACGGCCAAGCCGTGCTGATGGCTACACACAACTATACCTTGATGCAGAAATACCCCTCCCGCATCGCCAACTGCAAGAATGGGACGGTGGTGTGTTCGGAGATGGAATAGTTTAGAGTTTAGTGTTTAGAGTTTAGAGTCAGTGGAAAGTTGAGAGTAGTAAGTTGATAATGGATAATTGATAGTTTAATGTTTAAAGAGCTAATAGTTGATAGGCAGTTGAAGTTTATAGTTGTTTGGTTAGTTATGGTAATATTATTCGAGGATTTCTGATTTACTAAAAGTCTTTTGCTTTGAGTCTCTGTATTTCAAGTTCAGCACTGAGCCACTTAAAAGACTTGGACCTTTTCCAAATTGATGTATCTTTCGTAGTTCTTTATCAACTTCATATGCATATACGTCATAATAATTGTTTATCAACCGTAATTTGAAATCAATATGATCATTCCCTTCTAACGGTTGCAACTTGTTTTCGCGTGGGTCAATGATGGTGTATTTGTATCTGCTCAGATTTGAGTTAGGAACAAAACTTACTTCAAGGCCGTAAATGGTATCAAGCGACTCGTTTTGGATCGTAACTTTCAATTCCACCTCAACCTCATAATTAGCCTTAAAATTTCCCGCTTGAATTACCTCTCCATTTGAAACACCGTATCCTACAAATCTCCGGGAAGAATAATCAATTTTAATTGATACCCCTAATAAAGGGTTTGCTTTATTCCTGTTGAAATAGTCAAAAACAAAATCAAATAATTTTCTTACGAGATGTGTTATTAGCGCACCAACGATTAACGGCACTACCGTTGTCCACACCCTATTATCTGGCCAGATCCAGTCGAACAAAAAAATCAACGCTGCGCTTAAAACAACGTATGCGATTAACGAAAAAATCCATGCCTTTGCTTTCATCCTAAAAATTGATTTACTGATTGTGGTTGTCACATCACACAATTACTATTCAACACTTGAAAACGCTTTCGACATAGTGTGGTCTTTTTATACTTTCATCTCACTTAAAACTTTCCCGATATTCTGTTCGGCTTCTTTCACTTCATGCTTGGTTCGGTAGGCGGGTATTGCTGTCTTATAATTTTTAATCATCGATTCAATTTGCATACAAGCAGCGCAAAATTGTTCCATTTCCTTTTTATTCATTCTACTTTTGAACTTTTCATAGAAGGGCAGATAGTTTCGGGCAACCTTGAAAGGATAATATTTTGTGAATTTTATATGGCTCTTGTCGGTTAGAATATTGTGTGCTTGCTTGAACGCTTTAAAGAATTCATCATCAGCATCTGTGTAGATAACACTTTCGAGCAAAAAACGAGCATAATGATTATCTATCTGATATGCGTCGAAACCTGCTTTACGTTTGGCGAATGAATAGGCATTCTCAAAATACAGCTTTGCTTCTTCATATTTCTGCTCCCCTAATTTAGCAATTGCATATTGTAACCAATAATGGGGGTTGTTTTCACAGAAGCGGCAGTCCCTTATATCTTCGAATAACAAGACTATGTTGTTGTTGAAAACATCTCCTTCCTCTTTGTTAAAAACACGTTGAAGGTTGGCGTATGAAAGGATGGTCTGCATGTATTTGTGATATTCACCAATGCCAGGCTGTTTGTCAAAATTACGGAAGGCTTTCACAAGTGTTTCTCTAACCACATTGACATCCATAATATGCGTGAGGATAACCTCAGAAAGAATTGATGACTTTACTTTCAATTCGGAATTGCTAAAGTCAACATATTCCCTGATTACCTCATTACGACGGAATGATGCATTACCTTTAATTGTGTTGCCTAAAGCATAAGATATGTCGTCAAGATTGGTATTCCAATCCAGAAGATTGCTAACCATCATCAACACCATCGCTTGATAAATGTCTTTATCTTCACTAATCTTTTTGATTTCGCCTTCTATGCGCTTCCTAATATCAGTCGAATTGATAACATCCAATAGGATAAGCCTCATACTGCTCTTACATTTGGTTTTTAAGAGTTCCTTTTTGTTATCATCTCTAAGTGTTGAATACTTGCGCCACAACCCAAACTGGTCAAGGATAACCATACATTTCTCTATATCATCGTCTTCGAGCCGATTAACATCAACTTCGAAAAAATCTCTTTTTACCAATCCGCTGAGCCAATCATACGACATATCATTGGTTACAGAACGCTCACTAACAATTAAACGTTGTTTGGTACGGAACGTTTGAATTGCTTCTATGATTTTACGATTGGCATTATAGTTTTCCACCACAATGACTGTCTGAGAGTCACCATCATTACATATTCTCTCTACTTCATCGTTCAGATTAGCATAGTATTTACCATATTCATAAACCTTGTAACCATCTTTAAGCAATGCATAAATAAGTCCTCGCAAGAAAAGAGTTTTGCCATTGCCAAGGTCACTATGAATCAGGATTTCTTTAGCGCCATTCTTTAGTTGGTTCACAACAGGCTCAATGCCCTTTCGATTGATATAATAATGCAAATCATCAGGATAGTCACTTGATCTTTGCAACAGCAATTCATCAACCTTTCCAAAAAGGAATAATTTAGTGATACTATCATCTGGGACCTTCATCACAGAGGCTTTCTGAATGGCAGGCGTTCGGAAACACAATAATGGGCGGGGCAGTCTTGTAGCAACCACGGGGGTTGAATGTTTCGCATCTTCAATTGCTTTCGAAAATGCATCCAAACCTATAGGGAATGTTGTACCGAACCGATTAGCTTTCTTGACATTCTTTGGATTTTCACCATCCGCCATAATGAAGACACATTTGTTTTTGGTATCGCCGTCTTCCCACAACAACTTCTTGATATCTAAATCGTAATTCAGAGAGAATCCGATAAACACTATTAAGTCACAATCTTTAATGTCGTACTCAAACATTTTCTGCCATGTACTCTCAACAAACTGTTGCGTAAGATAGCTGACAGTTGTCAACTTAAATTCACTCGACAATGCATCTGATGACAAGTTATAAACACTGCCATTCAGATGAACTACAACATCCCTCTTGTTCACATAGCTTTGAGCATCCGATGAAAGCGTAACGGGCGTAAAGTGCTTTCCTTCTTTATTAGCAGCCAGTTCAAATGAATTATCATAGTTGGTAGTGTATATACGACGCCATTGACATCTACAGACAGTCTTCTGACCCACAGAGAGTTCCTTTGCAGTAAATGTGTCCCTTAATTTTTGGACAAGTCCTATTTCACCAAATATCTCAATATAATTCTCTGCGGCTTCCTCCAAATCACCATCATTAGATTCTCCAGTTTCACTATCCAACATATCGGACAAATTTCTTCCTATCGGCATCTGATCATCAAGGAGATTCTTGGCACCCGCAGAAAAGCCAGAACCGAGGAACAACACACAATTTCCCTCTAATACTTTTGCTACTACGTCGTTAAGATTATTAATAACCATAATGATGCATTTTTCTATAATATACCTATTACCATAAACAACCAGCGACTTTATTTTATATTAATTCAATTTGTGCATTCTATACAGTGATAGATACGAGTCGCTGTGTAGTCATTAGTCTATTAAAACCTCCTTGAATTAGCTATTCACCTTTGCGCCTTCCGCATTCACAGCATCTATCATCTCCAACGTTTTTTTTCTGGTCGATAGAATGCATGGATTGCGATAAAAGGATATGTTAAAAAACTTCATGATTCTCAAAAGCGAAACATTAATCTCTCTTAAATATATCCCTGGTATAGACCTTCTCCTTCACATCATCGAGGCAGCTGTCATAACGATTCGCGATGATGGCCTGGCTCATAGCCTTGAACTTCGCAAGGTCGTTCACCACAAGACTTCCAAAGAAGGTCGTTCCATCCTCTAATGTCGGCTCGTAGATGATCACCTTGGCTCCCTTGGCCTTCACGCGCTTCATCACGCCTTGGATGCTGCTCTGGCGGAAGTTGTCGGAGTTGCTCTTCATGGTGAGGCGATATACACCGATGATGCATTCTTTCTCCTGCGTGGCATCGAAGTCGCCGCGATCGTAATAGTCGTAATAGCCCGCTTTCTTCAGCACCTGGTCGGCGATGAAGTCCTTCCTCGTGCGGTTGCTCTCCACGATGGCACGGATCAAGTCCTCGGGCACGTCCTCGTAGTTGGCCAAGAGCTGCTTCGTGTCCTTGGGTAGGCAGTAACCCCCATAGCCAAAACTCGGGTTGTTGTAGTGGCTACCGATGCGCGGGTCGAGGCAGATGCCATCGATAATGGCCTGCGTGTCAAGACCCTTGATTTCAGCGTATGTGTCCAACTCGTTGAAGTAGCTCACACGAAGAGCCAAATAGGTGTTGGCAAAAAGCTTCACGGCCTCGGCTTCCTTCATCCCAATAAAGAGCGTCGGCACATCCTGCTTGATGGCCCCCTCTTTCAGCAAGGCGGCAAACTGATGCGCCTTCTCCGTGAGCCAGTCGAGGTCGGTGAGCGCTTTGATGGCTTCGTTCTCCTCCTCAAAGGCCTCGCTCATCATCTTGGGGATGCCCACGATGATACGCGAGGGATAGAGGTTGTCGTAGAGGGCCTTGCTCTCCCTCAAGAACTCGGGCGAGAACAACAGGTTGAACTGCTTCACGCCTTTCTTCTGGTATCTCACATAGAGGCTGCGGGTGTAGCCCACCGGGATGGTGCTCTTGATGACCATCACCGCGTCGGGGTTCACCTTCAGCACGGCGTCGATGACGGCTTCCACCGCCGACGTGTCGAAGAAGTTCTTCTGCGTGTCGTAGTTGGTGGGTGCAGCGATGACGACGAAGTCGGCATCCTTGTAGCCAGCCTCCTGATCGAGGGTCGCCTTCAGGTGCAAAGGCTTAGTGGCGAGGTATTCCTCGATATAGTCATCCTGGATAGGCGACTTCTTGTGGTTCACCATGTCGACGCGCTCAGGGACGACGTCCACCGCGGTGACTTCATTATGTTGTGCCAGCAACGTGGCGATGCTCATGCCGACGTAGCCGGTGCCAGCGACGGAGATTTTCATTGAGTTGAGAGTTTAGGGTTTAGAGTTGAGAGTCAGTGGGAAGTTGAGAGTAGTGAGTTAAGGGTCGAGGTGGAGCGAGCCCGATAAGGGCAACGCGGATTATTGATTTATGATAGATTTGTGTTAGATTTGTTTCCCTACCTTCCTTTCCTTCCCTTCCTCCCCTTCACAGCTCCGCCCCGTCAGTCACATTCCGTGGTGACAAGGGGCTGGTCTTCATGGTTTTACAGACACACTAAAACACGGGGATTATTGGTTTTTGGTGGTCCGTATTGGAATTTGAAGACAAAGATAAGGGTTTTTTAATTGATAATTGAGAATTGAGAGTTTATAATTGAAAATTTGTTGATTTTTTGGGTGAAGTTTAGTGTTTAAAGTTGAGAGTTGAGAGTCAGTTATGAGTTGAGAGTTTAAAGTTTAGAGTTTAGAGTCAGAGGGGAGTTATCAGAATATCCGCTCCATCAGCTGCCACTTCTCGTCGCTGCGGGCGTCAGCCGAGCAGCCTTGGAACTGGCTCACGTAGGCCTCCCACTCCGCTTGGCGAGGAAGGGTGGCGAGACGGGCCATGTCGCGGTCGAAGTCGAAGCCGTCCACCGTGTCCATGATCATAAAGAGCTGACGACCGTGGCGGTAGATCTGCATGTCGAGGATGCCTACCTCGCGCTGGCCGGCGATGACCTCGGGCCACACGTGGGCATGAGCCTCCACGTATTTCGCTATCATCTGCTCGTCGTCAACTAGGGTTAAAGTCTGGCAGTAACGTTGCATTGCACACTGATTTTATATTTCTCACAGATTTTGTTTTTATTTCACACAGATTACACAGATTGCACGGATTTTATTCACCTTGCGGTGAATGTATCTCACAGATGCGTATTATCCCACACAGATTACACGGATGGCTCGGATTTTATTCACCTTGCGGTGAATCTGTCTCACAGATGTGTTTTTTGTCACATGGATTGCACAGATGGCTCGGATTTTATTGAGCCTGACGGCTCAATGGCTACCGCTGGATAGCCTCTGTGTGATCTGTGGCATCTGTGTGACCTCTCTTTTCGTCTGCGCGCTATGAACTACAAACCAGGGCGGCGGATGGTGAGACAAATGGCTTCGGGATGTTCCTTGCTGAACTCCGAGGCGTCCGCCACCACGCAGGCAAGGTAGCCGCCACCACCGGCACCAGGCATTTTCCAGGCCAGCACTTCTGGAATAGCAGAGTATCGTTCAATGTAGTCCTCTATCGTAGGAGATTGCGTTCCGCCTTCGCGGAATGAGGCTTCGCCCGCAATGACTCCGTGGGGGTGTATCATTCCAGGAAACATGGCGGTCTGGGCTTCAAAGGAAGCTTTATAAGCCTTAGCGAAAGCCTCCAAGTCCTTGTTCATGATGGCCTGCCAGCAGTCGTCGGCAGCTTTTGCCAAAGCCTTCACCTTGGGTTCGGTGATGTCCTTGCCTTCCACCACACTGCAACCTGGCCTCCGCGGCTCCATGGGAATCATCACCAGATGACCCTCCAGCCAACGTAGCACGTCTTCGTCACAACAGCTCTCTATCTTTTCGGGCCAAAAGCGGTTGTTATACCAATGACGGCACAGGCCGGGCATACAGATACCTATCGAGTCCTGGGCTCCGCTGATGATGCCATCCGAACGCTCGGGGTCGTTTTCGAAGCAAAACACCAGCTTGGCCAGCATCTCGGGATCCATGTTGGGCAACTGGTAAGGCCAGATCTTCTTAATCATGTTGCGCGTCGAGGTACTCAGTCCACAACGCTCGCGCACCTCGAAGGTGGGCTCGAGGCTGATGGTGATGGCCCAGCCCGGAGCATATTGGCTCACGTAGGGTTGGTCGATCCAAGTGCCCGCCAAGTCAAGACGGGTGGGGATCCGACTCTCCGTCTGCTTCAAGGCCGTCGACGAACGCGCGTCAAGCCCCTGATGAGGCTCACGGGCGAGCACCACATACTCCATGCCACGCGCCTCGCACAGCCTGCGTTTCTCCTCACTCCCGCCGTCGGCATTCACGACCAAGATGTCGGGGTGGACGATATCCAGCGTAGGCACGAAGTCCAAGACGCCGCTGCCGGCATTGATGTAAGCCTCTTTGACATAACGGATGCTCTTCACCATAAACAGGCGCTCTTGCTCGCTGTAGACGGTCTTATGGTGCTTGTAGTCCTGTATGGTCTTGTCGCTACCTATCCCCACATACAACTCACCGTATTCCGCCGCCTGACGGAAGAACTCCACGTGACCGCTGTGAAGCAGGTCGTAGCATCCTGAAACGAATACTTTCTTCATCTCACAATGAGTGTTGTTTCACACAGATTATATACGTTAATCTCACACAGATCTCACAGATTTCACAGATTTATTGCGCCTGCGGCTCAATGGATACAGCACGCTTACATCGTAATCCATAGATACCTACCACGATGAAGCATATCATCGGCACAATGAATGACAGATTGAGCCTGCCGTGGTCGATAATCATGGCTTGGAGTGGAGGCAAAAGCGAGCCGCCCAAGATGGCCATGATGAGGCCGGCAGAGCCCACCTCGGCATCGGGACCAACGTCTTTCAGGGCAAGGCCATAGATGGTGGGAAACATCAGGCTCATACAAGCCGAGACGGCCACCAGGCTATACACGCCTACCCTGCCACCCACCAGCATCACCACCAAAGTCAGCGCGATGGCGGCGATGGCGAAGACCGCCAGCATGGAGGCGGGCTTGAAGCGTTTCATCAAGGCGGTGCAGACGAATCGCGAACAGCAGAAGAGCACCATGGCGATGATGTTGAGTCTTTGGCTCAGAATCTCGGCCGCCTGCTCCTCCATCCCCTCGCCCATAAACACATGGGTGCCGTATTGGATGATGAAGGTCCAGCAGGTGATCTGTGCCCCAACATAGAAAAACTGGGCGATGACACCTTCACGATAGACCTTGTTGGCAAAGAGCCGCCTGAAAGCGGACTGTTTGATGCTTTGCGTGTCACCAGGCTGTTGTACATTGGCCCTTTTCACAAGCACTGCAATCAGCACAAACACCACGATCAGCACCACGCCTATGGCAGCGTAGGGCTTAACGAGCACATTGAGGTCGGCTGTCTTCAGCGCCTCAAACTGGGCGTCATCCAACATGGCACGTTCTGCGGTGCTCATGGGGTTCATCCTGGCCTGGATGAAATTCATGGCCACGAACATGCCACAAAGGGAGCCGATGGGATTGAAGCTCTGTGCCAGGTTGAGTCGGCGTGTGGCCGTCTCTGGATCACCCATGCTGAGGATAAACGGGTTGGCGCTGGTCTCCAAGAAACTCAGACCGCAGGTGAGGATGAAATAGGCCACCAGGAAAGGATAGTAGTTGCCCATCTTGGCAGCAGGCAGGAACATCAACGCACCGACGGCATAGAGTCCCAGACCCATCAGGATACCCGTCTTGTAACTGAAACGTTTGATGAAGAGTGCCGCAGGCAAGGCCATGCAGAAATAGCCGCCATAGAAAGCCACCTGCACCAAGGCGCCGCTGGTCACGCTCATACGGAAGATCTTGCTGAACGACTTCACCATGGGGTTGGTGATGTCGTTGGCAAATCCCCATAAGGCGAAGCAGCTGGTGATAAGGATAAACGCCAAAAGATATTTCTTCTCTACGGTCTTCATTATCTCTCTGCACGCATCGGGTTGTTCAGGAAATCGTCATACGCCAGGCGGATGCCGTCCTCCAATTCAGTCTTATAGGTCCAGCCGAGGGCCGTGGCCTTACTCACATCGAGGAGCTTGCGCGGCGTGCCGTTGGGACGTGTGGTGTCCCACTTGATCTCGCCTTCGTAACCCACCACTTTGGCGACCAATTCAGTGAGCGCCTTGATGGTGAGCTCCTTGCCCGTGCCGGCATTCACGGTCTCGTTGCCCGAATAGTGGTTCATCAGGAAGACGCAGAGGTTGGCGAGGTCGTCCACATAGAGGAACTCGCGCAGGGGCGAGCCGTCGCCCCAGCAGGTCACCTCCTTCAGCCCGTTGACCTTGGCCTCGTGGAAACGACGGATCAAGGCGGGCAGCACGTGGCTGTGCTCGGGGTGGTAGTTGTCGTTGGGACCATAGAGGTTGGTGGGCATCACGCTGATATAGTCGGTGCCATACTGGCGGTTGAGGAACTCGCAGTATTTGAGGCCGCTGATCTTGGCCAAGGCGTAGGCCTCGTTGGTCTTCTCCAACTCGCCGGTGAGCAGGCAACTCTCGGGCATGGGCTGCGGTGCCATGCGGGGATAGATGCACGACGAGCCGAGAAACTCCAGCTTCTTGCAGCCGTTCTTCCAGGCGGCGTGGATGACGTTCATCTCGAGGATCATGTTGTCGTACATGAAGTCGGCCAGGGCGCTCTGGTTGGCCACGATGCCGCCTACCTTGGCGGCAGCGAGGAAGACGTATTCAGGCTTCTCCGCAGCAAAGAATGCCTCCACTTGGTCTTGACGACACAGGTCGAGTTCCTTATGGGTTCGGGTGATGATATTGTTGTAGCCTTGACGTTGCAGCTCACGGACGATGGCGCTTCCCACCATACCGCGGTGACCGGCTACATATATTTTACTGTCTTTGTTCATTTCGCTATAGTATGTGTTTCTAATACTGCACTATCGGACAAACCCAAAGCGGGAGCCCTCATCGCGGTTCCTCGAGGAGACCGCGATCTCTCACACTTAGGGTGTCTCTGATTCATAATATCCATCCTCATATGCTTCTCTAACAGACTGAATATACTTTTCATCGAATCCGCATAAAGGTTGGTCGTTTTGATAGGGAGACTGCGGGTTCCGCCTTCGCGGAATGAGGGCCCGCAGTGAGGCCAAGGGGCCGGTTTATTCTTCCATATGGGCTCTGATATAAAGCTTCTTGACGAAGCGCATATCATGCTGTACCATGATTCTGACCAGTTCTTCGAAGGAGGTCTTCTGCGGATTCCAGCCCAGGAGGCGTTTGGCCTTCGACGGGTCGCCCAGCAGCTGGTCGACCTCAGCGGGACGGAAGTACTTCGGGTCGACCTCCACGAGCACCTTGCCGGTGGCCGTGTCGATACCTTTCTCGTTCACGCCTTCGCCTTCCCAGCGCAGGTTGATACCCGCTTCCTTGAAAGCTAGGGTGCAGAACTCGCGCACGGTGTGGTACTGGCCGGTGGCGATGACGAAGTCGTCGGGTTGTTCCTGTTGGAGGATGAGCCACATGCACTCCACGTAGTCGCGGGCATAGCCCCAGTCGCGGAGGCTGTTGAGGTTACCGAGGTAGAGCTTATCCTGGAAGCCTTGGGCGATACGGGCGGCAGCGAGGGTGATCTTACGGGTGACGAAAGTCTCGCCACGGCGTTCACTCTCGTGGTTGAAGAGGATGCCGTTGCAGCAGTACATGTTGTACGACTCGCGGTAGTTCTTCATGATCCAGAAGCCATAGAGCTTGGCCACGCCATAGGGCGAGCGGGGATAGAAGGGTGTCGTCTCCTTCTGTGGCACCTCTTGCACCAGACCGAAGAGCTCGGAGGTGGAGGCTTGGTAGATGCGGCAGGTGTCGGCGAGCCCGGCGATGCGCACCGCCTCGAGGAGGCGCAGCACACCCATGGCGTCGGCGTCGGCGGTGAACTCAGGCACGTCGAACGACACCTTCACATGGCTTTGTGCCGCGAGGTTATAGATCTCGTTGGGTTTAATCTCGCTGATGATGCGGATGAGCGAGCTGCTGTCGGTCATATCGCCCCAGTGGAGGTTCACCAGGCGTTTCTTCTTCATGTCGCGCACCCATTCGTCGAGGTAGAGATGTTCGATGCGGCCCGTGTTGAACGAGCTGCTGCGACGCAGGATGCCGTGGACCTCGTATCCCTTTTCAATCAGAAATTCGGCAAGGAATGAACCGTCCTGACCCGTGATGCCAGTGATGAGAGCTACTTTTGACATATTTTGATTTGGTTTAAATTATTATTCGAGTAAGTTTTGGGTTGAGAGTTGAGAGTTGAGAGTTTAAAGTTTAGAGTTTAGAGTCAGTTGGAAGTTTAGAGTCAGTGGAAAGTTGAGAGTTTAAAGTTTAGAGTCAGTTATTAGTTGAGAGTTGAGAGTAATGCAGCCCGATCAGGGCAACGCACAAAGATTTATTATAGATTTACGTAAGATTTGCTTCTACAGTGCGGTCGAACTCAACTCTTTCAAGAACTCTTTCACATTGGAGAAGGAGATCTCTTGCGTCTGCGAGGGAATCACTTTGGCACGGATATGGGTACGATCTACTTCTTCTTGAAGCTACGTTTAGTAGGATCTGTTCGACAAGAATATATGTCAACAACAAGAATGGCCGTATCGCGAATTTGGTATTCTATACCATAGTTTTCCACAAAGAGTATTCGGACACCAGGAAAGTCTGTGAGCCGTCCTATCTCGGGCATCGTCGCAAGCAAGAGGATTTGCTCATGAATCATCCGAAACAACTTTCGGCTATATGAGTCGCTACCATTGTGCTTATCAAAGTAGGACAAGATGGCTTCAAGATTATCCGAGAATTGCGGACTGTATAGGATTTCTAAAGCCATTTCGCAAATCGAGCTTGAAACTTTTCTTCGGTAAGGAAAGTGCCAGCAGCAAGGCTTTGCTCGGCCTTATGAACGGATTCTATCATTTTGTCCGACAAAACAATACGGCCAAATTCATCAGTCCTAAATGGTTCATCATAGTTAATCTGTGTCAGGAAGAACGCTCGCAACTCTTCGTTTGTGATAACATCGCCAATGCCATGGTTCTTCCATGGACCTTCAGTATGTGTCATATTCATTAAAGCCACGGCTGAATAACGGTTGTATTCACTGTAAACCATGTCAAACATCTGCTGCTCGTCATCAGTCAGCACCAAATCATCGTGATAGTTGTCAGGATTGATGGAGTCTTTCTTATATTTTTTGAACTCTTGAAACACAACTGGCACCACAGGCCCGTATGTCCACGCCTCAATAGACTCATTAAAGAACGGCTCATCAAAAAAAGCCAAATGAAACCCCTGCATATAATACAACAATTTCTGCAATTTGAGATTAGATAGAGTGTCACCATGCTCCACATCTGTCTTACAGATTATCTTCTTTGCTATGTCTATCGCGTTGTATGCCATGTTTTTTTATTTCATAATGCAAAAATACTCAATATTTTTGTTCTCCGCAACCCTAGCGAGCCCGATGAGGGCGACGCGGTGAGAATTGATAATTAACTACGTTGAAATGATAATTCGGCGTTAGCCAATCTTCGATTTGAGAATTGAAAGTTTAGAGTTGATAATTAAGAGTTTCGCGAGCCTGATAAAGGCGACGCGAATAATTTATGATAGATTTACGTAAGATTTGCTTCCCTTCCTTCCATTTCCTCCCCTTCACGGCTCCGCCCCGTCAGTCACATCGTGTGTCGGCAACGCGTTCTTTTCCAGAAGGATAAATTAGCATCCAAAAAGGTCTCCAATTCATCATTGTTGATTTGGCAAAGATAAGAAAAAATTTGTTTTATGTGGCGTGAGAGTAGAATCAATAAAGTGGGACGTTTGATACGCTCTCCCAAGCCGCTGGGCATAGATCATGGTCGCATTGGGAAGTGCATAGGGGAGCTGGGCGACAATTGTTTGCTTATACCCTTGGTAATCGGGTAAAGACGGGGGGGGACTCTGGTGAGGACTAGGCCTTTTATTGATATATTGTATTATCGGTTTAACTATAGACTTCTCTCTCCCTTCCCACGCCTTTCGCATACTACTCACATACTAAAACAGTATGGTTGAGTATGCCTACACTATGCCTAGAGTATGCGAAGAGTATGCCTACACTATGCCTAAAGGCGGGGCCAGAGTTAATGGTTAAGGGTACAAGTTTGACCTTCGGTCGAGACTGCTCACGCTCGACAATACTCAAACAAGTTTGGCATTGTTCTCACTAAACTGCAGCCTTCAAGGTTCAGGTCCTTACTGCTTAGTAGCTGAATGAGATAGCCTTTCACCTATCATTAGACTTCTTTTTGATTATATTCTCCTTTCAGGCTTAATCGAGAAGAAAGCTACGAACTTTCAGCGGCTGTCACGTTGTCTGCTGAAGAACCGGCTAAACCTGTTGCTAAATCCACGGCCACCACTGTCTCGCCATCAGTTTCCACGGTTACTTTTCCTCTTTGCAACATCCTGCTGAGTATCGTTTCTGCAACCTCACGTGTAATGCTTAATTGAGAACAAATCTCTGTTTTTGTAATACGCTTCTTAGAACCTATCAACAAGAATACATCCATATCCCTATTCTCAATTGTTTTAGACTCAAACGATCCGGGGAATAAGTGCCGTTGCATTGCTTGGTTATTTTCTAAGAAAATATTGTAGGTGGAATCATACATCTTATCAAAGAGTTTTTCAAGACAAACCACCTTTTCTTCTATCTTGGCCGTCAAAAGTGATGTAGCGTCATTCTCCTTTTTACTCCACCAGAAGAAAAGAGCTGAAAACACGATCGAGACAACTGCCAATACAGCCGAAACAATACCCACAATGAACCCAATGATAGTCATTGCCTCTAAACCACTTAACTGTTCCATGACGTATCTGGCAATGATTTTAACCAATCGTATTCTTCGTTGGTAAATCCAACGGCAGCCCAATTCCTATGTAGTTGACCTACAAATAACTGGTCATTCGTATCAATAAACTGTCTTAGGTAATCTCTAACTTCAGCAGTAGATTTTGATGTCACAATCAACCATACAGAACCCGTCTGATGCCACCATGTACCAAACGATTGTATACCCTTTGTAAACTCATCATAATTGCGGTCTGGCTTTTTTAAATCATATGCTATTATATATACTATACTGTTTTTTAAAAATTTATATTATTCCGTTCCCGGATAGTTTTTCTCTTTTTCCATTTCCATTGAGAAGAATGTTTCACCATCTTCTCCGCCACAGAACTTGTCTTGAAACTTTTTAATAAACAACGGTTTTGACTTATCTGTCAACATCAAAGTATCCATATCTTGGACAACAGGAATGACGAAGAGTCGGCGGGGATAGTTCTCGTTAATGCTGATATGAAAAAAATTCATATTCATCTCAGATTCTACCGTCGTGTACAAATCATATATTTCATAATGATTGTCAAGCGCTAAGGCATCCAACCATCTGTCTATATCCGTTGTAATCATATTATATTTCCCTTATCTGTTTTATTCTTTCAAAGGCTTGACCGATATCAGCATTCTGATTAGTCCCCTTACCTCCCATTGATAGGACATAATACTGGTTGTCAATATATTGAAAGTATATTCGAATTTCTTTGGGCTCTCTTACGCGGAGCTCATACACAGGCCCATAACGCTTTTCCTTCTTGTCATAACCACTGGTATGCCTAAAAATGTCATTATCTACCTTGAAATCTATAAGCCCCAAATCTTGCGCCCTTTTCAATCTATCAAGAATGGCTTGCTGATTAGCTATACCAAGTTTATCAAAGGATTGCTTATATGCATTTGTCCTTACCACCCTTCCGTTAAACAACTTGTCTATTTGATTAGAAATGCTAAGACCAGATGCCTCAACATCTGATAAAAACTGCTCTATAAAAGCGATGTTCTTGTTGTCATTGGAATAGAGGTTATATACTGAAAGGGGTTGCCCACCTACACCTATCAAGAACAATTCGTTTTTACAAAGATCAGCATTTACTCCAAGTGTAAACAAGAAGGTACCATTGTTGTGTGCAATAGCCAAATTGGTGGCTGGGAAAACGTCGCCTGCAACAGACAACGTGTATGACTGTTCTATTAACTCATCTTCACGTATTGACTCGTCAAAGTATTGGCGTACCGGATAGTTAACGAACCATGAACAGATTAACGTACGGACAGAACGGTTCCCAATCTTCGCCATACAGTCGCTAAGACTGACACCGGCTTCATTCAACATTACGGAATTCCATTCAACCGTTGTGACTACACCCTCAAGAAAGGGATACTTCTTTATGAGCGATGCATAAGCTGTCGCAGTGTTCTGCAATGCAGATGCATATTG
>JAEEGJ010018427.1_pt1 | contig 15586 bp, 11 predicted proteins | sample 8958761 | NCBI WGS metagenome assembly JAEEGJ01 (sample SAMN16246546, study PRJNA631951) | gut metagenome | biome: gut microbiome; feature: rumen; material: RS-attached | host: Bos | place: Iran: Karaj | collected 2018-10
TTCCTGATTCATGAGGCGGATGTGGCGGACGGCTTGCACGATGTCGCCGGTTCCTGGTTCGCCTTTGGTGCGGATCATGGAGGCCCCTTCTTCAATGCGGCGGAGGGCTTCGCCGAGGTCACGGGCTCCGCAGACGAACGGCACTTTGAATTCGTGCTTGTTGATATGGAAGACGTCATCGGCGGGGGAGAGTACTTCACTTTCGTCAATGTAGTCAATTTCGATGGCTTCGAGGAGTTGTGCTTCGACAAAGTGACCGATACGGCACTTGGCCATCACGGGGATGGAAACCGCGTCTTGGATGCCCTTGATCATCTTGGGGTCGCTCATGCGCGAGACTCCGCCTGCGGCGCGGATGTCGGCAGGGATGCGCTCGAGTGCCATGACGGCGGCGGCACCGGCTGCTTCTGCGATTTTTGCCTGTTCTGGGGTGGTCACATCCATGATGACTCCACCCTTGAGCATTTGGGCGAGATTCTTGTTGAGTTCGTAGCGGTTTTCTGTAGACATTGGGTTCTCCTTGTTGCGTTTGTTTCGTTTTGAGGCTTAAATTAGACTTTTTATTGACTTTATCAAATGTTCAAATTTCTATTATTTTAATAGGTTCAGTTTAATGTCAGTTTGTGGTCAGTTTTTTCAAAAGGAATGCTTGATAATGTATAGACTTCGCATTGTAAAAACACTCGAAACGGTCCTCGCTCGTTATAATAATGATGTCATGCCCGATTTATTCGGGCATCGCCTTCTTGGTTTACAGAAAAGGATTTCCTAAATGCTTTCATATGATATCTCAAAAGCGGGGGATGATACTCTTTATCATTTCTTGTACCGTTCTATCAAGGACGATATTCTTGTGGGGCGTTTGGAGGCGGATGCGAAGCTTCCGTCGAAGCGTCCGTTTGCAAATGCGCTGGGCGTGAGCGTCGTGACTGTGGAGAACGCGTACGAGCAGCTTTTAGCCGAAGGCTTTATTTACTCGCTCCCGCGTAAGGGCTTTTTCGTTGCGGCGATTCAATCAAAAAATCCGCGAATTCTCCCCAAGCCCATTCCCGCCAAGCAATCCCGTGAATCGCAACGCGTAGAACCGCCTAAGGCTCTACATTACATTGCAGACTTTGTCAATAATCAAGTAGATGCTTCAACGTTTCCGTTCTCAACGTGGGCGAAAATTACGCGAAAAGTCCTATGCGAACAGCAAAATGAATTGCTCACGCGTTCGCCAAATTCTGGTGTTCTCGCGCTCCGAAAAGCGATCGCCAAGATGCTTCTGGAGTTTCGCGGAATGCGTGTGGATCCAGAACAGATTGTCGTTGGTGCTGGAACAGATTGCCTTTACACTTGGCTTGTGCAACTATTGGGCTTTGATAAAAAGTATGGCGTTGAAGACCCCGGCTACAGCAAGATTTCTAAGATCTACCAAAAGCTAAATGTCGTTTGCTATTTTATCCCGCTTGATGAGCATGGCGTTCGCATAGACCAGCTTGAAGAAACGTGTACCGATGTTGTTCATCTTTCGCCGTCGCACCATTTCCCGACTGGTAAGGTGATGCCTGTGAGCCGTCGCTATGAACTTTTAAGCTGGGCTGCAAAATCTAGCAACCGCTACATTGTTGAAGACGAATATGATAGCGAGTTCCGTATGGTGGGGCGCCCGATACCTGCGTTGCAGAACATTGACGTGCAAGACAAAACGATTTATATAAATTCATTTTCTAAAACGCTTGCCTCTACGGTGCGCGTGGGCTATATGGTTCTCCCGAAACCGATTGCACAAAAATTTCACAAAGAATTTTTGTTTTATACTTGCACTGTATCGAACCTTGAACAGTACGTACTCGCAAAATTCATCAGCGGCGGTCATTACGAAAAGCACATCAATCGCATGCGTAATTTTTACCGTCACCGTCGCGATACTCTGCTTGATATCATCCGTCGCAGCTCGCTTCACGACCGCGTTGAAATCGCCGAACAAGACGCGGGCCTTCATTTCATTCTGAAAATAAACACGACGCTTTCCGACGAAGAATTTTGCAATCGGGCTCTCGAAAAAGGCGTTCGCATCGGGGCACTTTCGGATTACTACACGATGGACGAACCTTCGCAACACGAATTTGTCATCAACTATTCATCTGTACCCGAAAAACAGATGAAAAAGGCTATTTCGCTGCTTGAAAAAATTGTGAAGTGCTAAAATTTCTATCTTAACTCCAAATGTATGGGGAGGAGATGTTTATGAAAATGTTTGCAAAGTTTGTGCCGTTCTTGCTTGTGGCGGCTATGTCTGTCTTTACCGCCTGTGGTGGCGATTCTGGCAGTAATGCTGATTCAGAAGAACCGGTGTCCAGCAGTGCTGTGAAAAAATCCAGCAGCAGCAAGGCAAACTCCTCGTCGAGTAAGAAAGTTTCGTACAGTTCTGCAAAATCTTCTTCGTCTGTGAAAACATCCTCAAGTGCGAGCAACGCTAAGGCTATATATGACGAGAAAAACAACACCATGAAGGACCCTCGCGACAACAAAACCTACAAGACCGTGAAAATCGGCGATCAGGTTTGGATGGCGGAAAACTTGAATTATAATTCGTGCTTTAGCTATTGCTATGGTGAAGAACCTTCATACATGCAAAATAGTAACCCTGGCTTATGCAATAAGTACGGTCGTCTTTACAAGTGGGAAGCTGCAACGGAGGCTTGCCCTGGCGGTTGGCACTTGCCCTCTAAGGATGAATTTGAAACCTTGATCCAAACAGTCGGCGGTAGCGATAATGCGGGGATAAAGCTCAAGTCTGTTGACGGCTGGAAATTTGAGAAAAAAGAAACGGTCGGAACGGATGAGTATGGTTTTTCTGCCCTCCCTGGAGGCTACAGAATGGAATATAATTTTAGTGGTTATGTCTCTCAGAATGTTAAATCGTACGATTTTATTGGTGACAAGACTGCGGCGTATTTCTGGAGTTCTACGGAAGATATTGAATCGTCGACTAGACTTGATCGCAACAGTATTCTGGTCGATCACGCGTTTAGCATGTTTTTGGATAATCGTTACGCATCGGCTGATATTGGTGGCGAGCCGATGGATAATGCATTGTCCGTCCGTTGCGTTTTGGATTCCAAAACTTCGTCTGATACAAAGTCTAGCAGCAGCAAAAAGGCGGAATCGTCGTCAAGTGCGAAATCTTCTTCATCTGCGAAGTCCTCTTCATCTGCGAAATCGGGAAGCTCTGTGGCTGTGCCAAAAGGCTGCAAAACTTCAACCGAAGATAATTGCGAGTATGGCGAGCTGGTGGATGACCGCGACGGACAAACTTACAAGACTGTGAAAATCGGTGACCAGTGGTGGATGGCCCAGAATCTGAATTACAGAAGAGAGGCAAAATACAAAAACGATTATTGCTATTGTTACAATAATTCAAAAGATAATTGCGATAAGTTTGGGCGCTTATATGTATGGGATGCAGCTGCGGACGCTTGTCCCAAGGGATGGCATCTGCCTTCCACAGCGGAATGGAAAACCTTGATTGACTCAGTGGGGGGCGAAAAAGTCGCTGGCATAACACTCAAGACGAGTGACTGGATCTCCAGTGGCGAGGCGACGGATGCTTTCGGTTTTTCCGTGCTTCCTGCAGGTTTCAGGGACTGGGTCTCAAACTATTATTGGGAGGTGGGTTATCAAGCGTTCTTTTGGACCTCTGATGAATATGAAAACAGTAGTGGATGCGTGTATTTTCAGGGTCAGTATGATAACGCGGATATCCGCTCCAGAGACGCAGACTACGGTTATTCTGTCCGTTGCGTGATGGATGTCGAGCCAAAGCCTTCGGTTACAGAGCCTACGGCGAAAGCCTGCAAAACTGAAACTAAAGATGAATGTGAATATGGCACGCTAACGGACTCCCGCGACAAACAAACTTACAAGACCGTGAAAATTGATAAGCAATGGTGGATGGCTGAAAATCTGAACTTTGATGCGGAAGGCAGTCTTTGCTTTAATAACGATCCTAGCAAGTGTGCAAAACATGGCCGCTTCTACTTTTGGTCTGCTGCTATGGATAGTGTAGGCGAGTGGAGCTCGAATGGCAAGGATTGCGGCATGGGCAATATATGTACGCCGACTTACCCTGTACGTGGGGTATGCCCCGAAGGGTGGCATTTGCCGACCAGTGAAGAATATGAAATTTTATTTGCGGCAGTCGGAGGCGAGTTGATGGGTGGCAAGGTGCTGAAATCAACAAGTGGCTGGTATGATAATGATGATGATGCAAAACCGGGAACGGATGACTACGCGTTCTCGGTTTTGCCCACCGAATCTAGATATGACACGGAAGATGATTTGTGGACATACATTTGGACATCTACAGGGCTTTATGAATCTGCTGCGACGACCATAATATTCGTATATGATAGAGATGATGTGTTAATGACCGACATGGTCAAGGACTTTGCGTATCCAGTCCGTTGCGTCAAGGATTAGAGGAAAATATTTATGAAAAAGCTGTTCACAATTTGTGCCTTGTCTGCATTTCTTTTTACCGCCTGCGATGATGATTCTGCATCGGCAAGCTCGGACGAACCGGTGTCCAGCAGCAGTAAAAAGGACAGCTCGAAATCTAGCAGCAGCAAGGCGAAGTCCTCGTCAAGCAAAAATTCCTCTTCGAGTGCAAAATCCTCGTCTGCGGACGATTGGGATGATGACGAAGAAATGTGCATGCCACCAACGATATTTGGCTTGGCGGGTGAAGAGGGGTGTTCCGATCCGAGTATTTTGAGTTCCGTAAAGCCCGCTAAGCAGTGCAAAACGGAAAAAGACGATAAGTGCGAATACGGCACGATGACCGACCCTCGTGATGGCAAAAAGTACAATACGGTCGTCATTGGTGAACAGACTTGGATGGTGGATGACCTGAATTACGAAATGGAAGGTTACAAAAAGGGCCGTTATAAGCAAACCGCTGCGATGCATGCTTGCCCTTACGGTTGGCATTTGCCGAGTGAATGCGAATACATGATTTTGATGGAGGCCATTGGAGGGTCTGACGTAGCGAGTAAAATGCTAAAGTCTACGACCGGCTGGAAAGAAGGCCATAATGGTGTTGATGCTTTCGGTTTTTCGGCTCAGCAACTTTCTGATTTGGATAACACTTATTTCTGGACGAGCAATTTTTATACCGACCTAGCTATAACCATGTGGGTTAGGGGTGATGAAGATGCTCATACGACTTGGTGGATTCGCCCTACATGTGAAAAATATCCGGTTCGTTGCGTTAAGGGGTATGGCCCTTCGGATGTGGGTGTCGAACGTAGCTCCTTCAAGGATTCTCGTGATGGTCAAACGTACAAGACCATAAAAATCAATGAGCAGTGGTGGATGGCCGAGAATTTGAATTACGAGTCGGAAAATAGTTTTTGCTTCTATGATAACCCAAGCAAATGCGAAGAGTATGGTCGTCATTACACATGGGCGGCGGCGAAGACTGCATGCCCTTCTGGCTGGCACTTGCCGGATACGACGGAATGGAATACGTTGATAAACCTTATGGGCGGTAAAGATGAGGCTGGCAAAATGCTCAAATCTACAAGTGGTTGGGAGCCTTGCAATCGGTATCGGACTGCAAGAAAGGGTGACGAAATTGTTAGGGTTGATACTATCCCAGTTGTGAACTTGGATAAATACGGATTTACGGTTCTTCCTGCAGGTAATGCTCATTCAGTTTTCGGTCTGGAGGGCATTTTGACGGAATTTTGGACTTCCGTAGAACAAGGGGATTCTTTAGCAATCGACATGATAACCGCATATACGGATGATTCATTTGTGCCGGCTAAATCAGACAAAAATTGGAAACTCTCGGTCCGGTGTATAAAAGACGAATAAGGCTTGTATTGCGGAAATGCGAAAAAGACCACGAGTGAATCGTGGTCTTTTTCTATGCTTGTCGTCATGCAGAATCCCGTAAGGGCTGAAGCATCCAGTAAAGTCTTGTCGATAAACAATAATTGGATCTTTCGGCGCGGAGCGCCTCAAGATGACGCTTAAGGCGTTACTTCACGCTGGCCGTCAGCAATTTTGTAATCGCTGCCACATACTCAGCGGGGTTCGGAAGCGGAGAGCCTTCGGCAAGCAAAGCCTGACCGTAGAGGGCCTTAGGCCAATCGCCGAGATCTTCCTTCGCTTCGGCCTTCTTCTTGAGCATTTCGCAAATCGGGTGCGTCGGATTGATTTCCAAGATGCGCTTGGACTTCGGCAAGTTCTTCTGGCCCATAGCCTTCATCATGCGTTCCATCTGGGCGCTCATCGCATCTTCGCTCGTCACGAGGCAGCACGGGCTGTCCTTCAAGCGGCTGGACACGCGGACTTCCTTGATGTTTTCGTCCAAGACCTTCTGCAAGTTTTCGCAGAGACCCTTGAAAATGCCCTTGTTTTCTTCTTCGGCCTTCTTTTCTTCTTCGGTCTTTTCAAAGTCCACATCGCCACGGGAAATGTCGTGGAACTTCTTGTCGCCGAATTCCGTGAGGCTAGACATCATGAATTCATCGATGCCGTCGCTCATGAGCAACACTTCGTAGCCCTTGGCCTTGAATGCTTCGAGCATCGGGTTCGACTTGATGGCGTTCTTGTCGCCCACGAGGTAGTAGATTTCCTTCTGGCCTTCCGGCATGCGCTTTACGTATTCGTCGAGGCTTACGAGAGCGTCGCCTTCGGTCTTTGTGCTTTCGAAACGGAGCAACTTCTTGAGTTCATCAAGATGTTCCCAGTTCATGTAGAAGCCTTCCTTAAGGACCATGCCGAGTTCACGCCACCATGCGTTGTACTTCGCGACATCCTTGTCAGCCATGTTCTGCAAGGCGTCGAGCACCTTCTTGATCACGTGCTTGCGGATGTTCGTGATAATCTTGTTGTTCTGCAAGATTTCACGCGACACGTTCAACGGCAAGTCTTCGGAATCGACCACGCCGCGCACAAAGCGGAGCCAAGGCGGCAGCAAGTCCTTGCAGTCGTCCATGATAAAGACTTTCTTCACGTAGAGCTTCAGACCGTGCAGAGCGTCGTTGTGCCAGATGTTGAACGGGGCCTTGCTCGGAATGTAAACGAGGCTCCAGAATTCCTGGGAACCTTCAGCGTGGCTGTGGCTCCAGGCGGCCGGTTCGTCAGCTTCATGGCTGATGACGTTGTAGAAATCCTTGTACTGTTCTTCGGTGACTTCCTTTTCGCTCTGGCGCCACAAAGCAGTCTTGTCGTTCAAACGTTCTTCGGGCTTTTCTTCGAGTTCGCCCTTGTCGTTCTTCGTTGCTTCCGGGTGGAAGTAAATACCGTAGCTCACAAAGCCGCTATACTTCTGGACGATGTCCTTGATCTTCCATTCGCTAGCGAAATCATCGGCGTCTTCGTCGTCCTTGAGGTAAAGCGTAATCTTGGTGCCGACCTTGTCGAGCGGGGCTTCAGAAATTTCGAAATCGCCCGTGCCTTCGGAGCTCCACAGGTAACCCTGCGTTTCGCCAGCCTTGAGCGTCAAAACTTCGACCTTCTTTGCGACCATGAACACGGAGTAGAAACCCACACCGAACTGACCGATCAAATCAACACTGCTCTTATCGGCGTCTTTCAAGTTCTTGATGAAGTTCTTGGTGCCACTACGAGCAATCGTGCCCAAGCAGTTGATCAAGTCTTCCTTGTTCATGCCGATACCGTTGTCTTCGACAACGAGGCGCTTGCCTTCCTTGTTCACCGAAATATCGATGCGCAACTGCGTGCCCTCCGGGAGGAGGCTGGAGTTCGAAAGCGAGAGGAAACGACGCTTGTCGAGTGCATCTGCTGCGTTAGAAACCAATTCGCGGAGGAAAATTTCCTTGTTGCTGTAAAGAGAATGAATCATCAAGTTCAGCATGTCGCGAACTTCGGTCTGGAACTCCATCTTTTCTGTTGCCATTTTAATCTCCTGTTAAATTTTTAAGCAATCCCGCAATTTTATTGTTTCAAAATGAAACTAAAGCACGGTTTTGTTTTGTTTCCGCGCTAGTATATGCAAGAACCGTGCCAATGATTTGTGAAGTTCCCATGAAAAAAGAGTCTTTTCATTTCTTTTTTATAATTTTCAAAAAAACATATGCACCTATACCACTTATAACTAAAATTCCCGGTAAGTAATGGTTTATATTTTCTAAAGGAATCGGAGTGCTAGGCGTATTTCCTATACCAAAATGATTACAAAAAATATAGAGTCCCGACAAGAAAATAGTTAGAAATAGCCAAATAAAAAATTTTATCATATACAAAGTTCCATATCATTTTTTATAATCATTCGATTGACTATTCTGTCTTTTTTCCCTTAATTTTTCCATTGCGTAATCAAACAATTCCGTTTCAGGATCAATCGAACCGTTTTCATATAAATTACGAACGTCTATAGAATCCTCTTCGGAATTCTGTTCTCTTTTTTGCAAGCATTTATCAAACTCATCCATTTCGGGACCGCAATGATAATCAGCTTTCATTCTATCTAAATTTTTTCCAATAACGCCCCGTCCTCCTGTTAAATAAAAAATCAGTAAAACAAGCCATGCAGAGAAAGGAGGAATAAATGAACCAGCCCAAAGGAATCTGCTTCTATCAAAAAACTCAATGTAAACAACGGTTATTACAACAAGTAAAAGAATCCAGAACAACTTCTTTTTCATAAATCGCTAGTCCTGATTATTATTGATTTACTCACAATCCAGACATGTCCATTCCACAACGCCGTCTCCATTGCCGTCAAAGCGTTCACGGGTGTATTTTTCGATGTCGATGAGGAATCCGATTTCGCCTGCATTTTCGGTGCAACAGCCATCGCAATCGCTATCGGAACACATGTCGTAAACCACGGCATCGATCGTGGAGCCGTTCATGCGTAGTCTAAAGGTTTTAAGTTTGTACTGCTTCCAATCTTTTTCGTGAACCGCAATGATGTTGTGCTGGCTTACCCATTCTTCGGTCATTTGACCTTCAACACCGGCAAAGTAGCCGGCCCACGTGCAGCCATTATACTCGATGCATTCTTCGCTGTCGGGTTCCGGCCAGGAGGTGTACCAAGTGAGATTTGCCTGATGCCAAACCGTATCTGCGACAATTTCACTTGAAGAGGACGGCGCACTCGCCGAAGAAAGCTCGCTAGATGAAGATAGCGGAACATTCTCAGTGCTACTACAAGATTGCGATTCCGGGATGGATGTCGAATTATCCGACGTACACGCCACAAATGCACTTGTGGTGCAAGCTACGGTTAATGCAAAAGCAAACTTCATAAAATAATTCATCGGAACTCCTTGAATCGCGAATCTATATCTAATCTATTTTTTGAAAAGCTTCTTTAATAAGTTGTTTTTCTTCTTTTTCGTGGTTTCTGTTTTTTCGATTGTTGTGGCTTTTTCTGGTTCAGCAGTTGTTGTGGTGGTGACGGTTGTGGTAGTAGTAGTTGTTGTCACTGTCTGAGCCGGTGCGTTTCTCGCTTTGAATTTACAAGTCACCGTGGCGTCGCCTGTTACTATGAATGTCCCTAAATCATCGCAGGGGGTGCCTTTCCAAGTTTCAGAATAGTTTGTGTATCCGGTAGCAGGGCGGGACCAGAACTTCAACTTTGTACCCTCTTTCACTGGTTTTGAAAGGTCCAGATTCTCGTTTTTCGATTCTATCGTACCGTTCTCTGGTTGAACTATGGTTATCTTATAATATTTGGGGGCTTTTACTTGCGGAATGGGCGAGTTGGCGTTTTTCTTGTCGAGTACCGGGCGAACTGTGTATCCCATAAAGCGTGTGCCGCCGCCATTTCCTGCGAAATCTGACGATTTGGGACCGATACTGATTCCATTTGCTCCGCGCGATTCTCTGCCAAGATCCGATAGCCAGTAGTTGCATTTTTTGCCTCTGTCGTTGATCTCGCTCCACCATTGGCCTGAAGCGGGCAGGAAAATATGCTTGTCAGACAAAGAATACGTAGCTAATGGCGTTTGGCCTTTGTATGCTCGTTTGTTTTTGTTAGCGGCTGTTTTGGCCTTGTAAAACACCCAGCCGTTCACGCCTGTACCGTTGTAATTCTCAGTCCATACGCCGTAACAGTTTCTAGACAGTTCGTCCCACTCTTTTTGTGTGGGCATACGCCATTTTCCACCCCAGTTGGCGGTGGCTGCATCATCGGCTGGTTCAAGGGTGGTCTTTTTGTCGCCCGTGAACTGACGGGCGTTGTTGTACCATGCACCACCACGTTTTTCATCGGCTATCTGATATTTTGTGATGTAATCCGCGCTGTTCTGTCCCTTCTGGACATACTTGTAAGTACTCCAGTTGTAAATCTGTTTTTTGACAGTTTCACCCCATGCATAGTATTCCCCGCTTGTCTGTGGAGCGTTGGCGCCGATGTTGTTTGTTGCCCACATCTTGCCGCTTGGCAGACCCAAATCAACGGCGGCGTGGCCATTGGTATTGCCGTCACGGGGACAGATGGGGCGAACAGGATAGCCACGGAAGCGGTTCCCGTTATCTCCCACGACGATGTCGAGATATGAGGTGCTTACGCTGCTTTCTGAAAAACCGAAACAATTGCCGTTATGGGTGTCGACCGGGTTGAGTGATTTTGACCAATAGTGGCCGCGCTTGTCTTTGTGGATAAATCCGTTGTCGCGTCGATAGCCGGCAGCGGGTAAGAAAATGTGTGTGTCGGAAGTTGAATATGAAGCTGCTGGTGAACCGTTTACTTTGCCTTTGTCGCCATCGGCCTTGGCTTTGTACACGATGTAGCCGGATGCTCCACTATAGTTGGTAGTCCATACAAAATAACAGTTTTTGTAAAGTTCCTCTAAGTCGGAGCTCGTGGGCATGTCCCAATCTCCGCCCCATTTGGCCGCAGCGACGTTATCGGTGGGTTCAAGAGTGGTTTTGTTGTCGCCAATGAACTTTGTGCCCTGATACCAAATACTGCCTTTTAGACCGTCGTCGCGGGTGTATTTCTTTATGTCATACCAGCCGGGGCCCTTTTTCGTGGTGAGCCACTCGGTGCCGCCTTCGCCCACGTGTGCGTAGTTTTCCCATTCATAGACGGTTTTGGGTTTAGTCTCGCCCCAAGCGAAATAGTCGCCAAGTCCTTCGGGCTTATCTGCGCCAACATTGCTAGTTGCCCATAGCGTGCCCGAAGGTAATCCTAAATCGACATATTGCGGCGTGAATAGTTGGTCTACAGCCGCTGCGTTTGCTACAGCAAATAATGATAATGCCAAGAATAAATTTTTCATAAGCATTTTTATTTTCTCCTTGTCTCAAAAAAAGAGCCCGTTCACAATTGAGTGAACGGGCGTCTTGCATATAAAGTCTATTTCAAGAAAATCAGACCCAATATACCGACTGCCCAGACGTACCAAGCGAAGTGCTGGAACTTGCCTTTTTGGACAAAGTTTATGAGCCACTTGAGGGCGATGATTCCGAAGATAAATGCGACAATCATGCCGACCAAGAGTTCCGGGGTGAATCCGCCGGCATCAACGCACTTCAAAGCTTTTTCCGGGTTGAGGAGCGCTTTTTCCGGAGTCATAGTCTGGCACTTGATCCACTTGATGCAATCGAGAAGTGCTGCACCGCCAACGGCCGGAATACTCATGAGGAAGCTGAATTCGCCGGCGTACTTGCGGTTCACGCCCATGAACATCATAGCGCTGATGGTCGAACCGCTGCGGCTGATGCCCGGAATGCAAGCGATGCCCTGCACGGTGCCGGTCACGAGAGCTCGCCACCAGTTCATCTTGACGCCTTCGTTATCCGGGTGCTTGGCGCCGGTCGGGCCCCACTGCGATGTGAAAAGCAAAAGACCGGTGAAAAGTTCTGCAACGCAGACGGCGCGCGGGTTTTCGAACAGGCTTTCGAGTGCGTCCTTGAAGCCGAGGCCGATGAGTGCTGTCGGGATGCTCGCGAGAATGATGTAGCCCGCTTCGCGGAGCTGGTCGCGGTCACGGCGGAGGCATCCGACGATGATGTCTGTAATCTTCTTGTGGAACACCACGAAGATTGAAAGCAGAGTGCCTGCGTGGAGCATGATGTCGAAGAACATGCCTGCTTCGTTCATGCCTAAAAGTTCGTGCCCGAGCACTAAATGGCCAGAGCTGGAGATGGGGAGGAATTCGGCGAGGCCCTGCAAAAGGCCGAGAATGATAGATTCGAACATAGTAAGGTAAATGTAGTAAATTAGTTTTCCGAACTATTGCTATCTTCACAACCATGTGCAAGCGTTTTCTCCTTTGTTTTCATGATTTAAGCATCTGGAACTACCAGAAAGTGACTCCGATTCTTGAAGAGCTCAAGGAATTGGCCGGAGGGCCTTTTAGCTTACTTGTAATTCCGGATACGGAGAACGCTACAGACGAAGCCGTTGAAAATTTCCGCGCTGCTCTCGTGAAGCTCAAGTCCGAAGGATTTGAACTTGCGTTGCATGGCTTTAAGCATAAAGCCGAATTCAGCCAGGGCCGCAGCTATGCGGGGCTTGTGGGCATGAATCTCACGGGAGGCGAGGCTGAATTTGCGGGGCTTTCCGAGTACGAATCGAGCCGCCTTTTACAAGCGGCCCTTGAATCTTGGAAAAAGTTATTTGCTGATGAAAACGGAAATGCGGACGCGCCTGTGGCGTTTGTTCCGCCGACTTGGTTTAGCAACAAGTTCTTGCAAGGTCAAGTCCGTGCAGAAAAAATGTTGTACGAAGACCGCTTCTCGCTTACGACTGCAGAAGGTGTCCGCTATGCATCGCCTGTGGCCAGTTTTGCGGGCATTCCGAAATCAACAGAAAAGGCTGCTTTTCTGTATGCCGAAGGCATTTTGAAAATCCCGTTCGGCGTTCCGCGTATTGCCGTCCATCCGGTGGATTTCCCGCGTCTGAACGACAAAATTCGTGACCTTATTCGGCTTGCGCTTGGCTGCAAGCGCCGCCTTACGCTTTACCGCGAACTTTAGAATCCCGGAATTGTAATATCCCTCTTAGTCTTGCGTTTGGAATCGTCCGTGATTTCAATGGTGATTGTTTCGCCTGCGTCGGGGAGTGCGTCTCCGAGAAGGATGATTTCACGAGGTTCGGAATCGTATTCTGCGGCAATCCACTTGTTCTTGTACTTGACGTTGATGGCGTTCCCGTCTGGGATGCCTGCGTATCTGGAGTAAAGTGGAATCTTCAATGCAGATTGGTACATGCCTGCGACAAGCGTTTCTGCCCAGTAGGGGAATCCGAGAGAGAATCCGTCTTCGTCTGTGATGTTGGCGAGGTCTCTAAGTTCGTTTGTTGTGGCACAACGATTCTTGGAACCTGTCTGCTTTTCAAAGTAGAACCAGCGGCGTGACGTTTCGCCGAGCCAGTAAAGCGGGGCGGAGTTGTCGTCGTTTTCGATGCACACGTTCCACTTGCCGTAGAACTGCAATCCCTTCGGGTGGAATTCGTAAAAGTCTACGCTATCCGTTTGATTGCGCGTGACAGCGAGGACTCGCTGCGATGTGTCGCCAACAACCGGAATGCCCGAAATCTTCTGGGAAATTTTCACGTTACCGACTTTGGTATACCAGTTGATGTTCGTCTTGTACTTGCCGTAAGGATATATTGAAATTAGTTCGTTCACGCTGCGGCCTGTGCCTGTAGAGCCTGCATCGGCGCTGTAGCGGATGAATCTTGTTTCGGGGAATGTCTCGACGATTTTTCCAATCGGGAGTGGCTTGCTGTGATCGAAAATCTTGCAGAGGTCGTTGTTGATGGGCTGTTCGTCCTTGTTCAAAGCGGCGAACTTGTAGCCGGATTCGCAACGGTAAATGTCGAGCATGCTCTTGCTCAAGAACGTGTAAAGAGGCGTGTTCTGGTTCTTAGTAAGAACGAGCTTGCCATTGTCCTTGCAAGACTGATGGAAATTGAATTCGCGTCTGATAACGTGTCCACTAAAATCTTCGACTTCAAGCCTGTAGGTGGAAATGGGGCCGAGCTTTGCATCGATGTAGTGCCAGTCGCCTGCAGTGTCTGCTTCTTCTGCCCAAAGAAGTTCGTTGCGGATGTCAAGCATCTTTTTATAGCTGAGGTTGTCCATAACTTTGCTATAAATCTTGTCATCGTAGCGCCACAGTTCTAGACGGCGGATGGCCATCGGGTTATCTTTGGGTTCGCGGCTATAGTCGGCAATCTTGATGGCCATGGACAAGTTGAACTCGTTCTTGACGGGCGTTTCGACGCAACCGTTACGGAGGGATTCGTCAGTCGTGAGCGAAAGTTCGTTCCCTTGCCAAACGGCAACTCCGAAAATTTGCGGTGCAATCGTGTCGAGGCACTTGACACCGAGCTGGCATGGCGATGTAACGTCGTCTTTGTTCAGGCGGACTTCGAGGTGCAAGTGCGGATTTCCGATTCCGGTGCTTCCCGAGAAGGTAAGCGTATCGCCCTTGCGGAAACGGAGGTTCGGCTTGATGGAAACGTCATTACTCTTGGTCGCGTACTGCTTTTGTTTGATCAGGTCTTCTACGGTCGAGGTAAAGCTGCTCTGGTGGGCGAATACCCATGTCTTTCCGCTTTCGCCTTCAAAGAACATAACTTTGCCATAACCGAATGGGGAGGTCTTGATTTCTTTGATGTAGCCGTTTTCGGGAGCGTAGATGGGCCAGCCTTCTTCCATTTGTGTGGAGAAGTCGATGCCGGCGTGGTAGCGGGTGCCACGGTTTTCGCCGAATGAAGATGTGAGGTAGGCGTCGCGGTTGAACGGATCGTATTTAAAAGGCTCAACGTAAGATTCCGAAACCAGTTCGGCCGGCGGGGCTGCCCTTTCGGAAAAGTCCGTGTTGTCGAGTTTTGCACCTCGTTGGACGGCGATGCAGTCCTCATAAGCGAACGCGTCCATCTTGGATGCGTCGCAGACGGTGCTTGCGTTATCGGCGAAGCAGAGAGCTCCGGCGGTGAGTATGAATGACGAAATTTTTGTAAGCCTGACCATAATGTTGAATAAAATACAAAAATATTATTTTATAATGACAGGCCTACTGAAAAAAGTAATGGATTTTCGGGGTGTTTTTTCAACGTATTTAATTTGGCTATAACTGGGTATACATTTTGAACAAAAAAAAGACTCGCTTTTTAGCGAGTCTTTTTAGTGGAGCTAAGGAGAGTCGAACTCCTGACCTCCTGCATGCCATGCAGGCGCTCTACCAACTGAGCTATAACCCCGAGGACGCGCACAAATATAGAATGAGTTGTTGTGCGTGTCAAGGGTGATTTGGAAAAATTTTTAAAAATTTCCAAATCACTAATTGCTTAAGCCTTTTCGATCGTGACGGATTCGATAATCACGTCGTCGTACGGGCGGTCCATACGGTCGGTATCGACACCGGCGATTTCGTCGAGAACTTCGAAACCTTCGTAAAGCTGGCCGAATACGGAGTAGCCGTCAGCCGGGCCTGGACCGCACTGTTCGTGGTCGAGGAAGTGGACGTTGTTGCCATGAACGATGAAGAACTGACTGCCAATGGAGTGCGGCATGGAAGTCTTTGCCCAGCTGAGAGCGCCACGGACGTGGGTGAGGCGGCTGTCGTACTTGTCGCCAATGGTGGAACCCGGACCCTTTGC
>JAEEGJ010018429.1_pt1 | contig 15585 bp, 14 predicted proteins | sample 8958761 | NCBI WGS metagenome assembly JAEEGJ01 (sample SAMN16246546, study PRJNA631951) | gut metagenome | biome: gut microbiome; feature: rumen; material: RS-attached | host: Bos | place: Iran: Karaj | collected 2018-10
CAGGATTATGACGAAATCCTCATCGAAAAGAACCGCTATGGCGCCATCTGGCTGCATTTCGCGGTGAGGCCCGAAGATAATCGCAGACGGACGATGTTTTTACAAGCGTAACTATGAAGGTTCACAGTTCATTCTATGTGGCAAACCAAATAATATATGAGAAAGTTTGCAAATATGCAGGAATTTTTTTACCTTTGCATCCGACAAACGATAAATCAAATTAATGAAGCAATGAAGCGAATCGCACTCATGCTGACGGCTGTCCTCGCCATAGGACTGCTCAGCGGCTGTAAAGAGAAGAAAAAGACGGAAGACATTATCGTCCGCAAGACTGAGGCCCCCAAACCGCAGGCTCCCATCCGGATGCAGGAATACAATCAGGTGAAGGACGTCAAGTGGCTGGATCGTGAGTATCAGGTGAACATCCGTCGTGTGGCCGATGACAGTCTCCAGATGGTGAAGGACGAGACGGGGCAGAAGTTCATCGACAACCGCATCCGTCTGCAGGTGATCCGTCAGGACGGCAGCGTGTTCTTCGACCGTTCGTTCACCAAGGCTTCGTTCAATGATTATCTCGACAACGACTATCGTGCTACAGGCATTCTCGAGGGACTGGTCTTCGACCGTGTTGATGGTAATAACCTCATCTTTGCTGGTAGCGTGAGCCATCCGCAGACGGATGAGTATATCCCGCTGGTCATCACACTCAGCAACTTCGGCGATGTGAGCATCAGCCGTGATACGGAGATGGATACCAACGGAGGAGAAAGCGAAAATCTGGAAAACGAAGATAATTAGTCCTCCAACTGCCAATCGTCGGCGAAAGCTTCGACGGAGGGGAAAAGAAGGTCTGCGCCAGCATCGAGGAGTGTCTGGTCAGACAAAGGCCCTGTGTTCACGGCTACTGTGAAGATCTTGGCGGCATGGCCTGCGCGCACACCCAGGGGTGCATTCTCTACGACGATGGCCTCCCAGGGCTTCAGGTCGCCTGCCTTGCGCAGTCCCATGAGATAGGGGTCAGGAGCGGGTTTCCCATGTTTTACATCGTAGGCGGTGGTGATATGCTGCTCAGCGACGAACGCGCCAAAGTCGCTGAGGATGCGGTTGATGAGGGGACGTTGTCCGCTGCCTGTGACCACGCAGCACAACAGTCCGTCGGCCGTGATCTTCTGCATGAGTTCTGGCATGCCTTTCATGACGGGTGCCTCTGGCAGCGAGTGGAAGATCTGCGTCTTCACGTCATACATCCGCTGGGCCTCGGCCTCGTCGATCTCACGACCTTGTTGCAACAGTACCATCCGCTTGATCGTGTCCACACCACGGGCTCCTTCTGTGGCGTAGGCGTCGTCGGCTGTCATGTGGATACCGAACTGTGCCATCGACTCCTGCCAGGCAATCGCGTGGTTGGGCATCGAGTTGTAGAGCACGCCGTCCATATCAAAGAGCACGGCCTTGGGGCGCAGTGCCTCAAAGCCGTGTCTTTCTAAGTATTTCTTGACTGCTAGAGCGTACATGTTTTTTGTTTACGGTTTACAGTTTACGGTTTACAGATGATTAGTTCTATAGGCGGAATGGCTTGCAAGGTAATCACCTGTAAACTGTAAACCGTAAACTGTCAACTATAATTATTCATTAGCCAGACGAGCCTTAATCGCCTTCGAGTCGGCCTCGTAGCCAGGCTTGTCGAGCAGGGCGAACATATTCTTCTTGTAAGCCTCTACACCAGGCTGGTTGAACGGGTTCACACCCAGCACGTTACCGCTGATGCCGCAGCCGATCTCGAAGAAGTAGATGAGCTGTCCGAGATAGCGCTCGTTCAGACGGGGCATGGTGATGCGGATGTTGGGCACGCCACCGTCGACATGTGCCAGACGGGTTCCCAGTTCTGCCATCTTGTTCACCTCGTCCACGCGCTTGCCAGCCAGGAAGTTCAGACCGTCGAGGTTCTCCTCGTCCTCAGGGAAGAGCAGTTTCTTCTCAGGTTCCTCCACGCTGATGACGGTCTCGAAGATGGTGCGCTCACCGTCCTGGATCCACTGACCCATCGAGTGCAGGTCGGTGGTGAAGTCTACTGAGGCGGGGAAGATACCCTTCTTGTCCTTACCCTCGCTCTCGCCGTAGAGCTGCTTCCACCACTCACTCATGAAGTGGAGCTTCGGCTGGAAGTTCACCATGATCTCAATCTTCTTGCCGTTCTGGTAGAGACCGTTGCGTACAGCAGCATACTGGGCAGCGGGGTTCTCTGCGAAGGGCACGCTGGGGGCGCAGACCTTCTCCATGTCCTGAGCACCTGCCACAAGCTCGCGGATGTCGAAACCGGCACAGGCGATAGGCAGCAGACCTACGGGGGTGAGCACTGAGAAGCGTCCGCCCACGTTGTCAGGAATTATGAATGAGGTGTAGCCTTCCTTGTCAGCACAGGTACGGGCAGCACCACGCTTGGCATCAGTGATGGCCACAATCACCTTCTTGGCTTCGGCCTTGCCACGCTGGGCCTCGCACTGCTTCTTCAGCAGACGGAACGTCAGGGCGGTCTCAGTGGTGGTACCACTCTTTGAGATGTTGATCACGCCAAACTTCTTATCTTTCAGATACTCAGTCAGCTCGAACAGATAGTCCTCGCCGATGTTGTTACCTGCGAAGAGGATGGTGGGGTTCTTCTGGTCCTTCACAAGCCATGAGAACGAATTGCTGAGGGCCTCGATCACGGCACGGGCACCCAGATAGCTTCCGCCGATACCGGCAACGACGATGGCCTCGCAGTTCTCGCGGAGCACGTTGGCACACTGCTGCAGCTCGTCGAGGAACGCTGGTGTGATGCTGCTCGGCAGATGGAGCCAGCCGAGGAAGTCGTTACCTGGACAAGTGCCGTCCTCCAGTGCCTGCTGGGCGGCCTTAACTTTGGGCTCGAAAGCCTCTACTGCGCCGGCTTCAAGGAAGCAAGCGGCCTTTGTGATGTCAAGACTGATATTCTTCATTGTTCTGTTTGTTTATAGAGTTTTGTTATATTATCTGAATGAATCTGTCAGAAGTTTTATTTCGATCTGCGGGGAGATGCGCTCGTAGAGGATGTTGTAGACGGCATCGAGGATGGGCATGTTCACATGACAGTGACGGTTGATCTCCTTCATGCACTTCGTGCCGAAATAGCCCTCGGCAATCATCTCCATCTCTATCTGAGCCGACTTCACGCTGTAACCCTTGCCGATCATCGTACCAAAGGTACGGTTGCGTGAGAAGTTACTGTAACCCGTCACCAGCAGGTCGCCTAAGTAGACGGAGTCGTAGGCATTACGCTCCAAGGGATGGACGGCTGTGAGGAAACGGTTCATTTCCTGCACGGCGTTGGCCATAAGCACCGCCTGGAAGTTGTCGCCGTATTTCAGTCCGCTACAGATACCTGCCGCGATGGCGTAGACATTCTTCAGTACGGAGGAGTACTCGATGCCCACCACGTCGGTAGAGGTCTTCGTCTTGATATACTCGCTGGTGAGCACCTCGCAGAAAGCTTGGGCCTTGTCACGGTCGGCACAGCCCACGGTGAGATAACTCAGACGTTCGAGGGCCACCTCCTCGGCATGAGAGGGACCGCCAATACAGGCGAGGTTCTCATACGGCACGTCGTAGACCTGATGGAAATATTCTGAGCAGACGAGGTTCTCATCGGGCACGATACCTTTGATGGCGGTGATGATGAACTTGTCGTGCAGACGCGTCTTGAGTTTCTTGAGGTGGCTCTTGAGGTAGGGCGAGGGGGTGACAAAGACCAGCGTGTTGTACTGCTGGGCAATACGGTTCAGGTCGCTGTCGAAGTGGATCTCGTCGATATTAAAGTGGACGCTGGTAAGATAGGCAGGGTTATGGCTCAGACGACGGAAGTCCTCTATACGGTCATCCCGGCGCATATACCATCCGATGTGATGAGTGTGACTCACCACGATCTTTGCGATGGCTGTTGCCCAGCTGCCGCCGCCGATTATTGCTATCTTACCTACGTCATACATAATTAGGCGCGGATTACACGGATTAACACGGATTTATTGGTTTGCGGCCTCAATCCAGCGCTGGACTTCGTCGACACTGGGTTTCTGAAGATCCAGTTTGTATTTCTTCACGATGTCGCCAATCTTCTGCTGAAGACCCTGTGCTTTCTCGCCAGCGATATTCTGGATGAGGTTGAAGCCAGCCTTGCGGAGCACGGGCACCCAGTCCTCGCTGACACCAATCTCGGCCCACTCAGCGGGCGTAGACTGCGGAATCTTCTTCTCAGGCTTCATCTGGGGGAACAGCATCACCTCACCGATGGTGAACTTGCCTGTGAGCAGCATCACCAGACGGTCGATACCAATACCAATACCAAAGGTGGGAGGCATACCATACTGCAGGGCGCGCAGGAAGTCGTGGTCGATAATCATCGCCTCGTCGTCGCCCTTATCAGCCAACTTCATCTGCTCTACGAAACGCTCCTCCTGATCGATAGGATCGTTCAACTCAGAGTAGGCATTGGCCAGTTCCTTACCATTCACCATCAGCTCGAAACGCTCAGTGAGTCCTGGCTTAGAGCGGTGCATCTTGGTGAGAGGAGACATCTCAACGGGATAATCGGTAATAAATGTGGGCTGGATAAACGAACCCTCGCAGAACTCGCCAAAGAGTTCGTCGATGAGTTTACCCTTACCCATGGTCTCGTCTACATCCATGCCCTTAGAGAGACAGAACTGGCGGATCTCGTCCTCGGTCTTACCATCGCAGTCGAAACCTGTTTTCTCCTTGATGGCATCGAGGATAGGCAGACGACGGAAAGGTGCCTTGAAAGAGATGATGTTACCATCGATTTCCACCTCAGGTTTGCCGTTGACGGCTGTACAGATCTGCTCGAGCATATTCTCCGTAAAAGTCATACCCCACAGCAGGTCCTTATAGCTCACGTAGAGCTCCATGCAGGTAAACTCTGGGTTGTGGGTCTTGTCCATACCCTCGTTGCGGAAGTTCTTACCCATCTCGTAGACACCCTCGAAGCCACCGACAATCAGTCGCTTCAGGTAGAGCTCTGTGGCAATACGCATGTACATATCTTGATTCAGCGCATTGAAATGGGTGATAAACGGACGGGCAGAAGCACCACCGGCAATGTTCTGCAGGATGGGGGTATCAACCTCCGTATAACCTGCACCATCGAGAATGCTACGCAGGGTACGGATGATGGTGGCACGCTTGAGGAAGGTCTCCTTCACGCCCTCGTTCACCACCAGGTCGACATAACGCTGGCGATAACGGAGCTCAGGATCATCAAACTTATCATAAGCCACACCGTCCTTATATTTCACGATAGGCAGCGGCTTCAAGGCCTTTGACAGCAGCGTCAGCTCTTGGCAATGTACACTGATCTCGCCCGTCTGAGTACGGAATACGAAGCCCTTCACGCCAATGAAATCGCCGATATCGAGCAATTTCTTGAAGACGACATTATAGAGGTCTTTATTCTCGTCAGGACACAGGTCGTCGCGAGTGATGTATACCTGAATACGGCCCTTCGAGTCTTGCAACTCAGCAAAAGCGGCCTTTCCCATCACTCTGCGGCTCATCATACGGCCGGCAATGGACACCTGGCGCGGCTCGTCTTCGTCGCGGAAATTGTCACGTATGTCGGTGGAAAAAGCGTTAGTGGGGTATTCGGCTGCGGGATAGGGGTTGATGCCCATGTTGCGCAGCTCTTGCAGACTCTCCCGTCTGCCGATTTCTTGTTCACTTAATTCTAAAATGTTCATCTCAAATATTCGAATATTTTACTTTTATGGGTGCAAAGATACGAAAATATCCCGAAAAAAGCACATTATAGGGTAAATATTTGCAAAAAAAAGCAGAAATGTTTTGTTGTTTATAAAAATATTTCTATATTTGTCGCTGAATAACTAAGGAGTTTATTATGGATAAAGCATCGGTTAAGAAAAGAGTTGTGGGTGTAGATATCAGTCTGAATGCAACCTCTTATGCCATTGTCGACGTGAGAGGTAATATTCTGGCTAAAGACAGTTTCCACACGGAAGATTATCCAGAAGTAGGGGCCTTTATCTCAACTCTGAGTGAAGGCATCGTTAAGTTGATTGAAGCAAACGGCGGTTTGGAAACCATCCGCTCGGTGGGTATTAGCGCTCCAAGTTCGAACTTCAAGTTGGGTAGCATCGTCAACTCTCCCAATTTCCCGTGGAAGGGTGTTGTTCCCCTGGCTGCCTTGTTACGCGACAGACTGGGACTGGCTGTAGCCGTCGCTAACAACTCGCATGTGGTGGCTCTGGGAGAGCATGCCTTCGGCTGTGCCCACGGTATGCGTGATTTTATCGTCATCACCCTGGGCACAGGCATGGGCAGTTGTATCTTTACCGACGGAGGCGTCAAACTGGGTTCTGAGGGTTATGCCGGAGAGATAGGACATACCTGTGTGGAACATGAAGGCCGTCTGTGCGGTTGTGGCAACAAGGGATGTCTGGAGGCCTATACCGCCACCAAGGGTGTCATCCGCACTGCCCGTGAGGTGATGGCAGAGTCGGGCGAGATGACCAAGATGCGCCGCGTGCCGAAGTTGACGCCAAGAGTGATTGCCGAATTGTGTGACGAGGGCGATCAGCTGGCTATCGAGACCTATCGTCGTACGGGAGAACGTCTGGGCGTTGGTCTTGCCAACTATGCTTCTGTGATTGATCCTGAGGCCATCATTTTCACTGGTGGCATCACCAGGGCAGGGAAGTGGCTGATGGAACCCGCCCAGAAAGCCTTCGAGGATCATGTGTTCCATAATATTAAAGGTAAGGTGAAGTTCCTGACGTCCGATCTCGATGAGGGAGAACGCAACATCCTGGGTGCCAGTGTGCTGGCCTGGGAGGTGAAGGAGTATTCTTTGTTTATTGAGTAGTTTATAGTTTACGGTTTACAGTTTACGGTTTACAGATATGGAATCGATTGATGAGATCAAAACCCGAGTCGTAGGTGTCGACATTCGTGAGGTTAGGACTACCTATGCGCTGGTGGATATACGTGGTGAGATTATTGCGACGGACTATTTTAACACGATGGACTATCCTGAAGTCTCTGACTATGTCAGTGTCCTGAGTGAGAAAATTATCATGCTGGTAGAGGAGAACGGCGGCTACGACAAGGTTCGTTCCGTGGGCATGAGTGCCCCAAGTGCCAACTTCATGACTGGCTGTATTGAGAACGCCGCCAATATGCCTTGGAAGGGCGTTATTCCCCTGGCTGCCATGCTTCGTGACAGACTGGGACTGGCTGTCGCCCTGGCCAACGATGCACATGTGACGGCACTTGGTGAGAAAGCTTTCGGCAGTGCACATGGTCTGAAGGACTTCGTGGTGGTGTCTATCAGTCACGGCGGACTGGGTAGCTGTATCTTCATGGACGGTAAGCCCCACCTGGGTGTGAATGGCTTTGCCGGAGAGGTGGGCCATTCTTGTGTGGAGGTCGATGGCCGTCAGTGCGGCTGTGGGCGCAGAGGGTGCCTGGAGACCTATTGCTCGGACAAGGGACTTATGAAGACCGTAGAAGAACTGTTGGCTGATGGTCGGCCGTCGGCATTGAGAGATCTCAAGAACTACAGTGTTCAGACGGTGACCTATTATTGTGACCAGGGTGACCAAGTGGCTATCGAGTCTTTCCAGCGTTTAGGCTTTATGCTTGGACTGGGTCTGGCTAACTATGCCTCAGTCTTGAATCCAGAGGCCATCATCCTCACTGGCGATATGATGCAGGCTGGCAAATGGCTGTTGAAACCGATGCGTAAATCGTTCGAAGAGCATGTGTTCCACAATATTCAGGGAGCTACCCGTTTGCTCGTCTCCATTCTCAAGGAGGGTGAGCGTGACGTCCTGGGTGCCAGCGCTCTGGCTTGGGATGTGAAGGAGTACTCGCTGTTCAAGTAAGAATTTAAAATATAAAATATAGAATTTAGATTTTAGGATTAAGAGATATGATTGAGCAGAATATCAAGTCAGAAGTGGTCGGCGTAGATATCAGTATTGAGTCTACAACCTATGCCATCGTCGACGTCAGAGGCAATATCCTGGCGGAAGATTCCTTCCCGACAACCGACTATCCGGATGTGAACTCTTTCGTGTCGGCCCTCAGTGAGAAGATCATTATGCTTGTTGAGGCGAATGGTGGCTATGAGAGGATTCGTTCCGTCGGTTTGAGTGCACCGAGTGCCAGCTCTGTCTCAGGATGTATCGAGAATGCGCCCAACCTGCCTTGGAAGGGTGTTATCCCTATGGCAGCAATGCTCCGCGACCGTATGGGACTGGCTGTTGCCTTATCGAACGATGCCCATGTCTCGGCCTTGGGTGAATATACATTCGGCAGTGCCCATGGTATGAAGAACTTCATCATTATCAGTCTGGGTGTCGGCATTGGCAGTTGCTTCTTTACGGAAGGGGCTGATCATGTAGGTCATCTCGGTTATGCAGGAGAGTTCGGCCATACGTGCCTGGTGGAAAACGGTCGTCAGTGCGGTTGTGGCCACAAGGGATGTCTGGAGTCTTATGTCGGTGCTGTCGGCATTACCCGCACGGCTCAGGAACTGATGACGGCTTCCGATGCTCCGTCGCTGATGCGTGACCTGCAGAAACTCTCACCGCGGACCATCTTTGAGTGCTGCGAACAGGGCGACGAGATGGCCATCGAGGTGTTCCGCCGTACTGGTGAGATGTTAGGTCTTGGACTGGCCAACTACGCCACTATCATCGATCCTGAGGCTATTATCCTCACTGGTGGCATCTCGCATGCCGGCAAGTGGCTCCTCGATCCTTTATATGAGTCGTTTGAGAGTCATGTCTTCGGTAACATGAGGGGCAAGGTGAAGATCTTCGTGTCGAAACTGAACGACCGTGAGCGGGATGTCTTAGGTGCCAGTGCCTTGGCATGGAGTGTGCCTGAATATTCACTTTTCAAGTGAGAATTTAAAATATAGATTTTAGATTTTAGAATTTAGAGATATCAGTGAACGTAGATCAAATCAACGAGATCATCAACGCGAACCCTAACCTGAGTACCGCCCTCGGGATGGAGTTTATCTCCACACCTGAGGACGATACTTGTCTGGCACGCATGAAAGTCGACGAGCGTAACCGTCAGCCCTTCGGGTTCCTGAGCGGTGGCGCTTCTTTGGCGTTAGCCGAGAACGTGGCGGGAGTTGGCTCTTCTGCTCTTTGTCCCGGATGTGCCTGTGTGGGCATTGAGGTCAGTGGCAGTCATGTGAAGGCTGTGGCTGAGGGTGATACAGTGACGGCCTATGCCCGACTGCTGCATGCGGGTACGACGCTTCATGTGTGGAATGTTGATATCAAGGACTCTGTGGGTGACCTGATCTCAAACGTACGTGTCACCAACTACGTCATAAAACAGAAGAGATAATGCCAGCATTTGCGGTCTATCGTTTGCCGTATGGGAAGTTTGCGACGAAGGTTCAGCAGACCGACGGGGAACCACTGGAACTATCCTCGTGCGCAGAACTCAACGGTAAGCGTGGCTTCGTGATGGCTCCCTTCGAGACAACCGCCAACCATCCGATACTCCTGATCCGCCCTGATCGCGTGGAGGAATTCTTGGTGGAGGGTGGAAGGTGGAGGGTTGAAGGAGATTACCTTGGTGGGAATGATCGGCAGCAAGACATTTCTCCCTCCACCCTCCACCTTCCACCCTCCACCAACTATTCCATCGACTTCGCAAATTTCCACTCCCAATTGGAGCAGGGCACCTTCCGTAAGATCGTCTTGGCACGTTGTGCTGTGGAGGAACTGTCAGAAAGCATCCCGCCCATGGAACTCTTCTTGAAGGCCTGCGAACTTTATCCACGGATGTTTATCTCGTTGGTATGCACCGAGAAGAGCGGCTGTTGGCTGACGGCTACTCCAGAGATTCTGTTGGAAGGTAAGGACAACGACTGGCGCACGATCGCATTGGCTGGAACAGTACGATTAGAGGGCGAACAACTGTCGGGTGAGGGTGAGACCGTCAACTGGTCTACCAAAAACATTCAGGAACAGCGCTACGTGGCGACCTATATCGCTGAGTGCTTGGAGCAGTTTACGTCTGATTTCTCCGAAGAGGGACCTTTCTCTGTCCGAGCCGCCAACCTGGTCCATCTGCGTAGTGACTTCACGTTTACCCTGCCTTCGAATGACCGTTTGGGTGATCTGCTTCAGACGCTCTATCCGACGCCAGCCGTCTGCGGACTGCCAAAGCTTGAGACTTTCCTTTTTATTACGCATCAGGAGCATACGCCCCGCCAGTATTATAGTGGGTTTCAGGGATGGCTCGGAGAGGACGAGACGCATCTGTATGTGTCGCTGCGTTGCATGCGGATTGAGGACAACCGCTATTACCTCTATGCAGGAGGCGGCTTGCTCAAAGACAGCAATCAGGAGCAGGAGTGGCAGGAGACGGAAGCCAAACTCGAAACCATGCGAGGGGTGATAAGACGCAAGAACAGAATAACAAGATAATGTATAGTAATAAGGAGAACGTCAATATACTGACCAGTCTGTTAGTGGCGCATGGCATCCGTCACGCCGTCTGCTGTCCAGGCAGCCGGAATGCACCCATCGTGCATAATCTCAACGAGTGTCCTGACATCACGTGCTATCCTGTGACGGATGAGCGTTCGGCGGGCTTCTATGCGCTGGGTATGTCACAAGCGCTGAAGGCACCTGTCGCCGTCTGTGTCACGAGTGGCACAGCCCTGCTCAATCTGGCTCCAGCCGTTGCTGAGGCCTATTATCAGCATATTCCTCTGGTGGTCATCTCTGCAGACCGTCCTCCGCAATGGATCGATCAGCTCGATGGTCAGACCCTGCCACAGCCCGATGCCCTCGGCCGTTTCGTAAAGAAGGCGGTTACTCTGCCGGAAATAATATCTTCCCCTCCTGAGTCAGGAGGGGCTAGGGGTGGTCTGAACAAGGGAACAGAGGTATATTGGTACTGCAATCGCTTAGTGAACGAGGCACTCATGATCAAGAATGCCCCCGTACATATCAACGTACCCATCAGCGAACCCCTGTTCGACTTCTCTGTACCCAGTCTGCCCGTAGAGCGGAAGATAGAGTGGCTACCGTCCGAGATGTCCCCAGCCACCTTGAATCATGTCACGCGGATGTTCCTTCAGGCGAAACGTCCGATGCTCATCAGCGGTCAGCCCATGAACCCGCTCATGGATGAGGCCGTCTGGCTGGTGAAGGATGATGAGCGCTTCGTACCCGATTTTGTGCTTTATATCGGAGGTTCTATCGTCAGTAAACGGCTGAAACATTTCCTGCGGAAAGCCAAAGAGACGTGGGTGGTCAATGCGACAGGCTTGGTAACGGACACTTTCATGAACCTGACGCATGTTGTTCAGGGCGATGGTGAGGCCGTGGCCGATCATATCCGTTTTATGCTGGTCGAGGAACCCCATCCTTTCGTGAAGCTGTGGGACGACCTGCTGGAGCGTGTGCGCCATCAGGTTGACGACTACGAACCGGCCTATTCCCAGATGGCTGCCGTGAAGTATTTCGAGTCACAGGTAGGCGATGCGGTGGTTCATTATGGAAACAGTTCTTCCATCCGACTGGCTAACAGTCTTGCCCGTTCCCATCGCGTGTTCTGCAATCGGGGTGTGAATGGTATCGAGGGCTCGCTCTCAACGGCAGCGGGCTTCTCTGTGGTGTCCGACGAACGGGTGTTCTGCGTCATTGGCGACCTGAGTTTCTTCTATGATCAGAACGCCCTGTGGAACCAGAACCTGCAAGGCCGTCATTTCCGTATTCTGCTGCTGAACAATGGCCGAGGGGGAATCTTCAATATGCTGAAAGGCTTGGAGCAGAGTCCTGCCCGCGACAAGTTCGTCTCTGCCGAGCACCATACCACCGCTGAAGGCATCTGCCGTCAGAACGATGTGGTCTATCTCTCGGCTGCCGACATGCCTCAGATGCGTTCTGCCATCGACACCTTATTATATATAAAGAGCGATCGTCCCGTGCTGCTAGAGGTGTTTACCGATGCAGCAAAGGACGAACAGGTGCTCAGGGATTATTTTCGTTCGCTTAGTATTTGAACGAAGAGCCTCCCACAAACTCACGCATGATCGAGGTGGGCGGGATCTCCTTGTCGCTGACAGGCAGGAAGAACCGCAGGAACTTCAGCAGACGGTGAGCCTCTGAGTATTCCGGACAGTTCTTGGGCACTGAGGCGAGGATGATCTCTGCATGTGTCCTGAGCACGGCAAACTCGATGTTCAGCGCCGAGTTGAACATCACGTCGGCCGTCTCCTGATAGGGGAATATCCACTGGTCTTCGGCCTCACACACGTTCTTCCACTGGGCGATGGTCTGCTGGGCGGTATAGGCGCCCTTGTTGTAGTCGCGGATGATACGGCGCAGCAGACGGTTGTCGCGCACCGGGATCCAGTTGTGGTCGTCGATGGAGATACTGGTGAGGGCTGAGATATAGATCTTGTATTTCAGCGAGTCGGGCAGCTTCTTTGTCAACAGCGGGTTCAGGGCGTGGATGCCCTCGATGATGAGCACCGTGTCGCTGCCGAGTTTCAGCTTCTTGCCGTTCATCTCACGTTTGCCCGTCACGAAGTTGTATTCTGGTATCTCCACCCGTTCTCCGGCCATCAGGCGCGTCAGGTGGTCTTCCATCAGGTGGTAGTCCACGGTCTCGATATTGTCGAAGTCGTAGTCGCCGTTGGGCAGCTTGGGGGTGTCCACACGGTTCACGAAGTAATCATCCGTTGAGAACGACACAGGTCGGAGTCCGCAGGCCAGCAGCTGTACGCTGAGACGTTTGCAGAAGGTGGTCTTACCCGACGACGATGGTCCTGTGATGAGCACGATGCGCACCGGATCCTGCTCCTGATGGAAACGACGGTCTATCTCCTCGGCTATCTGCACGATCTTCTTTTCCTGTAAGGCCTCCGACACCTGTATCAGTTCCGAGGCATAGCCTCGCATGATGGCTTTGTTCACGTCGCCGGCGTTCGACAGGCGCATGATGATGTCCCAGCGTGTCTTCTCGGCAAACATCTCGAAGGTCTTGGGCTGTGCCACCTTCTCTGCCACCTTCGAGGGGTTGTTCCAGTCGGGCACCCTCAACAACATACCCTCCTCGTAGCGCTCTAAGTCCCACACCTGCAGATAACCTGCCGACGGCACCAATGGCCCGTAGTAGTAGTCGACGGTGTCGCCCAATGTGTAGTAGTCGCTATAGATCTGTCCGCTGGTCTCCAGGAGTTTCACCTTGTCTTGGAATCCCCGTTCGGTAAACACGCGGATGGCTTCTTCCGTGGTGGCCTCTGTCCGCCGGAAGGGCATGTCGAGACTCACAATCTCCTGCATCCTCGCCTTGATCTTTGCCACATCCGCATCAGTAACCTTCTCCCCTCCTAAGTTAGGAGGGGTGCCCGGATGGGCGGGGTGGTCTGAAGAATTGCTGTTTGCCCCCGCTGCAATCCTCTTCTTGAAATTACAATAGAACCCTCTCGAAAGCGAGTGCTCAATGAATAGTTTCGAACCGGGGAATACATCCTGCGTCGCCTTGTAGAGCAGAAAGCTCAGCGACCGCACATACACCCTGTGGCCCGATCCCTCACGGGCGTCGAGAAACTCTACGTCGCGGTTCTGGTAGAGCCTGAACTTCAGCCCTTCCGAGGTGTTGTTCACTTTGGCCGACACCACGGGATAGGGTAGACGAATCTCGTCGGCAAACTCTTGATACACGTCGAGCAGCGAGGTCCCTTCAGGGAAGCTCTTGGTCACGTTGTTGTTCTTGCAGCGGATCTGTAGCATAGTCGTTGGGTTTTAATTGTATGTCGGATATGACGATGGTCTTGAACCAGTCTTTGAGATAGCCCTTATATTGTTTCTGCGAGTCGGCCACTAACAGCAATACCTGTCGCCCGTCGGCAAGTCTCGGACCGGCGCAGATGCCCTCGTAGTTAGCGAAACTGCGCTTTGACAAGTTGATGCTTGTCTGGAACTCCGTGAGCAACTGCTTCTTCAGCGTGTCGTTGGGTTGTTGCTGCTGGGGATTCACGATATAGAGTTTCACGTGTACAAAGCTGCCGATACCGTTACCGGTCTTCCGTGCCTCTCGTTCCAGCACGATCAGCTGTCCGTCGTCAAGGGCTGCCAGCCCACTCACGCCTAATGTGCTCTTGCCCTTTGTGCTCTCTACGGCAGTCGCGTCTGTCACATACCAATACTGCTCCTTGGGCTGCAGGTCGATGCCGAAGCTCTGCACTCGTAGTCTGTTCGCTATCTTGTTCTTGATACTGGGCTTCTCGCCGTCGGCCTTCAAAGTGTTCTCTGTCGTGGCCCAGAAACGTTGTGTTTGGGCGTGGTAGGTCAGCGCTTCGAAACCACGGTTGCCGTATGAGATGCCGAATATCTCAGGGATGCTCAGCTTCCGTCCTGTCAGCTGACCGTCGAGCTGGTATTCGATGATCTGTCCGTCGCTCTCTCCACTCAGGAACAACGTGTTCGTCTGCGCCACGTAACAGATGCCCTCTTCGTCGCGGTTGGGCTGGCCTGAGGTTATGAAACTGTCGGCCCTCACCGCTTCGATCTCGCCCGTAATAGAGTCGAGCTGGATGGTCATCAGATGGAACCCCGCCGTTGCCGACTTATCATCGCAGACGGCATAGCGATCGCCGCCCAGCCATGCGATGCCGCTATAGTTCCCTGCCGGCACCGTCTTCGGGAAGTGGCGCTGCTTGTTCTGCACCACCGTCTGCCCTGTCGCCTGCACCATCGTCAGGATAAGCATCAAAGCAATATAAAAAGTCTTCCTCGTCATCTGTCTCATTCCCCGGGTTGGGATTTTGCTGCAAATTTACAAATAATATTTCTGATGCAGCAACAAATATCGGGAAATGTTGAAATATGAAATATAAAATATGAAATATGAAATATAGAATATAGATTTTACGGTTTATCGTGATAATCGTGGATTTTGTTTTCCACGAACACATCAATGCCCAAGGCAGCCCCGGCATACAGCAGGCACTGGGCGAAGAACCACAGCACACTGTCGCTGATCTCACCCACCGGCGGTACGCAAAAGCCGGCGGTCGAGAGTCCGACTCCCGCCGCCAGCATACCGATAGCCGACCAGGCTCGCAAATCCTTCTTCATTAACCACCCTGGTTATTGTCGGCGGGATGCTCCTGGTTGAGCTTGTAGTCCGCCATGGTGAAGAACTCACGGATCACCTTCTTCTTGTTGTTGACGGTGATGTTGCGCTTCGTCCAGACACCGGCCAGCTGAAGCGTGCACTGGTCACGGAACTTGCGCGAGGTCAACTGCTCGCCCTTCTTGTTCTCAGGGATGAAACGGATGTGGATGCCCTTCACGTTGACGTTCACGTCGTACGACGCCACGTCGTTGGTGCCGGTCGACTCCACGAAGGGAGTGAACGTGCCCAGGCCGTCCCATTTCACACTCTCACCCGAGGTGAGCAACTCGGTCATCACCGTGGTCAGACGGTCGATGACACCCTCGATGATGTCGCGGCTATAGACCGACTGGTCGAAAGCCACACGCT
>JAEEGJ010018431.1_pt1 | contig 15585 bp, 14 predicted proteins | sample 8958761 | NCBI WGS metagenome assembly JAEEGJ01 (sample SAMN16246546, study PRJNA631951) | gut metagenome | biome: gut microbiome; feature: rumen; material: RS-attached | host: Bos | place: Iran: Karaj | collected 2018-10
CTGCGCATGACCGAGCAGCAGTGGGACGCCGTTATCGCTGTTAACCTCAAGAGCGCGTTCAACTTCATCCACGCCCTGGTGCCCATCATGATGCGCCAGCGCTCCGGTTCCATCATCAACATGGCATCGGTAGTGGGTGTTCATGGTAACGCCGGACAGGCCAATTATGCAGCCTCTAAGGCTGGTCTTATTGCCCTGGCCAAGAGCATCGCCCAGGAGATGGGTAGCCGCGGCATCCGTGCCAACGCCATTGCCCCGGGCTTTATCGACACAGCAATGACGCAGGCCTTGAGCGACGAGGTCCGCAAGGAGTGGTGCCAGCGCATCCCCCTGCGCCGTGGCGGCACTGTCGAGGATATCGCCAACGTGGCCACCTTCCTCGCCAGCGACATGTCGAGCTATGTCACCGGCCAGGTCATCCAGGTCGACGGCGGCATGAACATGTAATTTTTTCCCGATAATATTGCCTATTTTAGGGTAGGGGCGCTAGTTTATGATTAGCGCCCCTGCTTTTTTTTGTTGATTTTTGTTTGAAAATCAGAATATTATGCCTATATTTGCAGCCTGTGGAAAAGAGCGACTAAAAATGTCGTATATTTATTAATTATTATTTTATCTGAACATGAACAAGAAATTATTACTCATTCTCATTGTTGCCGCACTCACGGTATTGAGTGTTGGCGCCCAGTTTCGAAAAACTGAGGCGCCCAGATTGCAACAGCAACTGTCGTTAACCCGTGCAAACCCTCAAGTCAAAGTTCAAGAGATGCAGATGCGCGCTCCGGGTACACCTGTTGCTGCCCCCGTAAGGGGTTCGGCTCCTCTGGTGCCCTTCTATCGCCGCCCCGCAGGTGCTTTCTACTGCTCATCGATTGCTTACAATGGCGTGGGTTGGTATAGTTATGGACAAGAGTTTGCCTTACTGAAACCTTACTCTGACTACACGTTTCACGGCACGGTGGATGGTGCTGACGAACAGACCTACTACGCTTGGGACGTGTTTCAAGGTTATGAATGCCTACCGATAGACAGTGTGATGGATGTGACTGTTTCGTATAAAATGTCGATACAGGATATGCCCATTTTCTATGCGGTAGATGGAGACCCTGATGATATGTCATCAAAATGGTATTCCTACCAGATGCCTTATCTCGTCCCCGAATATGTGCCAGGTGTTGTAGAAATGAGAGAATACGCCAAGGCTTATGCTATCCCTAGTCCCAGTGTTCTTGGGGAGGACGGAGTTGAGTATCTTTTGTCAAGCAAAACTACTTGTGCGAAAGGACGTTACGGTAATTTGAGATATCAATGGACAGTTTTTTCCAGTCAAATTCCGGAAAACAAGTTCTGGTGGTTTGGAAAAAATGCTAATCATGTTGATGGTATGGCTCAGGCGTTTGAAAAACCGGAACATCCCTATTTGCTTAAAAAAGTATATCTGGAAATAAGAAACATCATTTGCAACGCTCCGGTGGACTTGAAATGCAAAGTCTACCGATTGGATGATATCCCTTCCTATCAGGATACCGGGTGTGTTGTATTACCCGAAGAGCCAGGAACGCTCATTGCTACGGGTGAAGGCGTGGTGAGTCCACTTACTTACGAGGAGAAGAATGGAGCCGTCGAGTTTACACTTTACACCTCAGATGAGAATGATCCCGATTTAGTCTATGAGTACAATCCCACCATTGATTACCCGATTCTTGTTGTTTTCGAGGGCTACAACGACCCCGACGCCGCCGACTTGGTCGATTTCACCGCAATGGTTTCTGCCGACTATCTGGTTGATGAGGGATATGGCGAAACGGCATACCTGAAGTGCCCGATCAATGACGATCAAGGCAATTTCACAGGCCACTACAAGTGGAAAGGTCTTAATAACTTCTTTACTATGGGCACGATGAAAACCGCATTTACGATTTTCATCGTAGCCGAACACCCGTTCGTCGCATTCTATTCTGACGGTGAAGACGGTGAATTCCTTTTCCCGGTCGAGGGAGGAGAACTGAGGAAGATTCATCAGTACGAAGACGATTCCGTGACTGTCAATGGCATCATGTTTAATTCCTGGATACCCAGCGATGACGATGAGTGGGAGATATTGTGGAACGGATCTGACGAATTGCCCGATTGGCTTGAAATAAAACTGGCTGACGAAAAAGATACTGAAGGAGAATTTACTGGTGTTGTCATTGCAAGCGTGACTGCCGACCCCTTGCCTGAAGAAATATCTTACCGTGAGGCGATAGTGAGATTTCAGATACCAGGTGACTATATTGACTACAAGTTCATGCAGGGCGAGAAGGAAGATCCTCCCGTTGGTCCTCCCGACCCCATTGAACCGCCAATTGTCACCATCAACGCAATCATTCGCCTGATTATCAGCGGCAACGTGACAGATGAAGATATGAAATATGACATTAACGAGGACGGCGAAATCACCGTTGCCGATATCAATGTCGTGATTGATCGTGTCCTCAATGAAGAATTATGAGTGACGACAGGAACTCATTGACTAAAACCAACGCTATTATTAATTATTTATATTATCTGAATATGGACAAGAAAATTTTACTCATCGTTATCGTTTTGCTCATGGGGTTGGGCGTTTTTGCACAGTCAACCCGTCATGAGCTCAATGCCCGATACAATCGTCCTGCTGGAGCCTTTTTCTCATACATCACTGCTGTGAATGGCGTAGCTGAAGACAATGCGGTCGCTAATGAATTCATATTCTTGAAACCGTACAGTGATTACACTTTCCATGCTCTGGCCGACAGTATCGGTCCTGAGACGCAGTTCCGTTGGCAGTGCATCGATGACCTTGGGGCAGTGTTTGATGAGATCTACACGCGTGACCTCACAGTGAATAATGAGCCGTGCCGGCAACAGACGCCCAAGCTTCGTGTGTGGGACGGGAGCTCCAGCAGCAATTATTCATGGTATAATCCGTCAAATGGATGGGCGCAGATCATCTGTCCGATCAAGATGGTGACGGCCGTTAATCCCTCTCAGATATCCACACGGGATGGTGACATTGAGTATCTGTTGTCAAGCAAGTCACCCGCTCGACACAGTTTTCACGATGAGAGTCTTTACTATCCTCTTGAGGGCTTGCTGCCTTATGGCAACAATGAAAAGGGCTGGTGGGCCGGCAAGAACGCCAGCCACGTTGACGGTATGGCCCAGGCCTTTGAGAAGCCGACTCATCCCTATCTGCTCAAGAAGGTCTACCTCATGATTAAAAACGATGCTGTCATCACCGGAGACGTGACTTTGACCTGCAAGGTCTACCGCCTCGACGCAATCCCTGCCTATCAAGCCGCAGGATCGGTACGCTTGCCCGAAGTGCCCGGTGAACTGATTGCCCTAGGTAAGGGAACGGTTTCTCCCGGCACGATTACCGAGAAAAACGGTCTTGTGGAGTTCCGCCTCTACATGTGTGACGAGAACAATCCTGACATGGCTCAAGAGTGCCAGCCGACAGTTGATGCGCCCATTCTTGTAGCCATCGATGGTTACAATGAGCCTGAGGCTGCCGATCTCGTGGATTTCACGGCAAGAGCAAGCGCAAATATCTTTAAAGATGAGGGCTTTGGTGAGTTGGCCTATGTGAAATGCCCTGTGAAAGACGATGAAGGTGATTTTACCGGCGATTACGAATGGCGCGGACTTAATCACTTGCTGAATGACGGCATGACGATGATGACAGGCCTCTCGATCTATATCGTTGCCGAGCACCCGTATCTTAACTTCCTGACCGAGAATGAGAAAGGTGAATATGAGTTTGATGCCAATGGCGGCTTGCTACAGCGTCAGGAAGGTGGCGAGACCATCAACGGCATCAAATTCCGGGCATGGACCCCAAGCGAGAGCGGCTTGTGGTCAGTGACTGGCCATGACGGGGATGAGGCGCCTGACTGGCTTGATATTGAACTGGTTGACAATAAGCTGAACGGTGAGTTTGACCACGTTGTCACAGCCCAGGTGGTGGCCGAACAGTTGCCTGTGGGGCTTAATTACCGTGAGGCGGTTGTCAGGTTTGGATTCCCTGGCGCTTATCTGGACTATACTTTCAAGCAGGGAAGGAATACTGGTGTAGACGAGCAGTTCGAGAGCAAGGAAGCAGTGGCAGTGGGCTACTATGACATCATGGGCCACAAGCTGCAAGGTATGCAGCAGGGCCTCAACATCGTCAAGATGAGCGACGGCTCTGTCAGGAAACTGTTACAGCGGTAAACGACTTGGATTATTCTTCGCCCTGGGCGACCTCGCACTGGCACATCTCGCGATATTCCTGCCAGTCGGGGTCTTCCTCGGCGGCAAACTCCAGCGGCAGGGCGGGGAAGGGGGCCATCACCTCGTTGAACTTGCGCTGGAAGATGTGCAGGCTGCGGGTATAGAAAACCCAGTTGCGCTCACCGTCTCCGGTGTAGATGCCCGTGAGCACGGCCACCGGGTCGCGGTCAAAGCTGTCGTTCAGGGCATCAGTGACCTCTTCCATCACCTTGCTGTCGGCATACACGGGCAACGCCTTGTCGTCGCCCTCGTAGCGCCATGTCACCTCCACGCGGTAGCGGTACAGTCCGCTCTCGATGACGTTGTCCATCGAGCGGCGGCCAGTCACCAGGATAAGGTTGCCGCTGTCGCCCTCGGCAGGGGCGGTCCACCAGTCATCGCTGATTCTGAGTTTTGCCATTGTGTCTTTTTGATTAATCGGTTATTAAGCAGACAAGTGCACCGGCTGCTGATGAGCGCGTTGCACTTGTCGTGATGGTTTACATGAGGGGGCGGATTACTGGTCAGTCGAACCGTTGTCGGGATAGGCAAAGTTGACTATGGCAGTCTTGACCGAGCGTTCCTCGCCCTGCTCGCGATAGGTGTAGGTGTAGAACGTGGCTTTGACCACAGGATTGCTGCCGTAAGTGCCTGCTGCAAGCGCAGCCTTGACGGTGGTCTCGAGGTAGTTCTTGAATTTTACAGTGAAGGAATCCATCACCTTTGCGGCTTCCTGATCTTGTTTGACGAATTCCGACGCTGCGCCAGTGGAGTAATTTGCATTGGCTGCATAGCCTGTTTTATTCTCCTCGACCCATGTCTGGATGTCCAGCAGTAACTGGTCAGGGCCGACATATTCGGTGTAATCGGCAGATATCTGATAGGTCACCATCGTCGGGTGTTCGGGCTCGGGACTGTTATCCCAGTCACACGATGTGAAAACCGCTAGTGACAGCAGCAGAGTTGCCATTAAAAGGGCTGTTTTGTGCAATGATTTCATTTGTAAGTTGATGCTGTAGTTAATTTTCGGCAAAATTACTCGTTTTTGTCGAGAATCAACCCCAAAATGCTGTTTTTTTTCGTTGCCCCAATCAGATTGTAACTTTTATGCAACATTTAATCGCTCCGGAATCCCGTTTGCTTGTGTTTTTCCTTCTAAAGACTGGCTAACGGTTCCAATAGTTGAGTAAGGTCCGATTAATCAACTCATAGATAATTACTTAAGTTAATCTCTTCTTGATGTGGCAGCACGCGACTGGCGTTTGTCACTCGCTGAAAATTCATCAAAAAACTCAAAAAAAGTGCAAATCACCTTGTTAATAACTTTATTTTAAGTAATTTTGCAGGCCCTATTAATTCCCGCAATGCGGGGTGGGCATGTCGAGAATCGACAATGGAGTCCGGCTGGGAGGGCTTCCCGCCGCGTTCCATGAATCGTGGACTAATAAAACGAATGAATGAATAAGACATTATTGACGATTGCTGTTTTGGGGTTGCTCACCTTGTTGACCTCGGCCTATTATTCGGCTCCTGCCGATAGCCGCATTGGTTACAAGGCTCCGTCGCTGGTGCTGGATGGCAACAATGGCTTGTCACCGCTGCAGCAGCACCTGGGCGAGAATGTCCTGCTCACTTTCTGGACCTCGTCCGATGCCGACTCTCGTCTGGACAACATGCGCTATGACCGCATCTCGCGCGATGATGCTATGCATTTCATCCACGTGTCGGTCAACTTGGATCGCAGTGCCAGCGTGTTCAATAGCGTTGTCACCATCGATGACTTGAACCGTTCCACCCAACTGACCTCCTCGCTCGATGAGCAGGAAGGCATCATCAACCGCTGGCGCCTCGACGACGGCTTCCACTCGTTCCTCATCGATCGCCAGGGTACCATCGTGGCCGTTGACCCCGATGTGAAGACGTTGGCGGCGCTCAAGTAACGGCAACAGTTCATTACAGTACATCTCATCAACAGCGAGGCTCGCGGTTTTTACCGTGAGCCTCGTTTTATTTCTTGTTCCTCATTCCTGCCGTGACGGTGACCTGTCGCGACGTTTTATCATCGGCTGTGCGAGTGACCTGAACACCCGGTTCTTGCTCAGTAACCAGAGCACTGCCATGGTGATGGCACAGTAGAGCAGCATGTAGGGCAGGGTCAAGGGCCACTGGAATCCCCTGATGACGGGGGCTAGGCTCAAGTCGAAGATGAAGTAGTGATACACATAGTAGAACAGGCTGTCGCGCCCAATTTGGCGCATGGGCTTCATGTCGGGTGTGATGTTGAATACCAGCAGCGACATCGAGATGGAAGCAGCCAGGATAAGCAGTTTTTGCGGGATGTCACTCAGGGCATAATGGTCGGCACCGTTGAGCAAGTTGCCGCAGCGAGGGAACAGCCACAGCAGTAGCGGCAGCGATACCAGGGCGACGAGGCCGTGCAGCACGTTGTTGTGCCACCAGCGCGTGGGCAGCATGCCCTGGCGATAGTAATAGCCCAACAGGAAGAAGATGTAGAAATTCAGCGTCCGCTGGATAGATAGCGTGTTGCCCAGGTGGGTCAATCCGCACAGTACCGACAGCGCCAGTGCGATGCCCAAGTGGAGTGCCGGTCTGTCGTGGAGTGCACGCGGCGTGTAATAGAGGATAATGCGCCAGTAGATGAGGCTGAGCAGATACCACAGCACCCCGTAGGGGAAGTTCCCCATGGCTCTCAGCACGTTGCCCTGGTAGAAATAGACCATGATCCAACTGAGCACATGGAAGATGATCAGGATGATGAACACGTTGGCGACACCGCGCCACATTTCGCCGGCTGTCTGCTGGGTGGGCTGGCGTGTCAGGTAGCCCGAGATGAGGATGAACAACGGCATGTGGAACACATAGATGACACCCATCACTGCATGATTCAACGTGTTGACGTTGTTCTGCATGAGGATGTGCCCCAGGATGACCAGGACGATCAGGATGCCCTTGAGCGTGTCGATGCGGTTGTCTCTTGCCATCAGCCGTTATAATTTCATTTGCAGCAATGCCACGTCTTGATAAGTGCTGCCGCGCTTGACCCATGCCTCGAGAACACCCACGCGGCGGTAACCGTAACTCTCAAACAGATGCAGGCACGTCTTGTTCTCGAGCGAAATATAGACATACAGTTGGCGGATGCCGATATGGTCGCGGGCATAGGCGGTAATGCAATCCAGCGCCTGGCGGCCATAGCCATTGCCGCGGTATTCACTGGTGATATACAGGCCCAGCTCGGCGCGGTTGTTAAAGGGGTCAAAGTTGAGGAAATCAACCGTACCGATACTTGAGCCATCACTCTTGAGGGTGATAATCAACCGCAGTTGCCGTTGGGTGTAGATATCGCCGGTGTAAGCCTCGAGGTATTGCCACAGGACCTGGCGTGAGTAGGGTGCAATGGTGTCGCTGACCACCCACAGGCGGGTATCATTCTCCCACTTGTACAAGATGTCAAGGTCGGTGGGCTCGAGCGCTCGCAGGGCGATGGTGTCGTTGTTCAGTAACTGGTTCATGACATTTTGGGGGAGATGATGATGCCGTGTCGGTCGGCAAAGATATGGAACGCCAGACGTCCACTGTCGCTATGCTCGCGGATGTAGGACACCACCTGGCTGTAGGTGTAGCTGCCATCGTCGATGAGCACGTTGTAGTTGCCTGTCGGGGGAATTTCGGTAAGGAATTCGGCAATGCCCGTTCGGCGCGACACGTTGCCGGCATCGCTGCCAATGATGACCCACGGCCACTGTCCGCTGGCTGGCTGCCCCTTGGCGGGCAGCAGCCGTTTGATCAGCCGCCGGGCCATGGCCATGCCCGCGCGCACCACCACACCCAGCTTGACGATGGGGTAGAAGATGACGTTGAACCGCGGGAAATGCTTGCGGTAGAAAATGAGCATCGCGTCATAGAACACCCGCACATACCGCATCGAGTCTTTGTGCGTGCTCTCGCCCTTGTAGTGCACCATCGGGGTGGGCAGGAACCAGTTCTGGTAACCGGCCTTGACGATGCGGTAACTCAGGTCGATATCCTCGCCATACATGAAGAAGTCCTCATCAAAGCCGCCCAACTGCTGCAGCACACCGGTGCGGCACAGCATGTAGGCGCCCGACAGGATGTCGATGTGCTGCGGCTCCATGTCGCTCAGGTACCGCAGGTGGTACTTGGCAAACCATGGCGAGCGCGGGAACAGTTTCGACAGCCCGAAGATTTTGCAGAATGATACCCACGGCGTGGGGAAGGAACGCTTGCTTTCGGGCAGGAACACGCCATTGCCGTCCATCATGCGGGCTCCGATGGCACCGCACTGCGGGTGCTCTTCCATCCACTGGATGCCCTCGTGCAGGCATTCAGGAGTGATGATGGTGTCAGGGTTGAGGATGAGCGTGTACTCGCCTCGCGCTTGCATGATGGCTTGGTTGTTGGCGCGTGCAAAACCCACGTTCTCCTGGTTCTCGATATAGGTGACCTGGGGATGCCGTTCGCGGGAGAATGCGATGCTGTCATCGCCCGACAGGTTGTCGACGACGATTACCTCGCCCGTCATGCCCTGCATGGCTTGCTCGACGGCGCGCAAAGTCTGCTCCAGCAGGTACTTGACGCGGTAGTTGACGATGACGACAGTCAGTTCCATATCTTATCTTTAACGGATGGCTTATTCGGTTTATTGTTGATAACTGAGAACGGCTCCAAGGGCTGTACAGTAAGGCGCAAACTTGGGGATGTGGAAATGTACGCCATACAGTTGCTCGAGCTTCGGGAAGACCTCTTTGCATAAATACAGTTCGGTGAGACGGCCGATGAGCACGAAATCCTTGAACCCGCCATTCATCTGGGAGAGCACGGCACAGGAACCGATGGTCTCAAGAACCATGTGGACGAGGCCGGCAGCAATGTCATCTCTCGAAATGAAGTTGCTTTGTACCACTTTGCCGAATAGCGAGGCCGTGGCTTCACTGAACAAACTGCCGTAATCTTTTTTGGAAACGTCCATGATACTCAGGTTGACGTGGTCGGGGAAACCAAGAGTGGCAAACCCGTCCACCATTTCGATGTTGCTGGTGTTGAGCAAGAGTTGTGACAATCCTTGCAGAGTACCGCCGCCCATGGCGATGCCGCCGATGTGGCTGACTTCGTCGCCATCGACACGCACCAGCGAAGTGCCCGTCCCCATCGACACGACGATGAAACGGTCCAGCCCGGTGTCAAACTTGGCTCCAATACCATTGGCCTTGAACTCGTCAATATAAGTGAAGGGGCAGTCATTGACCATCGTGGTAATATCTTGCGCCCCGATGCCTGTGAGCATGACATGTTCAACGTCACTGTACGAGGCTTGGTTTTCCACCAGGTAGGCACTCAGGATGCCGTAGATCGACGCCACGTTATTATTACCCGTGATGGACATGGGCGTCATGATGCGCTTGCCATTCTCGATGCCAATGATCTTGGTGGAGCTGATGCCAGCGTCGATGCCGATTACTATACTCATATCAGTTGCTGATTATCAATTGTCGTTGTTGAGTGTTGAGGGACTGGAACATCTGTGAGGGCTAGGTTAATTGCAGCAGGGATCGCTGGGCAGGTTGAGCCACAGGCGGTAACGGTCGCCGAAACGCGACACGGCATCACGCCACGCGTTGTCGTCACCCTCACCCATGAGCAGGGCCTTATCGCCGCTCTTGAGCACAGCCCAGTCATGCCGCTTCAGTTCGCTGGCAATCTGGTCCTTGCCCCAACCGCTGTAGCCCACGATGAACTTGATGCGGCCATCGACTGGAGCACCCAGCTCGACATAGCGCTTGATGGCGTCAAACTGGCCACCGAAATACACGCCCCCGCCCACATCGATGGCTTCGGGGATGACGTCGGGCCCCAGCGTGTGCATGTAGAACAGCATCTGGGTGCCTACAGGGCCGCCCAGGTACAGTGGAATTTCCTCGACCGACTCGATTTCGGGCATGATGTCGCGCAGGTTGTAGCCCGTGTAGTGATTCACCACCACACCCATTGCACCTTCGCCCTCATCGGGGTCCACAATGAGTACCAGCGACCGCTTGAAAAAGAAGTCGCCCACGGTAGGCTTTGCCACCAGCAGCGAGCCACGCTTGGGCTGCGGTTGCTCATCGTTCAGGTGGAATATGTCTTGTTCCAAGTCATTCATCGTTGCAAAAATACAATAAAATCCACTGATATCGTCTAAAATCGGCGAAAAACTGCTTCCTGACCGCTGCTTGCACCATTTGTGATTGCCCCTTATTAATGTCGCTGCAGGATTTTCTTATCCATCCTCTAATAAATCACCGTCTTTCACGTTATATATATAGATTAACACAACAGGAGATAGCAATGAAAGTGATGAAATTTGGCGGGACCTCGGTCGGTAGCATCGAGAGCCTGCTCAACCTCAGGGATATAGTCAATGCCGAACAGCAGCCCGTGGTGGTTGTCGTGTCGGCAATGGGTGGATTCACCAACCAGTTGTTGGCGATGTGCGAGCAGGCGCAGCAGCGCGACATCTCGTGCCTCGACACGCTCGAGGCGGCGCGCTTGCGTCATCATGAGGCCATCGACGGCGTGGTCATTGAGTCGATGCGCGACCAGGTGCATGCCACCATCGATCGCTTTATCGACGAGAGCCTCAAGCCCTATTACCTCGCCCTTGCCACCAATCCCCACATGCCTGTTGATGAGATTGAGCGCGTGTGTGACGCCATCGTTGCACATGGCGAAATCCTGTCGTCGGCCATTGTGACGGGCATGTTCGAGGAGGGCGTGCCCCACCTGTCGCTCAACTTCATGCGCACTGTGCCCGATGGGGCAGGGCGCGTGCTCGACTGGCAAGAGACCGAGCGACTGGTCAAGGACGATTTCGCGTCGATGGATGGAGGTGTGCATGTGGCTCAGGGCTTTATCTCGCGTGACAAGTCGACGGGTGCAGTCACCAACCTGGGGCGTGGTGGCAGCGACTATACCGCCGCCATCCTCGCCACGTTGCTCGACGCCGAGGCCTTGGAGATTTGGACTGATGTGGACGGTTTTATGACGGCCGACCCGCGCACCCATCCCGATGCCACCGTCATTCCGCAGATGACCTACGAGCAGGCCCAGGCCATGTGCGATGCGGGCGCCAAGGTCATTTACCCGCCCACCATTGCCCCCGTGGCGATGAAACGCATTCCCGTCTGGGTCAAGAACACGTTCAATCCCCAGGCACCGGGCACCGTTATCGTGAACTAATGACTAGCGACTGAACAAATGCTCTACCACAGCACTAATAACCATCAGCACACGGCTTCGTTGGAGTTGGCTGTCATCAGCGGCTTGGCCCCTGATGGGGGACTCTATATGCCCGATCGGCTCCTGCGTCTGCCCAAGGCCTTCCTGAGCAACATGAGTGCGATGACGTTGCAGGAGGTGGCCTATGCTGTCGCTTCATGGGCGCTGAACAACGATATTCCTGCCGATGTGTTGCATGACATCGTCTTCGAGGCCTTCGACTTCGACATCCCTCTGGTCAAGACGCGCAACGGCAACTATGTGCTCGAGCTCTTCCATGGCCCGACGATGGCCTTCAAGGACGTGGGCACCCGCTTCATGGCGAGGATGCTCAACTATTACCGCACACGGCATCCCGAGTGGACAACGCTCAATGTCTTGGTGCCCACCAGTGGTGACACTGGCAGTGCGGTGGCCAACAGTTTCTGGGGCATGCCCGGTGTGAGGGTTTATGTCCTCTATCCACGTGGTGAGGTCAACAAGATCCAGAAAGCGCAATTCGCGACCTTGGGCGGTAATGTGACGGCTATCGAGATCAATGGCACCTTCGATGACTGCAAGTCATTGGTCGAGGAGGCTTTCATGGATGCTGAACTCAACGATGCCATGCGCCTCACCAGTGCCATGTCCATCAACTATGCGCGCATTGTCCCGCAGATGATTTACTACTTCTGGGCCTACGTCCAGCTGGTGCGTCAACAGGTCGATGTGGACAATCTGGTGATGGCAGTGCCGTGTTCCAACCTGGGTAACCTTGCCAGTGGCTTGACGGCCCAGTTGATGGGCCTGCCTGTCAAGCGTTTCATTAGTGTAGAGAACCAGAACAATATTTTCTACAACTACGTCAAGACGGGTGTCTTTACGCCCAAGCCCACACAATACAGCATCGCTCCGGCACTCGATGCCGGTTGTCCCAACAACTTCGGGCGCATCGTGGATTTGCTGGGTTCGCATGAGAACATCTGCCGTCACATCCATGCCTATAGCTACGATGACAACCAGATCATTGATACCATCCTGCGCACCTATGATGACGAGGGTTATCTGCTTGATCCGCACACGGCAGTGGCCTATCGCGCCTTGGGCGAGGACCTCCAGCCTGGTGAGACTGGTGTAGTACTGGCAACAGCCCATCCTGCCAAGCTGCAGCACCTGATGGAGAACATCATCGAGGAGCCTGTGCCCATGCCTCCCCAGTTGGCACGTTTCCTGGGTGGCGAAATGCGTGTCAAGAAGATGACAAACGGTTTCACGGCTTTTAAGCGTCTGCTGCTCTCCAAGGCCTGACAACCTTTTGCATTTTTTGTTGTTCTTTTTCCAATATTGTTACAATAAATTCCAAAATTGTTGTATTTTTGCAGTGCAATCAGTTTTATTCATTTATTGTTGTGCCCGACACATATCCTAGGGTATTGAAATTATGAAAAGAATAACATTTTTGAGTTTTTTGTTGCTGTTGTTGGCGGTAGTGTCTGTGAGCTGTTCCGATCCTTCCCTTAATGATTACATCACTGAGTTCAAAGGCCAGATGCCGGAGGATTTGGGAAATGGATTTTCAATGACTGACATTAGTATTGTTGATGATTATGTTCTGCTTGACTGCGCTGCCGATGAGACTGAGTTTGAACTGGGCAATCCGCTTGTGCAGGCCATTGCACCTGCTATTGCTGAATCATTAAAATCGATGTTCGTTGATAATCCTGACATGACGGACTTTATGCAGGCATGCTCTAATGAAGGTAAAGGCTTCTACGTGGTGGCTAAAGGCACCAAGACCGGAGGAACGTTGGACTTGTTCAAGGCAACCCCCGAGGAAATCAGAGCCAAGTTCCCGCCCAAGACCAAAGAGTAACTTAACCTACACTCATCAGGCGTCCGGCTTGCTTCACGGCAGGTCGGATGCTTTTTGTGTATCAAAGATGATGAAGTAAGTGCTTGAATATTAGAGCAGGAAGAAGAGCGAAACACCGATGACCGATATCAGTGCACCCAGCAGGCTCTTCATGGTGATAGGCTGCTTGAATAGCCACCATGCTGGCAGGATGATGATGATGGGTGTCAGCGCCATCAGTGTGCTGGCAATGCCGGCGGCGGTATATTGCACAGCGAGCAACGATGCGCCCACGCCGACAAACGGCCCGAAAATGGTCGTCGCTATGGCAGTTGTCATTCCCACACGGTCCTTCACGCCCTTGGCCAGTGGCTTGAAACCGTCCTTAAATGCCATGAGAATCGTGAAACCGATTGTTCCTGCAATGCAGCGGAAGAAATTGGCATGGAACGGCAGCATCCACCCGGCGAGGTCGGTCGTGAGCGTAGCCTCGTAGTGGTCCATGCCTATCTTGCTCAACACCAGCCCAACGCCTTGGCATACAGCGGCGCCGATGGCAAACAGTACACCTGCCAGCGGCAGTTTGAGCGACAGTTTGTGGTCATCGCCGCGTCCCAGCACGGTAATGGCAATACCCGCCAGCGTGACAATCATGGCCAGGATAGCGGTGGGGCGGATTTCCTGGCCTAGCGTGAACCAGGCCATGATGGCGGCTGTGATGGGTGCCAGCGTCATGAACAGTTGCCCGAACTTCGAACCGATGATAATGTAGCACTGGAACAGGCAAAAGTCACCGATGACATAGCCCACCAGGCCGGACAGCAACATCCACAGGTAGGCTTCATTGCTGGCACCAGCGGGCAGGGGAGAGCCCGACAAGACCCAAAACATGATACACGAGAAAATGAGGGCAATCACCATGCGCATCAGGTTCAGCGTCAGGTTGCCCATGCGCTTGCTGCCAAACTCGCTCAACAGCGCCGTCGCTGTCCACGAGAAGGCCACTCCTATCGAAATCAGTTCTCCAACGTATTGCATGGGCACAAAAGTACTACTTTTCAAATATATTGACGCTATTTTTTGCCGCGATAAGGGGGATTTGCCGTTTTTTTGCTTTTTGCAGGCTGCTGCGCCACAAAAATCTGAATTAAAACCGAAAACTGAAAACTATTTACTATATTTGCAGTTTGATAATTGTCATTTTGCCTGCTGATTTGGTTCAATGGGTTGAATGATAACATGTTATTGTAAATATAAAAACCAAGATATGAGCGAAACGACTACTGGAAAGAAGAAAAACAAGAGCCGCAGCATTGCCCGCAAGATGTGGACAGGATTTGCCATCTTCGTGGGGTTGGTTGTGCTGTTGTTTGTGTTGATTTACAATGGTGTGATTGGCTACATGCCGCCCATCGACCAATTGAAGAATCCTACCGACAAGTTTGCATCGACCATCTATAGCGCCGACGGCGTGGAGATGGGACGCTATTACCGCAGCCGCAGTAACCGCATCTATGTGGACTTTGACGAAATGTCGCCCCACTTGACCGACGCGCTCATCGCCACCGAGGACTCTCGATTTGACGAGCACTCGGGCGTTGACGTGAAGGCCATCGGACGTGCCATCATCAAGCGCGTCCTCATGGGCCAGAAGAGCGCCGGTGGTGGCAGTACCATCACTCAGCAGTTGGCCAAGCAGTTATATTCGCCTGAGAGCCACAACATCTTTGAGCGTGCGTTGAAGAAACCCGTGGAGTGGGTGATTGCGGTCAAGCTTGAGCGCTATTACACCAAGGACGAGATCATCAAGATGTACTTCAACCAGTTTGACTTCCTCAACAATGCCGTGGGCATCAAGATGGCGTCCGAGGTTTACTTTGGCAAGGATCCCAAGGACCTGAACATCCAGGAGGCCGCAACACTGGTGGGCATGTGCAAGAACCCGTCCTATTACAACCCTGTGCGCTATGGTGAGCGCACGCGTCAACGCCGCAATGTGGTCTTCGAGCAGATGGTCAAGGCGGGCTACCTGAGCGAGGCCGAGTGCGAGCAGCTCAAGACTTTGCCCCTGGTCATCAATTTCAAGAAACTGGACCACAACGATGGACCGGCACCCTACTTCCGCGAGGAACTGCGCCGCGTGATGAGCGCCAAAAAGCCCAAACGCAGCGACTATCCGT
>JAEEGJ010018433.1_pt1 | contig 15583 bp, 9 predicted proteins | sample 8958761 | NCBI WGS metagenome assembly JAEEGJ01 (sample SAMN16246546, study PRJNA631951) | gut metagenome | biome: gut microbiome; feature: rumen; material: RS-attached | host: Bos | place: Iran: Karaj | collected 2018-10
TTCTTAGTGTCCTAAATTTAGTAAAAAAAATTTTATTTTGCTATATTTGAAATATGCTTAAACAAATCATCGCTCCCAGCGTCTTGAACGCAAACTTCCTCGAACTCGGCAATGGTCTCAAGGCCATCGAAAACGGAGGCGCAGGCCTCGTTCACCTGGACATCATGGATGGACACTTTGTTCCAAACATCAGCTTTGGCCCGGGCATTTCTGCCTGCGTCAAGAAGGGCACCAAGCTCCCGCTCGATTGCCATTTGATGATCGAAAATCCGGAAAACTACGTGGGCGAATTTGCTAAAGCTGGTGCAAGCATCATCAGCGTACATGCTGAAACCACGAACCATCTCGACCGTTTGCTGCACCAGATTGCAGAACTCGGCGTCAAACCCGCAGTCGCCATAAACCCGGCAACTCCGCTCGAAAGCATCAAGTACGTGCTCGACATCGTGGACATGGTTCTCATCATGTCCGTGAACCCGGGATTCGGCGGTCAGAGCCTCATTCCTTACTGCCTTGACAAAATTCGCGAACTCCGCGCCCTCAAGCCGGAACTCAACATCCAGATCGATGGCGGCGTTAAGCTCGACAACATCCTCGCCTGCAAGGAAGCGGGTGCAAACGTATTCGTCGTTGGTAGCGCCATCTTCGGCAAGCCCGATCCGGAAGCGGTCTGCCGTGAATTTGTCGCAAAGGTGAACGGTTAAAAACGCCGGAGTACGCCGCTCTTATAAAGCAGCGCCAGCATATTCAGGTAGCGTTTGTAATCGGCGGCTTCAGTACACGAATTCACTTCGCAATATTCATCCATCTCCTGAAGGACATGCGGTATCGCCGCAAAATCTCCGCTCTTCAGGAGCTTTTTTATTTTCTGTCGGTTATGCACATCGCCATTTTCAATGGAAATTTTCTCGACAAGCTTATACGGCAATACCCTCATTGAATCTAGCGCCACCACATCCGGGCTATCCCACAGAACCTCGGAATAGCCATCGCTAAAGAAAATGCGCTTTACGTTCGAGCCCGGAATGTAATAGCCATAGCGGCGTATGTCAATTACGGAATCGCTGTCCTGATAAAGGAAATACCCCGACTTGACAATCATCGTCATGGTGATTACAGAATCACTGACCGGGCGGACCCAAGTACGCTTTTCGCGGTCATAATAAAAATCAACGTGGATTCTAATCCGTTCCAAATTGATGAAGTTAAATCGGCTCGAAAGGCTTTTATACTTGCGCTGGATTTCTGGCGAAGCCTTTTGCAAAAGAGATTTGTTCCTCGAAAGCATCCGCTCATTCAAGATATTGTAAAGGCTCTCCGCCGCAAACAAATCGTCATCCGCCAACAGGTCAAGAGAATGCTCATCAACTTCATCAATTACGTTGCCACAGACCGGAACAAACTTACCATTCAATCGTTCCAGCTTAGAACTCACCATTGGGAGTTCCATCCGCTTTGAAAACAGCGAATCAATTTTTTCTTCAAAGACTTTTTCTTTTGCAAATGCGCTCGCCGACAAAGACAAAAGCGCAGACAACACCACCGCAAAACGACAAAAGAGGATAGAACGTAAAGTCATACCCCTAATATATATTTTTAGCCATTAATGGTTAGCGACAATCGGTAGCGTTTCTTGTTTTCACTACATCGGAGTCGATGCAGCAGAAGCGAACAAGGCAGAGACAAAAATTATAGAAACAACAATAATAAAGTACCAGTTTTGCATGCGATTAATATATACTGAAAAATTTGCATGGATTCATTCATTTGCAAAAAGTTACATAAAACACGCAAAATTTATTTAGCGTTTTACGGCGTTATTCCAGCTCCGTTTAACCAATAAGAACGCTCGCCATTGCGGATGATCATGTTGTTGCGAACCCGCTCCACATAAGGCGTTTGCGACTTTTGCACAGAGCCACGAACTACACGCGGAGCAATAGACTGAACACTTTCATCAAAATAGAACTTGCCCAAATAAGCGGCAGGCTGTTCTAGGCCACAAGTACCCTTTCCACTAGGCTTATCATTGGCAAACTCAATGTTGCCCACCTTCAAATACACCTGATAATTACGATAACGAAGTTTGCCCAGTTTAACGGAAACCTCAATTTCGTTGTTACCGTCAAAAGTCATCACAGTATCACCACCCGCAATTGAAATGGTGCGGCTATGGACGTTTCGAAAATCAACATCAGGAAGGTCCACATAATCCATGTCAGGGCACATATCCAAATCGCTACCTTCCAGGTCTTCCAAAACGGCAAGCGTTACCGGAGCCTTCCAAGTGAGGTTGCCAAAGCCCACGTTCTGCACGCGGAATTTTGCATGGAGCACATGGTCAGAACCCACCGTATCGCTCAGCCATGATTCACGCAGTACAAAGCGGTAGCCCAAGTGGTCATTGATGTACTTGAAACCTGTCAGCGAATCGACATGCGTCGGATCATAATCGAAGTCTTTCTGCTTGAACAGCGTCTTTTTCCAACTATTAATCAGATTGTTGTTCCACTGGATATTCAAATAGCTCGTATGCGTGCGGAAACCCTCGTACGCCAAAAACTCCGGCGTATTGATGACCTGGTAGCCGTTCGCCGTCGTAAGCGCTTCACCGCCATAAGGCGTGTTGATGCCGTACTTTTCAAGCCAGGCAACACCTTCTTCACGGCAGATAGAAGTCTTGCAATCCGCGCCCCACGTGCCGTAATCGTATTGCGTACCCAAGTAGCCGTCATTGAACATTCCCACGCGGTACATCGTATCGCCCTTGGCCTTTGCAATTTCCACAAACTTTTCGCCATCGATATGGAAGTCCACGCCCCAGTTATCAAAGCCGAGTACCTTCGCTGAATAGTTGCCCGTTCGCGTTAAAATCTTGAGTTCGGGAGGCGTATTGCGGAGCATCAGGTTCGTCGCTTCGGCAACGCGGTCGTAAGTAATGCTCGTGTCGGAATGCATTTCGCCATAGGCGCCGTGCATGCCCATTTCGAGCGCGACAATCACATCGGTATTCTTTGAAAGCACAGGAGCGAGCTGCTCCACATGGCGTAACACCCACTTGTGTTCCGGAGTCACATTGCTGCGGCCATTGTACCACGGGTCATAACAAATGCGCACAATTACAAAACCCTTGTTCGCGCGAATATTGTCAAACGTCTGTTGCAACACATTCAATGCGTCTTCAGTCAGGTCCTGGCTCTTGCCCCAAGTCGTATCCTTCTTGCCGCCCGTCGTATCAATCCCTAGCCACGCACGACTGCTGAATTCCGAAATCTCAGCACGCAAATGCAAAAGCTTGCTGTACGGCTTTTCAATCGGCTTGCCTCCCGACGGCTTTATATGCAACACCTGTGGCGTATAAAAACCACGGTCGTAATTCGGAAGAGTAATCATGTAGTCGGTGGAGTCAATCCTCTGCTTCACAAGCCCCGCCGCAAAAGACGCTGGCACGCAAGTAAGCCCCAACAAGAATGTCGCCATCAAAGCAATACGCGATAACATAACCACCCTCTCAAAGAAAAAACAGATACCCCACAGAACCACTTCTGTAATATATAATAATTATATTTGCGCCGCAAAAAAGAGTTCTGTGATTATGCAAATATATACCAATAAAATATTTAATAATCCTATTGAAACCATTGAAGCTTTTGACCCGCAAAAGGTCCAGTCCGCACTCAACAAAATTGATTCTTTACAACGCCAAGGCTATTACCTTCTTGGCTACATACGCTACGATCTCAAGAATATAGCAGGTGACGCACCCCTGATCTACTTTGAAGCTTTCGACTCGTTCCAGCCATTTGAAGAAAAAATCCCAGACTACAAAATCGGCACCATCGTAAAGCCACGTATATCAAAAGAAGAATACTCACAAAAGATTGATTACATCAAAGAGCAAATCAAGAACGGGATTACATACGAAGTCAATTACACGTACCCTTCAACGCTAAGAACAAACGCAAGTGATTTAGACTTATACCAGTTCCTTTTGCAAAACCAGAAGACTCCTTACAATGCCTTTTTGCAAAACAAGTACGAGACAACTTTGTCTTTCTCGCCGGAACTGTTTTTTGTGAAGCGCGGCAACAAGATTTTGACAAAGCCCATGAAGGGAACGCTCAAGCGAGGCAAGAGTTCCGAAGAAGACGATGCATTGCAAGAATTCTTGCACAACGACTTAAAGAACCGCACCGAAAACGTCATGATTGTTGACCTGCTGCGAAACGATCTCGGGAGAATTTCAAAGCCGGGAACCGTCCGCGCAGACAAATTATTTGAAGTTGAAAAGCACAAAACCGTTTTCCAGATGACCTCCGAGATTTCATCGGAACTGAAAGACGGCACAACGCTTTACGACATCATCAACGCGATTTATCCATGCGGTTCCATCACGGGTGCGCCAAAAATTTCTACAATGGAAGTCATCGTGAATGCAGAACCATTCCCGCGAGAAGTCTACTGCGGCGCCATCGGCTACATCCACGGCGACGAAATGATTTTCTCCGTCCCCATCAGAATCTTGCAGAAAAAGCTAGGCGAATCGGAATACAGATACGATGCAGGCGGCGCTATCACATGGGCCTCTACTGCAGACGACGAATGGAACGAGACAATGACCAAGGCAAGTTTTTTGAATACCGATTTTTCTCTGATTGAAACCGGCATCACCGATTTCGAGTTGCATCTCGAACGTTTGAGAAATTCCGCAAATGCACTCGGCTTCACCTGGAATATCGAACTTGAAAAAATCAAATTCGATAGTTCCGTCGTGAACAGGATTGAACTTTTCAAAGATGGTCACTTTGAACTCACGACAAGACCGATTCCCGCACCCAAGCAAAATCCAAAAGTCAAAATCGTACACAAAGTAAATTCGGCCAATCCGTTCCTGTATCACAAAACGAGCATCCGCCTGCCGTTCCCGAAAGACGTCTTTGACGAAATCTGCGTGAACGAGAAGGGCGAAATCACCGAAGGCACATTCACAAACATCGGCATTCTGAAAGACGGCATCATCTACACACCGCCTATCGAGTGCGGACTTTTAAACGGCATCACAAGGCAAAAGCTTTTGAACGAAGGCAAGGCCAAAGAAAAAATCCTGTACCCGAAAGACCTCAAGACCGCCGAGAAAATCTACTGCTTCAATTCCGTCCGCAGCATTGTGGAAGTTGAATTGAGCGAGTAGCCGCCAACATGTAAACATAAAAAGGCGGGCCAAAGCCCGCCTAACCCTAAACACACAACCTAGCGCAAACTTACTTCACAACCGCATTGGCGTGGCCTACGTAAATGGCCTGCAAGGCGCCAGCGAGGTATGCAAGCGGAGCGTTCCAGTTGATGGCCACTTCGTTTGTCGCATAGCTGCAACGGTTATCGATGTAGGCAAGGGCCGGCTTATCCGCAACAGCGTAGTTCGGGCATTTCCAAAGTTCCTTGCCATCAAGGTTGATATCCTGCTTGCCCAAGTGCGGACCGCCCACGAGCATGCCCGGGACCGGATCATCGACAAAGTCAGATTCGCTCACGCGATGGTGCGGGTTGCGCGGGCTTCTGTAACCAAAGCCAGTCACATACGTCATTTCAATCGGGTTCTTTCCCAAGAGATAATCGAGGCACTGCTGGGCGCCATCCAAGTAGCTCTTGTCGCCCGTGACGTAATAAGCATGGAGCAACACGATTCCGTTGTTCGCCATGGCACTGTTACTGCCCCAGTTCCAACTAGACGGGAGAGCCGGGAGCCTGTATGCGCTCGTATCGCCAACAGCGCGGAGTTCGTTTGCAGCGGCAAGCAAAGCCTTGCGAGCGGCACCACCGAGCTTTGCGCCAAAGTCAGCCGAATCAAGAGCCACATGGTAAACGGCGAGCATGTTCACATCGCCCCACCACGGTCCATCGCTTCTGATTTTGTAAGCGCTCAAGTCATTGAGATAATTCTTCTTCTTCGTGGCGCGGAAAAGTTCCGTTGCAGCAAAGGCAAATTCATCCTTGCCGTCTTCGCCACCATACGTATAGTCGCCCGTCTGCACATCGGAGGGCTGCTTATACAAAGCCTTCGGGTTGTGCTTGGCCCAGTAATAGGCAGCGCCAGAAGCCTTGAGCATGCGGTCTGCAAAAGCCTTGTCAAACTGAGCATACACGCGAGAAGCCTGCGCCATCACAGCGGCAAAGTCAAGCGTTGCAGTCAAGCTCTTTTCAATCGCATAGCGCTTCGCGCCATCAATTTCAGGCATCGTGCTGGAGCCGAACTTGAGCGACGTGAGCTTGTGGTAAACTGCACCGTCCTTGTCCTGCATCGAAAGCATCCAGTCCAGATTCCAGCGGATTTCTTCAAGGAGTGAAGGCATCTTCGGGAATTCACGCGGAATGTTCCACTGGAGCGTATCCATGAAAGCCGGGAAGTGTTCGTAAAGTTCCAAGAGCGTAAACACGGTAATGCCCGAGTTCACGATGTACTTGCCGTAGTCACCAGCATCGTACCAGCCGCGCTGCGACTTGATAATCTTCGGGTCAGCCTTCTTTGGAGCGAGCTTGCCTTTGGACTGCGCAACAACCGTCGCCGTCGGCAAATCCGTACCGTAAACAGTCACGCTATCGTCAATGTGGCCTGCCGCACGAGCCCACTTGCCTGCATAGCGCGTATCGAGAGCCATGCCTGCACGCTGGAAATAGAACCACTTGAGAGCAGCCTTCGTCAAATCTTCGTAAACGTTCTCGCCAATCACGACCGGGTTACCGATATAACCGTCTCTGTACAGGCGGTACGTACCCGGCTTCTTGATCGAAGAAATATCGTACGTCTGGACTTCTTCACCACTGTAATCCCAGTCATAGACCATCGGGGCTTCGAGCGTAAGCACCGTGTTCCCTGCCATATCGCGGACTTCGAGCGGGTTCGCATCGTTACCGGGGATGACGACCGTCTTTTCGGATTCAGGGGCAAATCCAAGCTGGTTCACCAGCGGGATTGCAAAAGTCGGCACCGCAAGAGCAAGCGCGGCCATTAGATGTTTACGCATACAAAACCTCATTTTGGTTAAAAAATACCTTTTCTTTTGTAAAAGCGTACCCACACCACCCATTTTAATGTTTACTATAGGCAACGCCAAGTGTATCGAGTGTAGCAGCCAGACGAGTGAACGCCACTTCGTGGCTACAGACGAGAGAAATGTCTTTCTTGAATGTAGCGGGCGGCTATGCCGCAGTCAGCAGTAGGCAGTGGTTGGTGGTTGGTGGTTAGAAAAAAAATCCTCGGCGCGGTTGCGTCGAGGATTTTTAAAAGCGTTTGTGAATCTCGCGATTCTAGCTAGCCGGGAATTACTTCTTGGAAGCCTTGTAGTTCACGCCCGGACGGAGTTCGAGGCCAACCGTCACGAGGAGCGAGACGATCGGTTCGTAGTGGTCCTGGGAGAGGTCGTACACGGCAACGCCTGCCATGCCTTCGCTCTTCACGTGCTGAGCCACAGCCTTCACAGACGGGATACCCATGAACACGATAGATTCGGTTTCGCTCACAGCCACTTCGGACTTGGAAGCTTCATCGAAAGTCACCGTGTAATCCGGAGTGTCGAAGCGGTTCATGAGTTCAGCATACGGGAGGTAACCTTCGTTACCGCTGCCCACGCCCTGATGGCTAGAGCCGAGGCCCTTAGCACCAGCAAAGGACTTACCGTACATGAACACCACCGGAGCAAGGAGATCCTTGTTCACACCGGCAGAGGCAACAGCGTCAAGCGTTTCCTGCACAGAGTTTGCGCTCTGGTTCGGAACGAGGCTGCTTTCACTTTCGGTCATGAGGTCAGTCATAAACACGTCCACGTAAGCGAGGCGGTTCAAGGCTTCGGCCTTGTAGGCATCCATGCCCAAAGCCGGGTAAATCACGGCAGTCACCGTCGAGCCCGAAAGACCGTCGACCAAGGCGTTCACCATCTTGGCATAGTCTTCGGAATCATCCGTCGTGAGGTTCTGCCAGTCAAGTTCAACACCGTCGCCACCGTTCGTTGCAATCCAGTCCTTCACGTTAGAGACGAAGGAAGAAAGCGTTTCGTCGGAGGAGGCGATAGCCTTGAGGTTCGATTCAGCTTCCATGCCACCCACGGAAACGATGAGCTTCACACCGTTTTCCTTGGACATGCTAGCGAGGTTCTTGAAGTTGTCGGCATCGTATTCGTCAGCAAAGGCAACCGTACCTTCTGCAGTCGGAGTGATAGACATATAGTGGATGTCGGTCACGAGATTGTAGCGGATATCCTTGGCGTAGAACTGAGAATACTGACTCCAATACGGATAGAAGCCAATCACTTTGTCAGCGGCAGCCTGGGCCATTGCAGCGCCCATGGCAAGAGCCAATGTAATAACTTTAAAGTTCATTTTGAATACCTCTTATCCTATTGAATCAGACGATCAACGCCAGCTGCGTCACGGCAGTAAAGTCCGGTATCCGGAGTGAAGCCGGCAGCAGAAGTAGCCCTGGAGGCCTGCTTCTTTTCAATATCCAAACTACTGCGGGCCGGGTTAGCGGCTTCGTCAGCACGGCAGGCACGGTAGGCCCAGCCATGTTCTCTACCGAATACGTTGAACTGCTGGGAGATGGCCACATAGTCCACAGGGACTGTGAGGAGCAATGCGGCATCGTCAGCAACGTTGATAAAGTTGTATTCAGCCAAGCTATTGAAAATTTCGTTAGCCGTGCTGTCAGCAGAACTCATCTGGGCAATGAGATCAGCCCACTGTTCATAAGAATGGGCGCCAATCTGCGGATGCGTGTAGATGGCACCGAGTCTTTCCGTATCCTGGAGGAATGCGGCATCATCGGCCTTCTTTACGGCATCGTAATCTTTACCAAGAGTGGTCTTAAACTGACTATTATAATCAGCCACATAGTCCTTGAGCTGGCGAGCACGCAGTTCAGGGTGCAAGGACATGTATTCCTGAGCGTTAAAGCCTTCCGGAAGGGCTTCTACATAAGGGTCGTTAACGGCCATCGAGCCGCAGGCGCTCAAAACGCCTGCCACGAGAATCATCATGTACTGGTGAAGTTTTTTCATTTTCAGCACCTCTTAGAAATTCACCGTCACATCGGCAAGGAGAACGAGCTTGCTGATGGAAATTTTGTTAACTGCAGGAACGCCGATAACGGAGTATTCGAGTTCGTTCTTAAGCAAACCGCCCTGGAGAGAGACGTAAGAGAGCGGAGCGAGCTTTACGCGAGCACCACCGAGAGCGAGCATTTCCGTAGCCTTGGTCACCGCAGCGGCAGCCACAGCGTAGCCATTTCCGAATTCCTTCGTGTACATCTGGAAGCCGCCGAGCAATGCGATCGGACCCCAGACATCGGCAGTAAAGCCAGCAACAATGCGGTCAGCCTTGCGCTTCAGGTAGGAATCTTCTTCACCGTGAGAGTAAGAACCCTGGAGGAGAATCTGGCGGTCAAGACCAGCGAGAGCACCAGCATCAACACCGAGACCTGCAGCGAATTCCGTGAACTTGTTTTCGGTAGAGATCGGAGCGAATGTCACCGGATCATAGCCGATCAAGTTGCTCTGCGTAACCATGTTGACGCGGGCGTTGAAGGTCACCTTGTCAGCCCAGTTCACATCAGCCTTGGCGGTAATGCCCTTGCGGTCCGGAGTAGCCTTGCCGAGCGGCAATGCGAGGCTCACAGACGGGTCGATATCCATGAACGGCTTCAAGGAGAGCATTTCGAGCTTCTTGTAGGTGTTGCTCGTGTAACCGTTACGGTAGAAGTGACCGTTCTTGTAGTTGTTATCCAAGCGAGAGTACATATAGCTGCTTTCGCCTGCATCTGCGCTAAGGGAGTTAGAACCACCAGAAGTCATCAAGTTCGTGGCCTGCAACGTCGTAGAGTTGTAGACGCTGAAGTAGAGGTTTTCGAGGCTTGATGCACCGAAGGTTGCCAAGACGAGGCTATCAGCCGGGTTGCCATAGAGAGCGTTGCCATTGAAGATGGTCGAACGGCCCATGTAAACCGGAGTAGAGGCGAGTTCAGACCAGAAGCCCGAATCCGTCTGGAAGTAGCCTGCATCAACCTTGAAGTCGATATCGCTGATATTGCCCTTCACGAAGAGGTCTGCATAGAAGCTTTTGCCATCAACATCAGCGTAATCTTCGTTCGTGTAGGTCGTCACAGGCGTCGTTACCGGCTTGAGGTAGACAAAGGACTTACCGTCTTCCTTACCAGCCATGGCGTTGTAAGAAGTCTGGTTTTCCTTAACATTGTAGTCGCGGTCAACCTTCCACTTGGACATGGCAAATTCGCCAGTCAAGCCGAACGTCACAGGGAGTTCCGGGAGGAGCTTCTTGGAATCGAAAGCCACATCGGCAGAAATCACCATGTTGTTATCGTAGTAGATGGTATCGGCATCGCCAATCGGCCTAGAACGGCGGGTCTGCTTGCGGTCCATCAGGTTCACGAAGTTCACACCGAGGTGAGCACCGTAGGCATCGGCACCGACACGCGCACCGAGGAGGTAGCGGTCAGCAAAGTCGAAGTCGAAGAACACCTGGTCAATCTTCTTGGCCGTGTTGCGGAGGCGAGCACCCGTGAGCTGGGCGGTGATGTTATCAAGCACGCTCACATTGCCGCTGTTGTAAACGACGTTGAGACCCTGCAACAGGCGACGGCTCGTAGTATCGAGGTTGCGCTGTGCAAGTGCTTCGCGACGCTTTTCAGCAAGGATTTCCGGTTCCTGGAGGATTTCGGTCTGCGGAGTGTAAATGGTGAGCGGGGTATAACCGACACGCATGTAACCCAAGTTGAAATCCACATGCTTGTTCAGGATGGTACCATCGTAGCTGAACCAGTGGCCGATAATCGGGTTGTTGTTTTCGTCGTAAGCGTTCTGCCAATCCTTGTGCAAACGCAACTGGACATCAATCATCGTCTCGGAGCTCGGACGGGCGGTCAAGCGGAGGTTCACATCCGTGAAGGCCTGGTTTTCCTGAGTCGGAGATTCGCTAGCGAACTGATCGGAAGAAGCGAAGGAAGCTGCAATGCCAGCCTTAGCCGTACCGTTGATCTTGAGGCCAAGCACAGCCGCATTGAGAGAATCCAGCTTTTCCAACAGGGATTTCTGTTGCGTCACAACCTCTGCCTGGTTGTCGGCGGCAAAAGCAGATGCTGCCGAGAAGGCTACTGCGGAGGTCAGTAAAAATTTGCGCATGTTCATATTGAAATTCATTCTAGTTACCTCCCATTAAAATTCCACATTAATGGAAGCTTCAAAGATCGCCTGACTAAACTTATGTTCGTAAGTTCCAAAAGCGCCGTCTGTTGCACTGTAGTAGTCCGGCAAGTTGCGGGCTTCTTCACCGACAACAGTCGTGTTGTAGTCATTCTTGACATTGATCATGCCGAAGTTGATAGCGAGCCATGCATTGTCTGCGACGACATAGTCAAAGCCGACCATCCACTGAGTCTGATTGCTCGTCATGAACGGGACATCCAGACCGACATTCGGGTTGATGAGGCTCGAATTACCGTAATCGGTTTCAATCATCTGGAAGCCACCCGTAATGCCGAGGCGCGGCAAGAACTGGAAGGAAGCACCGACGTTGAGGAAGTTGCTGGTAACCTTGGCTTCGGTACCGACCTTAGGGGTAACCGTGTTTTCGGAACGCTTGAAGGAACCGGAGAATTCAAGAGCCTTGCTGAAGCCGGCCATCTTGGCGACATCAAACTTGGCACCACCGCCAAATTCCTTGTAGCTCACGTTATCAATAGCTTCGCTTTCCGGAGTCACCTGGTTGAAGATGTTCACGAGAGCCTGGGCTTCAATCTTGTTCTGCCAGTCACCCTTGAGGCTTACGCGGAAACCCTTGCGGTTTGCAGTAGCAAGGCCGTTCGGCAAGGTAGCTTGGATAGCAGGATCAAGCATCTGGTTGATGAGAGCGAGCTGAGCTGCGGAATAGACGTTGGAACCCCAGGAGTTCTTGTTGTACGGAGCGATGTTGTAGCTCTTGGACTGACCATCCATGAAGGCGTTGTCATCAGTACCGAGAGTACGGGCCACCGGAGTAAACTTCGGGGAGTAGTTGTAGAGAGCGTCAAAGGTAGAGTAGAGCGGAGAGTTCACGCCGTACTTGACCGTGTTTCCGTCCTTGTCGGAGTTCAACACGCGCTGGGCGAAGAAGCTCGGGGACTGGGCAAGGTTGTTGAACCACTTTTCGTCGTTCATGACCACGTCCAAGCTAAGTCCTGCGCTCCATGAGTTTTCGACCTCGTAGCCAGCGTTCACGGTGGCGAGCAAGGCAGAACCGTTAATGGATTCTTCGGTTTCAGGAACCGGAAGACCGAGATCATTGACGTAAGCGGCAGTCTTCACCTTGTTGACGGACATGGCGTATTCGGCGACCACATCTGCAGAAAGACCCTTCTGCTTCACGAGACCACCCACGTCAGCACCGGCACGGGCGCTCAACACAAACGTGTTCTGCGGACCGTATTCGTACGGGTTGATTTCCTGACGTTCGTATGCGTTTTCTGCGTCACCCGGAACAAAGCCCTGCGGGTCGCGGTTCGGATGGCGGTAAGTGTAGGACTTCGAATTTTCATTATCGAAAATGAGCATCGAGGTCACACCGACATACACATTCTTCTGAACCGGCAAGAGTTCGATGTTGCCACCGACGAGCCACTTGTCCGTTGCAGAGGCAAGAGACGTACCAGCGATTTCGTCACCCGGAAGGATATTGCCTTCAGCACCGGTAAAGTCAAGGACCGACACGCGGTTCACGCGGGCGAGGAAGGCCTCGGCGCGGAGTTCACCGATCATCGGGTCAATTTCCTGACGGAACTGGAGGTTAATACCCTGGAGGTTGCGCTTGTTGCCTTCGAGGAGCTGTTCCTTCTGGGCCATGTGGCGCTTGCGGGCGAAAATCGTCGGTTCGTACAAGATGTCGATACCGGGATTGTAAATGGAGAGCGGAGAGATTGCCGAGCGGAAGTCACCCACGGTCCAGTAGAAGTTCTTGCCGATGTTGCCTTCGACATTGAGCCACTTGGCTTCGAGAGTCTTTGCTGCTGCGGCAAAGTATTCCTGCATGCCGCCGCCAAGGCGCATAATCACGTTGGCGCGAACGTTTTCGTACGGACGAAAGCCGAAGCTCAAGTCAGCACTCACATATTCGTTGTGTTCGACATTCGGCATCTTGTTGACGCTATGCACGTCCTGGTCCGTAGAGAAGCTGGAACGCTGTGCAACAGCACGAATGCTACCACCAATTTCAACACCGCGCTTTGCATTGGCGCTATCAGCCTTTGCCTGCAAAGCCTTTTGATTGTCAGCAACAGCAGAAGCCGATGCGGCAACCGATGCAGTAAGAAGGGCGATCAAAATATTTTTCATTTTCATATTCATCTTTAGCATCCTCCCTTAGAACCATGCCTTGGTTTCGGCAGCAATGTAATGGGAATGCCAATCATTGTCAGGAACGGTTTCGTCAGAGTGCGTCATGAACTTGTAGCGGAAGTGGAGACCCACGCGGTCAGAGAAGTCCCAGTCAAAGCCAAGGCCAATTGCGAAGTCCTTGTAGTTGATCGGAGCCTTCTTGTAGTAGCTGGAGTTCACTTCGTAGTAATAGGTATTCTTGGCAGTCTTGCTGGTACCGTTATCGGCGGTGAGCATCAAGTAAGCCTTGTCAGACCTGAACGTTTCGAGACCGACAATACCCACCATGTGGAAGGTCGGAGTCACGGCAACGGTCGGTTCAATCTGGCCGAAGAAGCTCGTCAAGAGCATGTTGGACTGCTTTTCAGAAACGGCAAGCGGGGTAAATGCAGTGGAAACACCGGAGAGGGCAAAGAAGCCCGTCAGCATGACGTTACGGTCAGTGCCGATCCAGTGGCCGATATCATAACCACCCATGAAGGAGAGGTAAGAAGACCACTTGGCATGTTCCGGAACTTCGCCCTTGGCAACCTGGTCACCATTTTCAAATGCGGCGAAGGATTCCCAAAGTTCCCAGGTACCACCATAGAGACCACCGCGCTGGCGGTACATCTTGACACCGTCAGAGGAGTTCTTGCTGGCACCGACACGGTTAATATAGCCGCACCAGGAAGCGTTACCAGAGTCAGCCACAAAGAGCGGCTTGTGCTTGGTCCAGGAGTTGGAGCTTTCCCACATGTTACGGCCGTTCAGACGGTAGTTGAAAGCAATCACGTCCGGACCAGCTTCGATCTGACGATGCTGGGCGTACTGGAAGTCAAAGTAACCGCGGTTGAAGCTCGGTTCCAACTTGAAGTTGATACCGGTCATGTTCGGGGAGTAGCGGAGAGCGCCACCGTTGAGGTAGGCTTCGTTCTTGCGCCAGCCCGGGAAGCGGGACGGGTTCGTCAAAGAATACGGAGAGTAGAAGCCCGGCTGGAAGAACACGAGTTCTGCAGTCATCGGCCAGCCTTCAACGTACTTGCTCTGGGCCTTGATATAAGCGCCAACCTTCGGGGAGTTAACCGTAGAAACGTAGCCTTCCTTGCGGCTGGAGTAACCGGAATTCATATTGACGGAACCATCAGCGTTGAGAGAATAATCAGCTGCGTCCGGATCCGGGACAAACGTCGTGGAGTCCGTGATGCTGACACCGATATCGCCCATCAAGAAGAGCTTCGGGGTGATATTGCCCTTGACGTCGGCAGTAATCACGTGAGTATTGAGGAGGACCGGAAGGCCGCCTTCGCTCTGGGTAATCCACTGCGTACGGAATTCATCTTCATAGATGATGTCCTTGTCGAAGGTAACGCCCATGTAGTTCACACCGACAGTCAGGTTGTCGGCAATCTTTTCCTTGGCGATACGGCCATGAAGGACGGTACCGCGCAAATCATAGCCACCCATCATTTCGAGTTCGCCCGGCTGGCCACCGTACATGCGGAGACCGTCACGGGTACCCATGTCAGCATCTGCCGGCTGGGACACGAGGAACTGAGCCTTCATGTCGTACGGGAGCTGGTAGAAGTTCGCAAAGACGCCACCGAAAGAGCGGTTCGTCCAGAATGCACGACCCCCTTCCTTGACCGGCTTGAATGCCTTTTCCTTATAGTAAGTAGAAACGGTCTTTTCGTCTTCGAAGAGTTCGTACTGCCACACAAAGCGCGGGTTCGTTTCGCGTTCCCACATGGTAAGCGGAGAGGCGTTTGCCCAGATAACACCGCCTGCAGTAACGTAGGCACCGAACACACCGGCACGGATATCGACACCGACGTTCATTTCTTCGTTGATGGTCGATGCATAGTAGTCGGTAGAGTGGTCAAACAAGACGCGTTCGTCGTTGTTGCCCGGAGCTTCAGTCGGGTTCTTGGCGAGTTTATTCGTGAAGATACCGCTCAAGTCAAACGGGAACATGAGGTTCGTAAACAGCGTAATGTAGGAGTTCGGCATGGCGACGATGTTCACGTTCAACAAAGCGTCAACGCTCGTACGTGCCTGGTCATCGCGGACCCACGGGCTCTGTTCGGAATAGTGGAAATTCTTCAAACGGAAAGCCATATAACCGGAGACTGCCAGTGGCAGATCGTCCTTGCCGAGAAGAGTCGATTCCATATTGTTGGAAAGAGTATCCA
>JAEEGJ010018434.1_pt1 | contig 15583 bp, 10 predicted proteins | sample 8958761 | NCBI WGS metagenome assembly JAEEGJ01 (sample SAMN16246546, study PRJNA631951) | gut metagenome | biome: gut microbiome; feature: rumen; material: RS-attached | host: Bos | place: Iran: Karaj | collected 2018-10
AAAACAGCGCAGATAGCACCCCATAATTGCTCTTTGGGGTCGGTGGGGAAGTCCTGGCCAGTCTGCTCTTTGATGGCAGCCTTGAACAGTACAACCAACTTCTTCAAGGATTCAACAGAAAGGTCTTTGTCAAGGACAACTCCTTGCTCTTCCTTAACCTTTTCTATAATTGCCTCGAATGGATCAATGTCTTCTTTGTTGACAGGTTTCAAACCTAATACGACATCACCGTACATCTGAACAAAACGACGGTAGCTATCATAAACAAAGTGTGGATTTCCTGTCTTCTTAACCATTCCTTCTGCAACTTCGTCATTCAAACCTAGGTTAAGAATTGTATCCATCATACCAGGCATGGAAGCACGAGCACCAGAACGTACAGAAACTAGAAGTGGATTGTTGGGATCTCCAAACTTACACTTCATAAGATTCTCTGTATGAGCAACAGCTGCGTCAACATCGTCCTGTAGGAGTTCTACAATTTTTTCCTGTCCTACCTTATAGTATTCGTTGCATGTATCTGTTGTAATAGTAAAACCTGGAGGGACGGGGACTCCGATATGATTCATTTCAGCAAGGTTTGCACCCTTGCCGCCCAAAACTTCACGCATTTGAGCATTACCCTCGGCTTGTCCATTACCGAAGGTGTAGACACGTTTTTGACTCATAATTTTAATCTTGTTTTATCTGTTATTTCATTGTTTTTTGCAAATATAGACCAAATTCCTTATTATTCCAAAGAAAATGATGATTTTTGTTGATTTATTATCTAATTTTGCAAAATCAATCGTGAATAAAGTATTATGGCAAGAAAAAAGAAACAATTACCGATATACGAGGAGGTAGAGATTCAGGATGTTGCGGCTGAGGGTAAGGCGCTGGTTAGGATAAATGAACTGGTGGTCTTTGTGCCCTTTGTTGTCCCTGGTGATGTTGTGGATTTGAAAGTTACCCGTAAGAAAAATCATTATGCCGAGGCTGTTGCTGTTAAGTTCCATAAGTATAGTGAGCAGAGGGCTATTCCTTTTTGCGAGCATTTTGGCTTATGTGGTGGATGTAAGTGGCAGTGTCTTCCGTATGAGGAGCAGATACGTTACAAGCAGAAGCAGGTGATGGATAATCTGACGCGCATTGGTAAAGTGGAGTTGCCTGAATGTTCTCCTATCCTTGGCAGTAAGAAAACGCAGGAATACCGTAACAAGTTGGATTTTGCATGTAGCAACAAGCAGTGGCTTACTGAGGAGCAGATGCGTGCCGGCGTTCCCTTCGAACCTGGAATAGGTTTCCATATTAGTGGAGCTTTCGATAAAGTTCTGCCCATACAAAAGTGTTGGCTGATGGATAATCTTAACAACGAGGTTAGAAACTGGCTCTTCGACTATGCCCGAGCTAATAATCTTACCTTTTATGATTTAAGGGCTCAGCAGGGTTTCCTACGTGGAATTGTTATGAGGAATTCTCTTTCTGGTGAGTGGATGATGACAGTACAGTTCGGTCCTACGGCTCATGTTGAAGCCAGCAAGGAAGCTGCTGATGAGGAGATTCGTACAGAGAGTCTTTTCGACAAGGAGGAGGCTCACAAGCTCTTGCAGGCTATGCACGAGAAGTTTCCTCAGATTACCAGTCTGATGTATGTCTATAACCCCAAGTGCAATGATACTTTTGGCGATTTGGATGTCAAGTGCTTCTATGGTACGGATCATATCTTTGAACTGATGGAGGACCTTCGTTTCAAGGTCGGTCCCAAGAGTTTCTACCAGACCAATACCGAACAGGCTTATGAATTGTATAAGGTAGCAAGGGACTTTGCCGGACTGACTGGCAATGAGTTGGTGTATGACTTGTATACCGGTACGGGTACCATAGCCAACTTTGTAGCTAAGAAGGCTAAGAAGGTGATTGGTATAGAGTATGTGCCTGAGGCTATTGAGGACGCCAAGGTTAATTCGTCTATCAACAACATAGACAATACTTTGTTCTATGCCGGCGATATGAAGGATATCCTGAACCGTGAGTTCATTCAGCAGCATGGTCGCCCTGATGTTATCATTACCGATCCTCCACGTGCCGGCATGCATCAGGATGTTATTGACACCATCTTGTTTGCCCAGCCTAAGCGCATTGTTTATGTAAGTTGTAACCCTTCCACTCAAGCTCGTGACTTGCAACTTTTAGATGTAGATTACAAGGTGCTTAGGATACAGCCTGTAGACATGTTCCCACATACGCAGCATGTAGAGAATGTCGTTCTTTTGGAACGTCGATAAGATACAGAAAATCAACGCCTCTCATTCTTTTTGTTAATGAGAGGCGTTAACTTTTATTTCTCCTTGATTATTCCGTGTTGATAGGCGTATAGTAGCTCGCGTAGCTCCTTAATCTGACGCTGTAGGATTTCTCCCTTGTCAGTGTCCCTTACACGTACTCTCTTCCCAGTCATAACCTCAATTTGTGTACTGCTCTTGATGTCGGTTTCGTTGATGATGGCCTGTCGTGTGCTGGTGAATGGCTCATGCTGTATCAACAGGAACCCTCGGCTATGATAAACCAGTGTGTACCCGGCAATACCTGTTGTGTTATGGTATGCTTTTGCGAATCCTCCGTCTATCACCATCAGACGTCCACCGGCCTTTATGGGCATCTCACCTTCTGAGGCATGTACGGGTACGTGTCCGTTTATGATGTGACGGTTGTTGCCCTTTACGCCGAAGGCATCCAGGATGCTATCGCAGACTTCAGGCTTTTCGCGCAACTTGTAGTAATTGCCTTTCTCCTCGTGGTGCAGGGATTTGTCCGTCAGGAAGTAACGCTCAAAGGTGGTCATCTTGTCCTTGTCGAACAAGGGGCTGTCAGACCCGCACCACAGGTACCAGAAGTAATCCCTGGCTTTCTGGCGTTCAGCCTTGGGAGTATCATACTGGAAGGCAGTTCTCAGGTACATGCCTATGTGATGTAATAGTTCCTTGCCCTTGTATGGCTGACCGTTGACGGTCACTTCCTTTAGGCTTCCATCGTCGTTCAGTGGTATGGAGGCATGGAAGAGAAGGTTACCATTGAATATACCATACATACAACCGTGCGAGAGCAGGCAGCGGATATGCTTCTGCAGTTTCTCTGATATACGGAACGAGTGGTGCAGTTTGCTTACCAAATCTTCCTCTTCGGGTGTCAGATGGTATGGGTCTTTGGTGTCAACGGTGGGGAAGAGCTTGTCTTTCAGCTCGTATTCCTTGCCGTCTAAGACATACGTGCCCTTCTGGTAATCTATGTTCTCCAGCGTACCATGGTTGTTCATTTTCCACTCTGGGTATTTCCGTCGCATCTGTGCCTCCAACTTAAACTGTATGATGCTGATGGCCTTGTGCATCTGTGCTATCAGACGGGTAGTCTTCTCGTCCAACGGCTTCTCGGTATGTGGTATGAATTCCAGGCAGGGGTCGTTGGCGTAGTATTCCATGGCAAAGGTGGCCAGTGGCAGCAGATTGATGCCGTAGCCCTCTTCCAGAGTGGTCATATTGTTGTATCTTAGGGATAGTCTCAGCACGTTGGCTATGCAAGCGTCGCAACCTGCAGCGGCACCCATCCACAGGGCGTCGTGGTTGCCCCATTGTATATCATAGTTCTCGCGTGTCAGCAGATAGTCCATGATGATGTGGGCACCAGGCCCTCTGTCGAAGATGTCTCCCAGTATGTGCAACTGGTCTATGCTGAGTCGCTGAATCACGTTGCAGATGGCAATGATGAAGTTCTCTGCCTGATCCGTTTGTATGATTGTCTCTATGATACGCTGGAAGTATGCCTCCTTGTCATCGTCTATAGGGTTCTCGTGCAGCATTTCCTCTATGATGTAGGCAAACTGTTTGGGCAGAGCTTTGCGGACCTTACTTCTGGTGTACTTGCTGCTTACTGACTGCAGTACAGGAATCAGTCTGAAAAGCGTTGTGGCGTAGTAGGGACTCAGGTCATCGTCAGTTCGCTCTTTTATCATCTCCAGTTTCTTCTCCGGATAATAGATTAGGGTGCAGAGCTCTCGAATCTCGTTCTCACTGAGTGATTTTGCAAACAGTTCTTTTACCTTACGTTTGATGTTACCGCTGGCATTGCGCAGTATGTGCAGGAAAGCCTCGTGCTCGCCATGAACATCGGCAACAAAGTGCTCTGTTCCCTTGGGTAGGTTCAGAATTGCCTCTAGGTTTATGATTTCTGTGCTGGCGCTTTGACTGTTAGGAAACGTTTGAGAAAGGATTTCCAGTAGTCGCATATCTGCTTCCATTGTTTTTGAATTCATGCTCATAGATTGAGGTTTCTTTTCTATAACTATACAAAATTACTCCTTTTTTGTGTTTTTTGCAAAGGATTACAGGTAAATTGTTTAACTTTGTGTCCCGAAAGGATAAAAAGATAAAGTATGAAGATAAAATGCCTTCTTTTGGTTTTCTTGACCATTTCAATAAATGCTTATTCAGAAGAAGGGCAGCTTAGCTATAGCAATTTCGATACGTGGATTACCCGTTCCATCAAGGAGAGTGTCTTGGTTGGCGGTAACACGCGTACATTATATGAGGTAGGGCCTACCGGTACCTTCAACGGGGTCAGGGCATTCACCAATCAGGGTGGGTGTCCCTGGGCAAATAGCAATGTCTATGCCAAGGTTGCCGGCGTAGTCAAGACCAACGTCAGCGTTTATCCCGACGTGCATGCTGGCGGCAAGTGTGCAAAGCTATGCACACATATTGTTACCTGCAAGGCTTTGGGGGTTGTCAATATCAGCGTCTTGGCGGCGGGCAGTGTGTTTACCGGCACTATGATAGAGCCTGTCACCGGTTCGTCCAATCCCTTGTCCAGAATCAGTTTGGGTGTTCCTTTCACCAAGCGCCCCAAGGCTATAAAGTTCGACTACAAGTACTACAACAATGGCAGCGATTCGCGTATCCGTGAGACAGGCTTCAGTAAGACCAAAGTCATCCCAGGTAAGGATATGGCCGGGTGTGTCTGCCTCTTGCAGAAGCGTTGGGAGGATGCCGATGGCAATATACATGCCTTGCGTGTAGGAACCATGAGAGTTCGCTTCGACAAGAATACCAAGGGTTGGGTAGAAGCAAAGGAATTCCCCATCCATTATGGTGATATCACCAAGGAAAGCTATTACCGCGACTATATGAGCCTCTTCACAGGCGAACATGTTCTGTATGCCCTGAACAGTAAGGGCAAGAATGTTCCTATCCTTGAGGAGGGGTGGGCTGATGCCACAGAGACTCCTACGCACCTGATTATCAAGTTCGACAGCAGCACCGGTGGTGCCTACATAGGTACGGAAGGTAACACCCTCTGGATTGATAACGTAAAATTTGTGTATTGATGAAACCCTATTATCTTTTAGAAGAAAAGTTGCTGCGTCGCAATCTGGAACTGATCAAGCATGTTGCAGATACGGCTGGTGTTGAGATAATCCTGGCTTTCAAGGCCTATGCCCTCTGGAAGACCTTCCCCGTTTTTCGCGAGTATATCAGCCATACTACGGTCAGCAGTATCAATGAGGCTTTGCTTTCCTATCGCGAGTTCGGAAGCTTGGCTCATACCTACAGTCCAGCCTATACCGAGGATGATTTCCCTACCATATTGGATTGTAGCGGACATATAACTTTCAACTCCCTCTCGCAATACCAGCGTTTCATGCCTATGGTAAAGGCGTATCACAAGCACCCCGTAAGCATAGGCGTAAGGGTGAATCCCGAGTATAGCGAGATAGAGACAGAACTTTATAATCCCTGTGCTCCTGGTAGTCGCTTCGGCGTGTTGGCCGAACAGCTGCCTGATACCTTACCCGAGGGGATAGAGGGCTTCCATTGTCATTGCCATTGCGAGAGTTCTGCCGAGGCGTTGGGTAATACCTTGGTTCATTTGGAGGAGAAATATGCCCGCTGGTTCCCGCAGATCAAATGGCTCAATCTGGGTGGAGGCCATTTGATGACGCGTGCCGATTATAATGTGCCATACCTTATAAATATATTAAAGGAGCTCAGACAGCGTTATCCTCACCTGCAGATAATCCTTGAGCCCGGTAGTGCTTTTGCCTGGCAGACGGGTCCTTTGGTATCTCATGTGGTGGATATTGTAGAGAATCATGGTATACGTACAGCCATTCTGGACGTTTCCTTTACCTGTCACATGCCTGATTGCCTTGAGATGCCTTACCAGCCAGCCGTCCGTGGGGCAGAAACCCTGCCTGCTGAGGCCGTCAAGACGGCACTCCCTGAGGAGAATGTCTATCGCCTGGGTGGCAACAGCTGCTTGAGTGGTGATTATATGGGTAGCTGGAAATTTTCTGAGCCATTAAGGGTGGGACAGGAGATTATCTTCGAGGATATGATACATTATACCACCGTCAAGACCTGTATGTTTAACGGAATTCCACACCCTTCAATCGTCTTTGAACGCCTTGATGGAACCCGAGAATTGCTCCGTGAATATGATTTTAACGATTATCTTACAAGAATGGATTAAAAAAGTCGGTAAAATGTTTGGCTGTTTCGCCAAAATGTTATACCTTTGCACTCGCAATTCAGGGGAATTGGTTAAATCCTTAGGGATACGCAATTGAAATATTGAGGAATATCTAAGATAATATCCTGCGGCAATAGCTCAGTTGGTAGAGCACAACCTTGCCAAGGTTGGGGTCGCGAGTTCGAGTCTCGTTTGCCGCTCGCAGAGCTTTGCTCTGTTGAGCCAAAAGAGCTCAAGGTTTTTAGCGTTGAGTCTCGTTTGCCGCTCGCAGGATAACATAAATGCCCAAGTGGCGGAATTGGTAGACGCGCACGTTTCAGGTGCGTGTGCCGCAAGGCGTGCAGGTTCGAGTCCTGTTTTGGGCACAAGTTCTTAGATATCCTCTCGGAGAGGTGGCGGAATGGTAGACGCGCTACTTTGAGGTGGTAGTGCCGCGAGGCGTGGGAGTTCGAGTCTCCTCCTCTTCACTCATAATGCGGGAAATGTATTAGACATGCGGCAATAGCTCAGTTGGTAGAGCACAACCTTGCCAAGGTTGGGGTCGCGAGTTCGAGTCTCGTTTGCCGCTCATAGAGCATAGCTCGAAGGGCGAAAGAGACTCAAGGTTCTCAAAGCATTCAGTCTCGTTTGCCGCTCTCTGTTTAATCGCAGAACTAAGGAATAAAAAAAAGTTGTTACTTAATTGTGACAACTCTTTTTTTTTTCTTTACGAAAGCTGAATGATAATCTATTTCAGCTTTCTGTTTGCATATTGCTGTATGCACTCCGGTACAATACGGGAATACGACTCATCACCAAGCAGGGTAGAGGTAAGCAGCAAGTCGGCAGTTGTACGGTTGGTGGCAAATGCTATGTTGTAGAGTGATGCCAGTCGGCTTAGCGCAGATACGTCGTTCTGGTGTCCTTGCATGGCCAGGTTATCGCAGAAGAATATCAGCATGTCTATCTTGCCTTCGGCTATCATGGCGCCAATCTGCTGGTCACCACCTAATGGACCGCTCAGCAGGCGTGTTACCTTACCTGTAAAGGGGTATTCGGGCTCATCCTCTGTTCCGCAAGCAATCTCTCCGATTAACTTACCAGTGGTACCAGTTGCATAAAGGTGGTGCTTAGATAGTAGTTCGGCGTTATAGCCTACCCATTCTATTAGCTCGTTCTTTCTGGAGTCGTGAGCAACAAGTGCGATGTTCAGAATTTCTTTCATAATGAACTCCTTTCTTCTTTAATTAAAAACAATCTTTTTACTCTTGTGGTACGGTGTACCTTTTGTTATCCGCTGCAAAGGTACGGCTATTTTGTAATATTAGATCAGAGTATACCACTGCTTTCGCACATTTGGTACTGTTTTCTTGCCTTAGGTCAAGTGTATGCCCTTTTTTACAGATATAGAAAAAAGCCCCGGCTTCGCAGCTGAGGCTTTTCAAATGTTAATAAAATATGCAGATAGTAATAAGTATCTAATTATTGTTTGGTTAGCATAAAATGCTGTATTTGCCTATGAAGAACAACAGGACATATCCTGTGGCCAAACCAATGATACCCATGATGATACCCACGCGCATCATCTGCTTCTGGTCTATAAGGCCAGTGGCGTGAGCCAATGCATTGGGAGGCGTTGATATAGGCAGGATCATTGCCAATGATGAACTGAGGGCTACACCTATCAGCAGTGTGCTTACACCTCCGTAAGGCTCCAGGGTTGAGACGGTTGACATACCTGCCAGTGCCAGAATAGGGAAGAGCAGGTTGGCTGTTGCCGTATGGCTGATGAAGTTAGCCATAGCATAGCACAGCAGACCGCTGCCTAAGATCATCAGCAGGGGTGACCATGAACCGAAGGGGATTGTTGAGATCAGGTGCTCTGCCAGGTGTGAATCCTGAAGGGCCAGACCCAATGCAAAACCACCGGCAACCATCCACAGTACGGACCAGTTGATTTCCTCCAGGTCACGGCGTGTGATAATGCCACAGGTGCAGAAGACGCCTACGGGCAGCATGGCTACAACGTTAGAGTTGATACCGGTCTTCTTGTCGAACATCCACAACAGAACGGTAATAGCGAAGGTTACGTACACTACCACAGAGCGCCAGTCGCTCTTTGTCTCACCCTCTATTTGCAGTTCAATTCTCTTCTGTGTGAAGGGGAACAAGGTCTTTAGGATAAACCATGAGATGAGCAGCAATATAATAACGTAGGGGCACATAACCATCATCCACTCTCCAAAGCCTATCTGAATGTTCAGGCCGTTGGGGTCACCTAGATAGGAGAGGGCAATAGAGTTGGGAGGTGTTCCGATAGGGGTACCGATACCTCCGATATTTGCTCCTATGGGGATGGCCAGTGCCAGGGCAATCTTGCCTTTTCCGTTGGCAGGCAGTGACTTCAGTACGGGAGCCAGGAAGGTAAGCATCATAGCGGCTGTGGCTGTATTGCTGAGGAACATAGAGAACAGACCTGTTACCAACAGGAAGCCCAGCAATACATTCTCAGACTTTGTGCCGAAGGGCTTCAGCAGTACCTTGGCCAGCTTCACGTCCAGTCCGCTCTTGGTAGCTGCAATGGCCAGGATGAATCCGCCAATGAACAGCATGATGATGGGGTTGGCAAAGCATGCCATGATAGCTTTGTGTGAGATGACTGTGCCCAGTTCCTCTACGGGTTTGTCTATGAGTAGGCATAGGGCGCTGTCCGAGCAGGTAAAGAGCAGGATAACGATGATAGCTACTGAGGTTGTCCAGGAGGGGATAGCCTCTGTAATCCACATCATGGTGGCAAAGCAGAATAGGGCAATGACACGCTGCTCGATGATTGTCAGCCCCTCTATACCGAATGCATCTGTGGGGAGTGCCCATATAACAATTCCGATGATGATTGCCAGAAGCAGTTTGGCAGCTTTGCAGATGAGGCAGTCGTTCCGTAATTCTTTCTTTCGGCGATGATAGGCCTCAACTAGGTTATTACCAGTAAAGATTTTAAACATATCTGTTAATTTTTAATACATAATTATACACTACACTGAATCTACACTCACTCATGATGTCTCACGGAGGTTAGTTCAGGTGTGTTCTGTGACCTTTGTAGGTTTCACATCCCATGTAAGGGCTGAGTTAGATTAGCGCAGTGCCCGTAATCCCGCAGGCAGGCGTTTTTCTTGCAAGAGGCAGGTCTTCTGACTTTATCCTTGTGGCGGTGCGGTCTTCCCAGAGTTTTTATGTTTCAACCTTGTTCCCTGTCAGGGTTCCCGGTTGGCTCCAGTGACACTGTTGACCGTCTTTTTCAGAAAGGACTTACAGCATCGGGTAATGTCGCAGAATCTCACTGCGTTCCCGTCTTAGCTCCTTGTTTCTTGTGATTTAAGGCATAGGAGAACCAATTGCGGGTGCAAAATTACAAAAAAAAGCGAACATAGAAGAATTAAGAGCGAATAATTTGCTACCGCTATCAAAAAAAGAGACCCAACAGATGTTGAGTCCCCTTCTTGCAGCTTTTAGTTTAGTGTCTGAGGAGTATTTAATGCGCGCCATAGACTTCTATGTCGCCTATTCTTACAATGCCGTCATTACCTCCGTTGGTGACGTTTACTCGTACATAACGTGCTTCAACTGGTGTAATTTTGATGTCGTTTACTGGGTCGGTGTTAGCCACATGCGTTCCTACCGTTGTCCATGTCTCGCCGTCCAGACTTGTTTCTACTGTGTAGTTGCGTGTGTTCAGTTCAGGTTCCAGACCGCCAGCCTCGGCATGTCGTACCACGTAACGGCTAATCTGGAAGGTCTCCTTGAAGTCCATCTGTATCCATGCTGCATCGGTGGCAGTTTGTGATACCCACATATACCCGTCAGAGGGTGTTCCGTTGGCAGCATACTTTGCGTATGTCTTGGTAGGAGAGGAGGTTATTTCCATATCCTGCAGGATGGTGATGTTGAAGGGCAGGTGTTTTGCTTCATTGTAGTAGCTGAACCAGTGGTCGGCACGGACTATATTGACATTGCCTGGCGAGAGGGCGTCTAGCCTGCCCTTCAGGGCGATGAGTTGGTCGGGCTTCAGGTTCCATACATCAGCCTGTCCTGTTACAAACATGGGGGCAGTGCCTTTGAAGTTCTTGATGTCACGGTTGAAGAAGTCTGTTATACCGTCTATGTCTCCACGATAGCAGGGGTATTGTGGTGCGATGGGCAGCCATCCCGATACTACAGCATATTGCAGTCTGCCACTCTGCCTCTCATAATCGTTGATGGTCAGTCCGTACAGGTAGGGGCAGTTGTCGGCAAAGTCTTTGCGTTGGGCCGTACTAATATTGTCCCAGATAGTGATAACTCGCAGTCCTGCCTTCTCTATGTAGCGTTGCGTCAGTTTGGTGTAAGGAGCAAATAACGGACCAGATGATAAGTAGTACGTACCGCTACCTTCGCCTAACCCATTGAATGGCATGGAATAGCCCATGCCGGAGGGGCCGCTGACGAAGCAGTCGTTGGTTGATGCCTTGCGGTAGTAGTAGTTCAGCATCATGGGTGCAATGTCGGCTAGGGCCGGACTGATGGTCCAGTTCATGGGCATCTTGCCTCTGCCGCTCTGCTCAAAGATCTTGGCCATGGCATGCTGGCAGTATTGGATATTGTCGCCGTCGCTGATATAGACGGTTGCATAGACCTTGTTCTCCAGCTTAGGGCGCTTGGGAACGGGGCTTATCTTCACGGGTTTGTTGACAGCCGTATAGACAGTAGTGTTCTCGAAGAAATCGCCGGGGACGCTCGATAGTCCGTATTTTGTTGCCTCGCCTACGCCCGAGCGCTCCTCGGGATACCATCCCATAACGAAGTCCCTGCCGGGTGTCATATCCTTGAGCATCTTGTCCAGGACAGCCTTTTCCCCTGCATTTCTGGGGTCCAGCCATACGCAGGCCGATCCGCAGGCAGCTCCAATGTCATGCACATAGGGGATGTTGGGACGCTCGCTGATAAGAAGTCTGTGGTTACAACGGCTCCAGTAGTTGTTGTATAAGTAGTTGTAAATGGTCTGTGCTGTGTTCATTGTCAGTCCTGTCAGGTCTTCCACTACAGGGAAGTCAAGGCTGTTAGCAATCAATTTGTCCCTGACTTCGGGCGTAACGGGCAGTAGACGGTCCAGTCCGGCTATGGTGATGGCAAGGTTGGCATAATGTTCACTCTTCTCATTGCTGTAAAGTACCAGACCCTTGATTTCGTCTTTGTATAGCCTTACCAGAGAATAGGGTGTTCCGTTGACGGAAGTATACTTCAGGCTGTGAGCCTGAGGCCATAGGGTCTGGGCCTCTTCGTTGTGGTTATACAGGATGATGCGTGGACGGGTACGGTTAACAATACCCTGCAGTGTGCAGAACATCACGCGTTCCGCATTGCTTAGCCCTGCAGCGCTCATGTCCAATGACCTCAGTGTGGGGGCAGGGGTAAGGAAGCATGGTAGCAGGCGGTCTTCGGGCCAGCACAGCTCGTTGGCTTCCAGAACACGGTAGCCGGAACTGTTCAGGTTGTATGTTGTGTCTGCAAAAGTGATGTCTCCCACCTCTTGCATTTCTGTTCGGAAGGCAGCACCGTTCACCAGCCTTGTAATCATTGTAGAGGGTTGCGGTGTCTGTCCGTCTTCGTCCAGGCCCAGAAAGTTTATCTGCTTCAGGTCAGCCACGCGTGTCTTGGCGACTGTTCCGTCCGTCTTCTGGACTTTCATCACCATCTCCTGGGCAGGCATGGGTAGGGTAGAAAAGAGTATAAGGGTTGTTATGATAAGGTTCCTTTTCATTATTTTAATATGGTTAATTGTCTTTAATTAGGTGTCGTTACTTCCGAATGACGTGGCAAAGCTACAAATAAAAACTGATAATCATCGCCTTTTGACTGAATAATTTCATTTATGGTATAATTGTTACACCAAAAAGCCGTAACTTTGCGCCCACATTTCGTATGACAAATAACAGTATTTTCCAACGCCCCTTATGGGCCGCATTCTTTGCGTTTATTGCTGCATTCCTGTGGGGATGGGCATATCCGTTTATCAAGCTTGGGTTTGCCGAGTTCCTGATTACCACAGAGATGACGGGCAGTAAGATGCTCTTTGCTGGCATCCGCTTCTTCATTTCAGGGTTCATTATTCTCTCTATTGCCCGACTTTCTCATCGTTCCTTCGGGCTTAAGAATGAATTTAAATCTAAGGTTTTACAGAGCATCTTTTTTCTTTTGGTTTTCACGCTGTTGAATACAACGCTTCACTACGCATGCTTCTACATCGGACTCTCGCATAGTCAGGGCAGCAGAGCTGCTATCCTGAACTCTCTGAGTGTCTTTGTCTTGGTAATTCTTGCCTGCCTGTTCTTTAAGTCCGACAAACTGACGTTCAGAAAACTTCTGGGTTGTACCGTCGGCTTTGCTGGTATCCTTACATTAAATCTCGGTGGCGCTGAGAGTGGCTCCTTTACCTTGCTTGGCGATGGCATGATTATTCTCAATGCCCTGTGCGGAGCCAGTGCAGGACTCATGACCAGAGGATTGGGACAGCGTGTAGATGTATTTGTAGGTACGGGATACAGCCTTGGCATAGGTGGAGCCCTGCTGATTATACCGGGTCTTCTAATGGGTGGAACCCTGCCCAACATTACCCTCTTGGGCCTCTTCTATCTGCTCATGCTCATAGGCATCTCCACCATAGGCTTTACGCTCTACAACAAGTTGCTGACGTGCAATCCCGTGGGCAAGATAGCCATTTGGAACTCTCTCATCCCCGTTGTGGGTGCCGTCACCTCCTGCCTGTGCCTGCACGAATCTTTCGTATGGAATTATGCCGTTGCAGCCTGTCTGACAACAGGGGGAATCTATGTTATCAACAAGATGAAGAATTAAGAGATATGAAAGTTAAAATACAGACTATGTTGGGCGACATTGTTGTTCGCCTGTATGATGAGACACCAATTCACCGCGATAACTTTGTTAAGCTGGTGAAAGAGGGCTATTATGATGGGACGTTGTTCCACCGAGTGATTAAAGACTTTATGATTCAGGGCGGTGATCCTGACTCCAAAGGGGCTCCTGCCGGTAAGATGTTGGGTGTGGGCGGTCCTGACTACACGCTGGAGGCTGAGATAAAGGACGGCCTGTTCCACAAGCGTGGTGCCCTGGCTGCTGCCCGTCAGGGCGATGAGGTGAACCCCGAACGCCGTAGCAGCGGTTCGCAGTTCTATATTGTATGGGGGCAGGTGTACAACGAGGGGCAACTACGTCAGTTCTCCAAGCAACTGGTGATGCAGAAGGTGCAGGCTGCTTTCCAGCAGTTGGCCGCACAGCATCGCGACGAGATCATGCAGATGCGACGTGAGCGTAACCGTTCGGGATTGCAGGAGCTACAAGACAAGCTGGTTTCAGAGGCAGAGGCTAAGGTAACAGGCGAGGGGCTGACAGAAGAGCAGCGCAACGTCTATTCCAACATTGGCGGTACGCCACACCTTGACGGACAATACACTGTCTTTGGCGAGGTAGAGGAAGGCCTTGATGTGGTAGAGATGATTCAAAACACTGCTACTGGACGTGCTGACCGACCCGTTGACGACATAGAAATGAAGATTGTGTTAATTGATTAGCGTTCCTCTTTAGGGGTAGTGGTTATGGGGGCAGTTTTATGTCTACATTTACGTTGTTTAAAGTCCTGGAATACCTGATACATCAAGGGTGAGCTCACCCAGTTGCATCATGGCGTTGATGAGACTGACCCTCTGGTAGTGGGGGATGTCGGTGGCCAGGATGCGGCGGGGCCTGATGAGACCTTGGTCCAGCAGGTACTGGCGCATGGTGCCTGGCAGGAGAGGGGTATCTGGGGTGAACCACTCGTGGCCGTCAAAGAAGCAGAGGTTGGTATAGGAGGTGTCTGTGACGCATCCGTCCTTGATGATGATGACTTCGTCTGCATGAGGGGCTTTATCTCGTTGACGCGTGAGCGGGGTGCGGTCGGTACTCTTCCAGGCGTAATTGATATCGTTGTCCTCTACCAAGGCTATGTTCTGAATGGTGCGTAGTGCATAAGGGGCGAAGGTGCGTTCCGTAATGCCCTCTGCACTATATACCACGCGGGCTTTCTGCAGGCCTGACTCCTGGGGAATCTGGGGTAGCAGGTCGGCCTCGGTAACAGACGTCAGATGGGGGAAGAACTGGCGGATGGTACGGTTCATCCTGTCTATATGGTAGCGGAGGTTGCGGGCTTTGCCGTCCTGGATGCAAATGGTCTCAACAAACTGGCACATAAATCTTTTCTATTACTTCATTATACTCACTTTCCTCGTCGCTCATGGCCGTTATGCCGCCTCCTGCCTTGTAATAGAGGTGGCCGTCTTCCTGATCCACGAAACGTATCATTACGGCACTATCTATATTGCCATCCTGCCAGATGCCCATGCAGCCGGTATAGTAGCCGCGGTCATAGGGTTCGGCACCATGTATGATGGACATGGTCTTGGGCTTAGGGGCTCCTGTGATGGAGCCGGCAGGTAGGAGTTGCATAATCAACTGCCCAGGATGCTCCAGAAAGAAAGGACGTACGTGACCGTTTATCTGGGTGCTGGTTTGCAGGATGGAGCCCCTATGGGTGGTAATCTCCTCGACATACCTATAGCGTTCTACCGTAACGTGGTCCGCCACCATGCTGAGGTCGTTGCGTATCAGGTCTACAATGGTGGCATGTTCGGCAACCTCCTTGGGGTTGCGCAATAGCTGCTCCCTAGCCAAAGGTAGGGTGGCATCTATGGTTCCCTTCATGGGATAGGAGCTGATGATGCCGTTCTGTAGGCGGACGAATATCTCGGGCGAGAAGCATACCAGCTTGCCACGAATCCAAAGGCGATAACGGGCCTTGGTACGCAGGAAGATATCACGCAAGGAGAGGTTGGTAGTGAGGGGCACCCGACAGGTGAGGTTGACAAGGTAGCTGTTGCCAGCCCTCTCGGCATCCTGCACCATGGTAAAGCTACGATGGTACGACTGGCGCGAGGGTTGGGTGAACTGCCATTCTATCTCTGACTCCGTGGCTGACAACGTGGGCGGGATATTGGTAATGCCGCTGAAG
>JAEEGJ010018436.1_pt1 | contig 15583 bp, 12 predicted proteins | sample 8958761 | NCBI WGS metagenome assembly JAEEGJ01 (sample SAMN16246546, study PRJNA631951) | gut metagenome | biome: gut microbiome; feature: rumen; material: RS-attached | host: Bos | place: Iran: Karaj | collected 2018-10
CGACGAGATGTTTCGCGTCAACGACCGTCACGGGCGCGAGTTCTGCCTCGGGCCGACTCATGAGGAGATGGTTACCTCCATCGTGCGGGACGAGGTGCGTTCCTACAAGCAGCTTCCGCTGATGCTTTATCAGATTCAAAATAAATATCGCGACGAGATCCGGCCGCGTTTCGGACTTATGCGGGGGCGTGAGTTCATCATGAAGGATCTCTATTCCTTCGACAAGGATGAGGAAGGAATGCGCGTTTCCTATAAAAAGATGTACGACGCTTACACGAACGTTTTCACGCGCTGCGGATTGACATTCCGTCCTGTCGAGGCGGACAACGGCGCCATCGGCGGCGGCGGCTCTCATGAGTTTACCGTGTTGGCCGACGCGGGGGAATCGAGCATCGCGTATTGCGAGAAATGCGACTATGCGGCCAGCGACGAAAAAGCGGAGTTGAAAATCATCCGCTCAGCGCAGGAAGAAGCGTTGCCTCTCGAAAAGGTCGCGACGCCGGGAACGAAGACCATCGCTCTTGTGGCTGATTACTTGAAAGTTTCCGTCGAAAAGACGATCAAGGCCGTCGCCTATCAGACGGAAAAGGACGGGGTCGTGCTGGCTTTCGTACGCGGAGACCATGAGGTCAACGAGGTTAAAGTGCTGAACGCCGTCGGCGCAATCGCGCTCCGTATGGCGGATGAGGCGGCAATTCGCGCCGTGGGCGGCGAGCCGGGCTTCATGAGCCCCATCGGCGTCAAGAAGGGAACGAAGGTTGTCGTCGACGCAACGGTCATGGAAATGGTAAACGCCGTCGCGGGGGCTAATGAGCCGGACGCGCATTATAAAAATGTGACGCCGAAGCGCGACTTTAATGCGGCGGAGCCGATTGTCACCGACATTCGTTTGGTACAGGAAGGAGATCCGTGTCCGCGCTGCGGCGCGCCGCTGAAAATGACGCGGGGCATCGAGGCGGGGCAGGTCTTCATGCTCGGCACGAAATACAGCGAAGCGCTTCATGCAACGTTCCTTGACGAGAGCGGAAAAGAAAAGCCGCTTGTCATGGGATGCTACGGAATCGGCGTCGGCCGGACGATGGCGGCGGCTATCGAGCAGAACAACGATAAAGACGGCATTATCTGGCCGCGCACGATTGCGCCGTTTGAGGTCGTGGTCGTGCCGGTCAATGCAAAGGTGCCGGAGCAGCTGGAACTGGCGGAAAAGATTTACGGCGAACTGAAGGCGGCGGGAATCGACGCGCTGTTGGACGACAGGAAGGAGCGTGCGGGCGTCAAGTTCAAGGACTGCGACCTGATTGGTTATCCGCTTCGCATCACCGTCGGGCCGAAGGCAGTGGAGGAAGGGAAAATCGAGCTGCGCGTGAGAAGAACCGGCGAGACGGTCGACGAGACGAGGGAAACGTATCTCGTGAAAGCACAGGAACTTTTGAAAACGCTGTAAACGGCGTGAATGAAAATTTTGGCAAGCAAAAGCCTTTCGGGGAATGGTATGTTTTCCGGAAGGCTTTTCGTTTACGCATTTTAAACAAATTGGTTCATATGCTTTTTTCTTTTCAGAGGGGAAAATGGTATCTCCCGTTTGCGTTGTTCTTTTCCGTTGCGTTTCCTCCCTGTTTGCGCTATAATTAAAAACAGAAGTTTTCCGATAAATTAGAATTCCCGAATGGGGCAAAATTTATTTTTAGGAGGCTGTATCTATGGCAGTAAAAGTAGCAATCAACGGGTTTGGACGTATCGGTCGTTTGGCGTTCCGCCAGATGTTCTCTGCCGAGGGGTATGAGATTGTCGCGATCAACGACCTCACGAGTCCGAAAATGCTCGCGCATCTTCTGAAGTACGATTCCACGCAGGGCCGCTACGACCATGACGTAAAGGCCGAGGAAGACGGCATTACGGTGGACGGCAAGACGATCAAGATCTTCAAGGAAGCGGATGCCGCCAATCTGCCATGGGGCAAGTTGAATGTGGACGTCGTGCTGGAGTGCACGGGCTTCTATACCTCGAAAGATAAAGCTTCCGCGCATATCAAGGCGGGCGCGAAGAAGGTCGTCATCTCCGCTCCGGCGGGCAACGATTTGCCGACCATCGTTTACAACGTCAACCATAAGACTTTGAAGCCGACGGACGACGTGATTTCTGCGGCTTCCTGCACGACGAACTGCCTTGCGCCGATGACGGCGGCTCTCCACAAGCTCGCCCCGATTCAGAGCGGCATCATGCAGACGATTCACGCCTATACCGGCGATCAGATGACGCTGGACGGTCCGCAGAGGAAGGGTGACCTTCGCCGTTCCCGCGCCGCCGCTATCAATATCGTGCCGAATTCCACGGGCGCGGCGAAGGCCATCGGTCTCGTCATTCCTGAGTTGAAAGGCAAGCTTATCGGTGCGGCGCAGCGCGTTCCGACTCCGACGGGTTCCACGACGATTCTGATTGCCGTCGTCAAAGGCAAGGTCACGGTGGACGAGGTCAACGCGGCGATGAAGGCGGCATCCAACGAGTCCTTCGGCTACAATACGGACGAGATTGTTTCCAGCGATATCGTCGGCATGACTTACGGTTCGCTGTTCGACGCGACCCAGACGATGGTCAATCCTATTAACGACGATCTGACGCAGGTGCAGGTTGTTTCGTGGTATGATAACGAGAACAGCTACACGAGCCAGATGGTTCGCACAATCAAGTATCTGGAGACGCTGGTGCAGAAATAAGAATATCGTATAATTTCGGGTAAGATAGCGAGGCCCGGCCATTTTACGGGTCGGGCCTCGTTTTTATTTGGGAAAGGAGCATGGCACATGGCAAAAATCTATGACGACGATGAGGAAATCAGCTTCGGCGGCAAGGATTATGACGGAGAAGACGACGGCTTGTACGACGACGACATTCCCGAAAGTCCGGGCGTGAGCATCCACGTCAACCTTAATATCAATATCAGTTCCGTCGAGGAATTGGAAAAGGTAGAACCGATTATCGACCGTCTCGCCGATAAGTACGGCTATACTTGGGAATAATGGGAGGAAGGGCAATGGCGAAGAAAACACTGGAAGATATTGACGTAAAGGGCAAAAAGGTATTCGTGCGTGCGGATTTCAACGTACCTTTGGACGAGAACCAGAACATCACGAACGACAAGCGCATCCGTGCGACGCTGCCGACCATCGAATATTTGCTGAAGCAGGGCGCGGCGGTCATTCTTGCGAGCCATCTCGGACGCCCGAAAGGGAAGATCGTTCCGGAAATGTCCACGAAGCCGGTAGCGGCTCGTCTCTCGGAGCTATTGGGCAAGCCTGTGGCTTTCGCGACGGACTGCGTCGGCGCGCCTGCGACGGAGGCGGCGGCGAAACTCCAGCCGGGCGAAGTGCTTTTGCTGGAAAATCTGCGATTCCATCCGGAGGAGGAAAAGAACGATCCAGGTTTTGCGAAACAGCTTGCCGACTTGGCGGACGTCGTCGTGGACGACGCCTTCGGCTGCGCGCATCGCGGCCATGCCTCGAATGAAGGCATTACGAAATATAAGGAAACGGTGGCGGGCTATCTGATCGGCAAGGAACTGGACTTCATCGGAAAAGCCCTTGAAGCGCCGGAGCGTCCGTTTGTGGCGATTCTCGGCGGCGCGAAGGTTTCGGACAAGATTGCCGTCATTGACAACATGATCGAGAAAGTCAACACCATCATTATCGGCGGCGGTATGGCGAATACGTTCCTCGCCGCGCAGGGACTGAACGTCGGCAAGTCGTTGACGGAGCCGGACAAGTATGAGCTTGCAAGAAAGCTTGCCGCGAAGGCGCACGCGAACAATGTTAAGCTCGTGTTGCCGGTAGATGTGGAAGTCGCCGACGATTTCAAGGCGGACGCGAACCACAAGACGGTGAAGGTGGACCGCATCGAGGACGGCTGGCAGGCGCTCGACAGCGGCCCGGAGACGGCGAAGCTCTATGCCGAGGCGCTGAAGGGAGCGAAGACCATCGTTTGGAACGGCCCGATGGGTGTCTTCGAGTTCGACGCTTTTGCGAAGGGCACCGAGGCTGTGGCCCATGCGGTGGCAGAGGCGACGGAAGCCGGAGCGGTCAGCATCGTCGGCGGCGGCGATTCTATCGCGGCGCTGAAAAAGACCGGGCTTTCGGACAAGATTTCCCATATTTCTACGGGCGGCGGCGCGACCCTCGAATACCTCGAAGGAAAGACGCTGCCGGGACTGGCTGCGATTGCGGACAAATAACAGGAGGTAAATGGTAATGATTGAGGAAATTATCAAGAAATTTGCTTCCGACGGCGAGACGGAACAGCCGTCTCCTTGGAAGCGTCAGCCCATCATCGCGGGAAACTGGAAGATGAATAAGACGAATACCGAGGCGGAGGCTCTTTTGAAGGAGCTTTTGCCGTTGGTGGAAGATGTGAAGGACAGGGCCGTCGTGGTCTGTCCGCCGGCGACGGCCTTGACACTGGCGGTTAAGAAGGTCGGACCATCCGCAAATATCGGCGTGGGCGCCCAGAATGTGCATTGGGAGGAAAGCGGCGCGTATACCGGCGAGTTGGCCGCCGCCATGCTGAAGGACATTGGCGTCACATACGTCATCGTTGGACACTCCGAGAGGCGCGAATATTTCGGCGACACGGACGAGACCGTCAACAAGCGCGCGAAGGCGGCGGTTTCTGCCGGAATCATTCCGATCATCTGCGTAGGGGAATCGTTGGAGACGCGTGAAGCGAACGCCTACAAAGAGTTTGTCTCGACGCAGGTCAAGAAAGCCTTCGACGGTATGGGGGCGCTTTCCGCCGCGAAATGCGTCGTCGCCTACGAGCCGATTTGGGCCATCGGTACCGGCAAGACGGCAACGTTCGAGCAGGCACAGGAGGTTTGCGAGATGATCCGCGCGACGCTGGCGGGGCTTTACGACGCGGAGGTGGCCGACGCAATCCGTATTCTCTATGGCGGCAGCGTTAAGCCGGATACCATCGACGGCCTGATGGAGAAACCGGACGTGGACGGCGCGCTGGTCGGCGGCGCTTCTCTCAAGGCGCAGGATTTCAGCAGGATTGTCAAATTCGGCCAGAAAAAGCCGGAAAAAGCAAAGGTGGAAAAGGCCGAGAAAAAGGAAATCAGCAAGACTGACTGAATATAAGACGAATATCGGAGAAACGAAGGAGCGGAGAGGTGAAAATGGGCTCTGCTCTTTCGTTTCTTTATCGGAGGAAATATTTTATGGCAAAACTCAAAAACGCGCCTGTGATGCTCGTTATCATGGACGGGTGGGGCAACGGCGACGTGAACGCGAAGGACAACGCGGTCGCCGTCGGCAAGACGCCGAACATCGACGGGCTGATGAAGTCCTGTCCGGTGACGGAGCTTCTCTGTTCGGGCGAGGCCGTTGGGCTGCCCGACGGACAGATGGGAAATTCCGAGGTCGGCCATACGAATATCGGCGCGGGACGTGTCGTTTATCAGGAGCTCACGCGCATCACACGCGCGATTCGCGACGGTTCGTTCTTTAAGAATGAGGCGCTTTGCGGCGTCATGCAGACGGTGAAAAAAAGCGGCGGCGCGCTGCATCTTTTCGGGCTTGTTTCTCCCGGCGGCGTTCACAGTCACACCGATCATCTGTACGCGCTGGTCGAGATGGCGAAACGAGAGGGACTTTCCAAGGTTTGGATTCACGCGTTCCTTGACGGGCGCGATGTGGCCCCGAAGAGCGCGGATGGTTATTTGGCCGATCTGGAGAAAAAACTCGCGGAGATTGGCGTCGGAAAAATTGCGACGATTTCGGGACGTTTTTACGCGATGGACCGCGACAAACGTTGGGAACGCGTGACGAAGGCATACGAGGCTATCGCCCATGCAGACGGCGTCAAGGAAAAGGATTCAGCTTCGGCCATCGCCGCTTCCTATGCGCAGGACGTCACCGACGAATTTGTGATTCCGGCGGTTTTGGACGGTTACGACGGCATGAAGAAAGAGGACGGCGTGATTTTCTTCAATTTCCGCCCCGACCGGGCACGGGAAATGACGCACGCTTTTACCGACGAGACCTTCGACAGTTTCAAACGCGACGAGGCTCTTCGCCCGCCTTACGTCACAATGACCCAATACGAAGCAGGGCTGAACGTCAAAATCGCTTATCCGCCGGAAGCCTTGACCAAGACGCTGGGAGAGGTCATCGAGGAAGCAGGATTGACGCAGCTTCGCATTGCCGAGACGGAAAAATACGCGCACGTCACGTTCTTTTTCAACGGCGGTCTCGAAAAGCCTTACGACCATGAAGACCGTATTCTCGTCCCGTCGCCGAAGGTCGCGACCTACGACTTGCAGCCGGAAATGAGCGCGATCGAGGTTACGGACAAGGTCGTCGAGGCCATCGGCTCCGGGAAATACGATTTTATCATCTTGAATTTCGCCAACGGAGATATGGTCGGCCATACGGGCGTAATGGACGCGGCGGTCAAAGCCGTCGAGACGGTGGACGCATGCGTCGGGCGTGTTGTGGACGCAATAAAAAAAGCGAACGGCGTGCTCTGCATTACCGCAGACCACGGCAACTGCGAGCAAATGCTCGACAAAGAGACGGGCGCGCCTTTCACTCAACATACGACGAATCCGGTGCCGTTCATCCTTGTGAACGCGCGGCGGCAGCACAAACTTCGCAGAGGCAAGCTCTGCGACATTGCGCCGACGCTGCTGCAGCTCGCGGGACTCGCCGCGCCGAAGGAAATGACCGGCGAATCGCTGATTGATGGAGAATAGGAGGCAACTTTTCATGAAAAAATGGCAAAAAATACTTATCGTCCCATTGTTGGCGGGCGCTGCGTTTTTGGGCGCGCAGGCGCAGACTGCGCAGGCCAGCTCCTTCGCGTTGCTCAAGTATCAGGCGAATCTGACTGCGCAGATCAGCAAGACCGAGGCGTGGAAGGAGTCCTTCACTACGCCGGACGGCAAGATTACCGTTCAGATTCGCAGTATTTTAGCGGCGAACGACGCGGGCCGCTATCATGTGATTATGTGGCGCGACGATGCGCGTGTCTATGAGGAATACTTGCCGGAGGTGACTTACGGCTATTGGTTCCGTGCCGTGCGCGACGAAGAGAACGACAAAACCTTTTTCGTCATTGCCAGCCGCGCACAGGCGAAGCTGTACGGGTATGACGCCGCGGCAGGAAAAATGCAGGTTTACGTCGACAGCAGGAATTTTCATTCCGGGGTGCCCTCCGGCGAAGCGAACATCACGCCGCTGAACGGAGGAGCGTTGGTGCTGTCCTTTGAGAATTTCGACAACGTCGAGCCGCATTCTCATCGCTATGATTTGGAATGGGATGCGGAAGCGAAATGGATGACTTATACCGACCTTGGTACGGGATATCCGCCGGTCATGAAAGAAATGCAATATTGACGGGTATGAAGAAAGGAGCGGGACGAGAAGCCCGCTCCTTTTTCTGCGCTTTTTTTCTCCGCCGTACTCTGTTATAATATAAAAATACGAGTTATTGCGCGAATGAAGGGAGGCGACGGCATGGAGAATCATTTTGCGCACTTGCATGTGCATACGGAGTATAGTCTGCTGGATGGCGCAAGTCGCGTCGGCGAATTGGTCGACGAAGTGAAAAAACTCGGCATGAACGCCGTCGCCATCACTGACCACGGGCAGATGTACGGCGTCATGGAGTTTTACAAGGCGGCGAAAAAGGCGGGCATCAAGCCGATCATCGGCTGCGAAGTATATCTTGCTCCTGCGTCGCGCAAGGATATGTTCGAGGTCGGCGGCGTCCGTTATTATCATTTGATTTTGCTGGCAGAGAACGATACGGGGTATCGGAATCTCGTGAAGCTCGTTTCCCTTGCGAATATTGAGGGAACTTACTATAAGCCGCGCGTGGATAAGGAGCTTTTGCGCCTCTACCATGAGGGCATTATCTGCCTGTCCGCCTGCATCGCGGGCGAGATACCGCGCGCTCTGATTCAGGATCAGCCGGACAGGGCGGACGAGCTGGTTGCCGAATATATCGATATTTTCGGAAAGGACAACTTCTTCATCGAGCTGCAAAAGCACGGCATACCAGAAGAGGAGAAGGCGACGGAGGGACTCGTTCGCCTCGCGCGGAAATACGGCGTCGGACTTGTCGTGACGAACGACTCCCATTATACCCATAAAGAGGATGCGGATTTTCACGACGTACTGCTCTGCATTCAGACGGGAAAGACGTTGGAAGATCCCGGGCGTATGCGCTTCCAGAACGACGAATTCTATGTGAAGTCGCCGGAGGAGATGGCTGAGCTTTTTCCCGAATATCCGGATGCGATGGAAAACACGGCAAAGATTGCCGAGCGGTGTAATGTGGAATTTTCCTTCGGCGGGCATATCCTGCCGCGATTCCCGTTGCCGGAAGGGCTGACGGACGAAGCGTATCTTCGCCAACTTTGCGAAGAGAAAGTTGACGGACGGTATGAGCCCGTTACGCCGGAAATTCGGGAACGCATGGAATATGAGCTGGGCGTTATCCATCAGATGGGGTTCGACAGCTATTTCCTGATCGTTTGGGATTTCATCAATTATGCGCGGGAACATGGCATTGCCGTAGGACCTGGCCGGGGCTCGGCAGCGGGGAGCATTGTAGCGTATATCCTCGGCATCACGGATATTGACCCTTTGAAATACGCGTTGCTTTTTGAGCGGTTTTTGAATCCCGAGCGCGTGACGATGCCGGATATTGACGTGGATTTCTGTTATATCCGCCGCAAAGAGGTCATTGATTATGTGAAGCGTCGGTATGGCGACGACCATGTGGCGCAGATCATCACGTTCGGTACGATGGCGGCTCGCGGGGCGGTGCGCGACGTCGGCCGCGTTTTAGGCCTCTCTTATGCCGACACCGACAAGGTGGCGAAATTGATTCCCACGGAGCTTGGCATCACGCTGGACAAGGCGTTGAAGGATTCGGCGGATTTCCGGAAACTGTACGAGGCGGATTCGGGCGTGCGGCGCATGATTGATTTTGCGCGAAAAATCGAAGGCTTGCCTCGCCAGTCTTCTACGCATGCGGCGGGCGTCGTGATTGCCCGCGATCCCCTGACGAACTATATGCCGGTGCAGATGTCCGAAGGGACGCTGGTGACGGCCTTTGATAAAGACCTCGTCGAAGAACTGGGCCTTTTGAAGATGGATTTTCTCGGCCTTCGGACGCTTACGGTCATCGCCGATACGATCAAAAATATCGAAGAGGCTCGCGGCGAAAAAATAGACGTCCACGATATTCCCGCCGTGGACGAAGCGACGGCGCGGATGCTTTGCGAGGGAAAGACCGGCGCCGTATTCCAAATGGAATCGGCGGGTATGACGCAGCTCGTCAAGGACTTGGCGCCTAAATGCTTTGAAGACCTGATTCCCACGGTGGCGTTGTATCGGCCCGGTCCTTTGGGCAGCGGCATGGTGCAGGATTTTATCGACGGCCGCAAGGGGAAAAAGAAGGTTTCCTATCTGCATCCGCTTTTGGAACCGATCCTGAAAGAGACCTTCGGCGTCGTGCTCTACCAGGAGCAGGTCATGCAGATTGTGCAGGTGCTGGCGGGCTTTTCTCTCGGCGAGGCGGATATCCTGCGTCGCGCCATGGGGCATAAGCAGCCGGAGCTTCTGATGCAGAAAAAGGAAGCTTTCCTTGCCGGTACGCGAAAGAACGGAATCAACGACGAATTGGCCGGCAGGATTTTCGAGTTGCTGACGCATTTTGCGAACTACGGCTTCAACAAGTCGCACAGCGCCGCATACGCGCTTGTCGCGTGGCAGACTGCGTATTTGAAGGTTCATTATCCGGCGGAATTCATGGCGGCCATGCTGACCAGCATTATGGACGTCAACGACAAGGTGAGCGTTTATATCGAACTGGCGCGGCGTATGGGAATTTCCGTGCTGCCGCCGGACGTCAACGCCAGCGCGGCGTCTTTCAGCGTGGACGGAAATGCGATCCGGTTCGGGCTTGCTGCGGTCCGCAATGTAGGGGAGCAGGCCATCGGAGAGATGGAAAAGATTCGGGCGAAGGGCGGTCCATTTCTTTCATTGTATGATTTTTGCCGACGCGTCGGCACGAAGCAGGTCAACAAGCGGACATTGGAAAGTCTGATTAAGTGCGGCGCCTTTGATTTCCTCGGCGCTAAGCGCGCGCAGCTTTTGGAGGTTGTCGCGCAGACGCTGGAAAAAGCATCGCAGGCGCAGAAGGAAGCGGACAGCGGGCAGATGGGGCTGTTTGGCGAAGAGGAATTGGGCGACGCGGAAATATTGCTCCCTGATATCCCGGAGGCGGAACTTTCCCAGATATTGGCGTGGGAAAAGGAGAACACGGGCTTTTACATCACCGGGCACCCTTTGGACGTTTATAAGGATTTGATGGAAAAGTTGGCGCCGATTTCAAGGATTCTCGACGGCGAAGCGAAAGACAGGCAGCTCGTTCGGGTTGCGGGGTTGGCGGCGAAGGTGAAAAGGTCTTCGACGAAAAAAGGCGATACGATGGCGTATCTGACCATCGAAGATTACACAAGGGATATTGAGACGGTGGTTTTCCCCCGCCAGTTCTACGATGCGGCGGATATCCTAACGGAAGACCGCCCTCTCGTGGTGCAGGGACGCGTGGATATATCGGACAAAGGCGTCAAGATTATCGCGGATAAGATTTGGCCGATGGAGAGCTATAAGACGGAATACTTTATCGTGACAAAAAGCGCTCTGGCGACGGCGGAAAATCAGGAACGCCTGCGGGCGGCGGCAAAGGCGCATCACGGCGACCATGCGGTGCATCTCTATTTGACGGATAGGCGGAAAAACACAGATTTGGGGCCGGAATTTTGGATGGACGGCTCTCCGGAGGCGGCTGCCGCAGTGGAGGAAATATTCGGAGAGGGATCAGTACGGGAGCGTTAGCGCGGGATTCTGGAGACGACGGGATTCGGCAAGGAGGAATTAAGGATGTGGAAGGCGATTCATATCGCCGCGAGCCGGGAGCAGGCTGACAAGTTATGCGGCGCCTTGACTGGCGAAGGGTTTCTCGCGCGGGTGAAATCCGTGACCTGCGGTGAGGACGCGGCGTTTGAAATACAGGTTCCGGAAGCGGAATCGGAGGATGCACAGGCGGTTATATGCGATATGGGCATAGGGCTTTGAGAAGAAAAATTGCGGTTTTATGTTTCGCGTTGCTGTTGCTTGCAGACGTCGTTCCATCTTTTGCCGAGCGGGAAACAGAGGATGAAGCGGCAATCCATGCGGAGGAAGAGTTTTTCCGCGCGGAGAGCGGAGGCCCTCTCGCCGACGAGCGGCAAAAGGAACCGGCGAAGGGCGGCGAACCGGAAGTTCCGCCCGTATTTATTCCGCCCGACGACGTTCTGCCAAAGGTGACGGCGCGGTCGGCGGTGGTCATGGACGCTTTGACCGGGGAAGTGCTGTACCAGCGGGGAATGAACGAGCGACGCTATCCGGCCAGCACCACGAAAATCATGACTTTGATTACGGCGCTGGAAACGAAAGGAATAGGATTTGACGATGCGGTGACCGTCAGCTCGGCTGCAGCTGATATGGAAGGTTCAACCATGTGGCTGGAGCAGGGACAGCGTTTTCGATTAGAGGATTTACTGTATGGCATGATGCTCGTATCGGGAAATGATGCCGCCGTTGCCGTGGCGGAGCACATCGCCGGCAACGTTTCCGATTTTGCCAAGCGTATGACGGAAAAAGCCCGCGCTATAGGTGCGGAACACACACAATTTACCAATTCCTGCGGGCTACATGATCCGGGACACTATACGACGGCGTACGATCTTGCGCTGATAACGGTTTATGGCTATAAAAATTCGGCATTCCGACAAATCGTTTCCACAAAGGAGCGGCGCGTGCCTCTTATGAAGCCGCCGTTCTTTCAAAATCTGGAAAACGAGAACATGCTGCTTTGGATTTATCAGGGGGCAAACGGCGTCAAGACCGGGTACACGGACGCCGCAGGCCGATGCGTTGTGACGGCGGCAGAGCGGGACGGTGTACAACTCGTTTCCGTGGTGCTGGACGGCGTCTATATGTGGAACGACTCGATTGCGATGCTCGATTACGGTTTTCGGAATACCGAAGGGCGGGACTTCGTAAAGCAAGGGGAAAGATTGGCGTCTGTTCCGGTTGCAGGCGGCGAGCAGGCGACGGTGGCATTGACGGCGAAAGAGACGCTGCGGCTGTCCGTACCTCACGGCGACATGTCGGCGTATCGACGGGAGATAAAGGCGCCGCGCTCTGTGGAAGCGCCGGTGCGGCGCGGGGACAAGCTTGGCGAAGCGGTGTATTACTATCGAGGCAAAAAAGTTGCTTCCGTGGCGTTGACGGCGGATAGCGCCGTTGGGCGGGAAAATTCTTTTTTCTCCAATATTTCCCGATTGTGGCACAGAATTGTAACTTGGTTTTCATAATTTAGGAAGAGGTTTTCATGGAAAGGTTGCAGAAAATCATCAGTCGTGCGGGAGCGGCTTCGCGACGCGCGGCGGAACAAATGATTGCAGAAGGCCGCGTGACGGTGGACGGCGTTGTGGCGGAAACAGGCGCGCAGGCAGACGCTTCGCAGACAATCTGCATTGACGGTAAACCGATTCATGGCGCGGAACCTCACGTTTATTTCCTGCTGAACAAGCCGAAAGGATATATTTCGACGGCGAAGGACGACCGAGGGCGGAAAACGGTGCTTGATCTTTTGTTGGAGGTCGAGGCGCGCATATATCCGGTGGGAAGATTGGATAACGGCACCGAGGGATTGCTGCTGCTCACAAACGACGGGGAATTGATGAACGGGCTACTGCACCCGGCCCGAGAGGTATGGAAAACCTATGCGGCGCAAGTGGAGGGCAGTTTCTCCAAGCAGGAACTGCAAACGCTGAAAAACGGCGTCTCCCTGGAGGACGGCTTGACGGCTCCGGCGAAAGTCCGCGTACTTGACTGGGACGACAGGACAGGCAGAACGAAAGTGGAAATATCCATCCATGAAGGGAAAAACAGGCAGGTGCGGCGTATGTGCGAGGCGGTCGGCCACCCTGTGCGCGCGCTGAAACGCACGGAATTTGCCGGACTGAATCTCTCGGGCGTCAAGCGCGGCGAATACCGCACGTTGACGGCGGAGGAAGTCGCGTATTTGTATGAAGTTGCAGGTTTGCCGATTCCCGGCGGGCAAAGAAAGGGCTGAACGATGGGGAAAATCCTGATTGTCGGCGCTGGCCCGGCGGGTATGATGGCGGCGGTAAAGGCGGCGGAGAACGGCGCGGACGTCATTTTGCTGGAAAAAATGGAACGCGTCGGCAAAAAGATGATGATTACGGGAAAAGGGCGCTGCAATATGACGAACGCGGCCCCAATACCGGACATCATTAAAAATATTCCGGGCAACGGTGTATTTCTCAACAGTGCAATTCGATTTTTCGACAACGGGGACGTCATCGAGTTTTTCGAGAATGCAGGCGTTCCTACGGTCACGGAACGTGGCGGACGCGTTTTCCCGGCCAGTTCCCGCGCTGCCGACGCAGTGGACGCGATGCTGCACCAGTTGCATGAGCTTGGCGTCGAAGTCAGGCTGCGAGCGGAAGTGCGCGACCTCTTGGAAAAAGACGGGCAAATTTCGGGCGTGCGGCTTTCTTCGGGAGAAGAGCTTGTCGGGAACGCGGTGATTGTCGCCACGGGCGGCGCGTCTTATCCGCGAACCGGCTCGACGGGCGACGGTTTTCGTATGGCGGCGGCGGTCGGACATACGGTGGAGTCGCCGACTCCGGCGTTGGTGCCGCTGGAGACGGAAGAAGAATGGCCGAAAGAGCTTACGGGGCTTTCGCTGAAAAACGTCCGCGTCCGATTGTTTTCGGAAGACGAGCCGAGGGAAAAGCTCGGCGAGGCGTTCGGGGAAATGATGTTCACGCATTTCGGCGTGACGGGACCAATCGTCTTAACATTGTCGCGAACGGCGGCGATGTATTTGCAGGAGCATGAGACGCTCGACATGGAAATTGACATGAAACCGGCGTTGGACGAGGCGACGCTGGAAAAGCGCGTTCAGCGGGATTTTGAGCAGTATAAAAACAAGCATGTCAAAAACGCGATGACCGATCTCTTACCGGCGCGAATGATTTCTCCTGTGCTCGATCTTGCGTATATCGACGAGGAAAAGCCGGTGCATCAGATAGAACGCGCAGAACGTCTGCGTATTGTGGAAACATTGAAACGTCTGCCGTTGACGATTTCGCGCACGCGGCCCATTGACGAGGCCATTGTGACGGCGGGCGGCGTTTCCGTGAAAGAGCTGAATCCGAAAACGATGGAATCGAAGCTCGTCAAGGGTTTGTATTTCGTCGGCGAGGTCGCAGACGTGGACGGCTTTACGGGCGGATACAATCTGCAGGCCGCGTTTTCTATGGGCGCGGCGGCGGGAACTTGGAGTGCAAAAGGAACCTGATATTTTCAGAGGAGATGATTTTATGGAAATCTCATTGTCCTTCAACCATGACGACGCTCAACTGATTGAAAAGTGCGCGGCGGAACAGAAAACGAGCGTTCCTGATTTTATCAAGCGCGCCGTGATGAAAGCCTTGGCCGAGGAGAAAGAGCGTGCCGAACGAAACGCGGCTATACTTGCGATGGAAAAAAAGGAACCGGATATGGCGGGGGCAGGGCCGGCTCTTGACGGAATCCAGCCGCAGGGAGCGGTTGGCGTCAGTCCTGACGACGTCAAAAAAGAAGCAGGGAAAGAGCAAGAGGGACAGGAATGCGTCCTCCATGATGCCTGGAAGAAATGGCTCATGAAAACATTTTGCATTGCCCCAAACAGTCCTTCCAGTGAAATGCTTTTAGACAAGGCGCATCAGGCATTCGACGCGTTCCTGGAATTGACGGCTGCGCGGCTCGGTTTTGACAAAAGCCGGAGTCGGTTCTTCTATCTTTGCGAAAACATTCCGGTGATTTCCAGAAAGCAGATATTGTCCACCGTCGATCCGTATCAGCTTGCCGCAATGCTTTCCGGATTTTCCTCCGATACTTTCAACAAAGCGTTTCAAGCAATGGCGTCTGCGTATAACGGAAAATCCGATGAGATTTCTGCCGGTCTAAGGGAATCCTGTATCGCTCTTTTCCCGTCCGCCGGGAATGGGGCCGTCGGGGTTCGGAAAGCCGCCGACGACGCACTGAATGCGTTCGTCCTCATAACGGCGCCAATGATCGGAAAGACGAATGCTGTGAAGATTTTTATGCAGCTCGTTCAAATTATCTCAAAGTCGGAGCGGCAAAAGATACTTCTCGCCATGAGCCCGCAAGACTTCGCAGAAATGCTTTTTCATTTCCTTTTTTAGAACCGACACGAGATACAAAAAAGCACGCCCCGAAAAGGACGTGCTTTTTTGTATGTCGAAAGGGGCACTTTTCATTTTGGGATAAGGAAACGAGTGCCGAATACAGAGAAACATGGTATAATATATGATTAGTGACAAGAAAGCAAATCAATGTGTTGATTTTGAAAGTGGAGTAAAAGAATGGAAAGTAAAAAAGAAATTTCGCGGGTTATCGGCGGGCTTCGGGGCGAGATAGAGATTCCGGGCGAC